>BNJT01000397.1_pt1 | contig 101183 bp, 186 predicted proteins | sample 8540491 | NCBI WGS metagenome assembly BNJT01 (sample SAMD00202455, study PRJDB9452) | human saliva metagenome | host: Homo sapiens | reverse complement strand
CTGTGAGAATGATTGCACCCACTAAAGTAAATATAGAAAATAAAGACTAAGAAAAATTCTTAGTCTTTTTGCTCAAATAATAATTAGAATCAGCCTTGAGCCTGATGGATTTTTCCAAAAGAAATGATAAAATGAGACTATCTACAGAAAGAGGAAATAGAACATGAAAACGGTCCTTTATAAAAACAAGAAGAAATCGATTGTTAGCCGGTGTTTTAGCTGGTTTGGCAGATAAGTTTAAATTTGATCTTAGTTTGATTCTGTTTTTTTATACATCCTTTTTACCATTTCGTCTTTTTGGATTTGAGTTGTTATTTACATTTCTTTAGCTGTACTTCTTCCAACCAAGGAAGACATAGAGGCCGAAATGTACGGGACTGGACCAAGAAAGCGTAAGGATGCAGAACCAATTGATGACGATAAAGGACTCTTTTGGTAATGGCTTACTGGTCAAAAAGGAGAACTATGGAAATATGGGATGCTTATAATGACAAGCGAGAAAAAATGGGCCAGTACTTGGTAAGAGGAGAGCGGATACTGACTGGCCTATATCATCTCTGTGTGAATGTCTTAGTACGACATGAGGATGGGGACATTCTTTTTATGAAAAGAAGCAGCCAAAAGGAACTCTACCCCAACTACTTTGAATTTGGAGCTGGAGGAAGTGTACTAGCTGGCGAGGATAGCCTTAGCGCAGTACTTCGCGAGTTGAAAGAAGAAACAGGTTTAGTCCCCAGCCAGATAAGACTCATTGAGCAGACAATATCCTCTGAAGATTAGTGTCTATTTGACTACTATGAAGCAATTATAGTAGGCGATAAGGAAAGAATTACTTATCAAGATGGAGAGACTGATGGACATGTCTGGATAGGAATAAATGAATTGTCTGCATTCATGAAAGATAATCTTCTCTTTCGACATCAAAAAAATATTATTAAAAAAACTAATAGAAAAAAACAAGGTGACAGATAAAGTGTAGAAACCTCCCCCTGTCATCTTTTTCTTTTTCCCAAAAAGGACGCTGAAACTCTCTATAAAAAGTAATTTTTGCTATAATAGAAAAAGAAAGATTCCAAAGGGGGAAACTTATGTCTGTTAAGGTCAAGGACCTCTTGCAAAAAGTAAGATTACAATTGATTTACGGTAGCGAAGAACTACTGGAAAAAGAAATTACGACATCCGATATTTCACGGCCTGGGCTTGAGATGACAGGATATTTTGACTACTATACACCAGAGCGCATTCAGCTGATTGGGATGAAAGAATGGTCTTATTTGATGAAGATGACGAGTCATAACCGCCATCAAGTCCTTCTGAAAATGTTTCAACCGACGACACCAGTTGTGATCATTGCTAGAAATTTGGAAATTCCAGATGAAATGATGCAGGCTGCTGAAGAAAAAAGCAGATTGTTATTTTACGTAGCCATACATCAACCAGCCGTTTATCAGGAGAAATATCCAGCTATCTAGATTCTCGTTTGGCTGAAAGGACAAGCATTCACGGTGTCTTAATGGATATCTATGGCATGGGAGTTCTCATTCAGGGTGACAGTGGTATCGGTAAAAGTGAGACGGGACTTGAGTTAGTCAAAAGAGGTCACCGTTTGGTTGCAGACGACCGTGTTGATATCTTTTGCTAAGGATGAGATGACTCTCTGGGGTGAACCGGCTGAAATTTTGCGTCATTTGCTTGAAATTCGAGGTGTTGGAATTATCGATGTGATGAGTCTCTATGGTGCTAGTGCAGTTAAAGATTCATCACAGGTTCAAATTGCAGTATATTTGGAAAATTACGACGTCAATAAGACCTTTGACCGCCTAGGTAATGGTTCAGATGAATTAGAAATTGCTGGTGTTCGAATTCCAAGGGTCCGCATTCCAGTTAAAACTGGTCGTAACATCTCCGTTGTTATTGAAGCTGCGGCCATGAATTATAGAGCAAAAGAAATGGGCTTTGATGCTACAAAACTTTTTGAAGAGCGTTTGACCAATCTGATCAGCCAGAATGAGGTGAAGAATGATTAATCCAATTGCCTTTCAAATCGGACCATTTGCTATTCGCTGGTATGCAATCTGCATACTTTCAGGCTTAATATTAGCTGTTTACTTGGCTAGAAAGAAGCCCCTCGTAAAAAAAGATTAAACCTGATGACATTATTGATTTCATCTTGATTGCTTTTCCACTTGCTATTGTGGGTGCACGACTATACTATGTGGCATTTGAATGGTCTTATTATTCAAAACAGCCATTTATTGAGATTTTTTTATTACATGGCATGGTGGTTTAGCTATCTATGGAGGGCTGATTACTGGTGCTCTAGTTCTTTATTTCTTTTCTAGGAGCAAATTTATTAATACTTTAGATTTCCTAGATATCGCGGCTCTAGGTGTTATGATTGCTCAGAGTATTGGCCGGTGGGGAATTTTATCAACCGAGAAGCTTACGGTGCTGTGGTCAAGAGTTTAGACTACTTGCCAGAGTTTATTAGAGATCAAATGTATATCGATGGAGCTTATCGGCAACCTACTTTCCTTTATGAATCTACTTGGAACTTGCTAGGCTTCATCCTTATTCTCTTTTTACGCAGAAAACCCAATTTTCTCAAGCAAGGAGACATTACAGCCTTCTACCTTATCTGGTACGGTTGTGGTCGAATGATTATTGAAGGAATGCGGACAGACAGTCTCTACTTTATGGGACTCCGGGTTTCTCAGTGGTTGTCTGCTCTCTTAATTATTCTTGGTGTCGCCTTGGTCGTTTATCAACGTAGAAAAAGATACACCGTATTATTACACATCTTTAGAAATGGAGAAGAAAAAAATGCTTGAAATTTCATATAGTTTAGTCGCAGTCGCTTTGATTGTTTTGATTGTTTACTCCATCTTCTTGGTTAGAAAAAAATTAGCAATGTTGTGGATGAGACAGAGAAGACGATTAAAGTTCTTACAACAGATGTCAATGTCACATTATATCAAACCAATGAATTACTAGCTAAAGTCAATGTTTTTGACTGATGATATTAACGGTAAAATGGAGACCATAGAACCCCTCTTTACAGCTGTTGCAGATTTATCGTTGTCTGTTTCAGATTTAAATAATTCAGCTCGTAATCTGAGTAAAAAAAGCAGCAACTGCTGGTAAAAAAATTCAGTCAAAGCGGGTGCGGGTTTAACAGCTTGGCGTCTATTATCAAAAATTTTTCAATAGATAATCATAAGAAAGAAGGTCCATTATGGGTAAATTTTCATCGATTGTATTAGGAGCAGCGGCTGGGGCTGCAGCAGCTATCTTCTTAAGCAGTGAAAAAGGCAAAGAAGTAAGAGCTAGAGTCAGCAATTTTATCAAAGAAGTGCAAGAGAACCCAGATGGGTTTAAAGAGCAGGTGTGCCATTCTGCAACTGACTTGAAAAAAATCAAACAGTAGATACTGCTACACAAGTAAGAGACAAGGTCAATAATGGTGAGATTACAAAAGAGTCTATTTTGACATCTGTAAAGGAAACTACAAAAAGAGATGTTAGACTACTCACAAGATAAATTCCAAGCTTTCAAAGAAAAGATTCAAGAAGAGCATCTGACTAAAGATGATTTGGTATCTTCTATCAAAGAAAAAAAGCACATGCTTTGACAGATGAAAAAAAGATCATTCTAAAGAAATCGTTATAGACCTAAAAGAAGACTAAAAAGAGCTGGTTAAACCAGCTTTTTTATTTTGTAGAATAACTTGACTCCAGGTACGGAAAAGACTATGATAAAGTTGGGGAGGTGGTCTGATGAAATGCATCAAACTTTTAAGCCTTATGTTTGCGATATTGTTTTTTACTGCATGTGCTAACCAAAGAAAAGTAGCAAAACCATTAGATTCTTCTAACTCTGTTTCTAGTAAGAAGTTTTCAAGCAATTCATCTACTTTTTACAGATCAAAAGAAACTTCTTCGGACAATGGTTCGTCTTCGAGTAGTGCTTCAGAATCGCAGGAGATGCCACAAGTTCAAAAAACAGAAGAAGGATCACTTCAGTTGAGACATAGGCTGGAAGTACCTATGCAGGTGCAAAGAGCATGGAATACTTGTGCTCCAACGACTGTCAGCATGATGTTAGCCTATCGGGGAATCGATATATCGCAAGAACAATTGGCTGAGGAAATGGGCACAGATGCTCATTTTGGGACCCATAATGCCAATGCTATTCAGGTACTTAATCAGCATTTATTTGGTTATCCAGAACCAACTGATAGACAGGCGGGCTATCGCTTGGAAACTGTGAGATCTAGCTCATCTAATTCAATTGATATGCGCCTCTTTAAAGAGCGACTCAAGAAGAATATTGATTCTGGCTATCCTCTATATTATACGTTTGATAATTCAAAGATGTATCCTGGACGTAGTGGGGAGCACAATGTTATCGGAATTGGATATGAATTAAACTCAGATGCTTCTGATATTATTGGAGTTTATTATATTGATCCATCTTATACTGTTCAAGATCCGGTTTATGGAGGGTTAAAGAAAGTGACCCCTCAAGAGCTTTTTGACAGCTATGTTGACTTGCCAAGAGCCGAATTATGCATGGTAAGAAAAAAAGACCTGCTTCAAGTCAGAAGCAGGTCTCTTGTTTGATTAAAATTTCTTTTTGAAATAAAACGATAGGTTTGCACTGTTGCAAAGCTTAAAGTCATAGCTAATGCTAGAGCAAAGAAAGTATTCAGTTTGAAAGACAGAAACAGAAAAACTAAAAATTGCTGTTAAAATACAAAAACGCAGCAATATTAAAGAAGAAAAAGCAACTCTTTTATTTTTAGGTTCAATATCTGATTCTGGAATATATTCTTGGTATAAAGGTAATTGTTCTTCAGGAACTTCCTGATAGATATAATCCTCTTGATAATTTTTTTATAATCTCTAAGTGTCATTTTTCTCTCTCCTACTAGTACTATATCATTGTATCATGATTTATTGGGGTAATTATTACATTTTTGTTACAGAAAGAATAAAAAAATAGTTTTCAATATAAAAAAATAAAGTATCGAAAATTTAAGAAAAAAATAGAAGTAAAAAGAAAGAATTTGAAAAAGAAAACTGGTTCATTTCTAAAAGTGTGTTATAATTAACTTTATGGAAAAGATAATTATTACAGCGACAGCTGAAAGTATTGAGCAAGTGAAGGAACTGCTGGAAGCAGGAGTTGATCGGATTTATGTTGGCGAGAAAAAAACTATGGTCTTCGTCTTCCCCACACTTTTTTTCTTATGACGAATTACGAGAGATTGCTAATTTAGTTCATGAGGCGGGAAAAAGAAATAGTCATAGCAGTCAATGCTCTCATGCACCAGGAAATGATGGACAAGATCAAGCCATTTCTTGATTTTTCTAGCAGAAATCCAGACGGATTATATTACTGTTGGGGATGCGGGTGTGTTTTACGTTGTTAACCGCGATCAGTATCCCTTTAAGACAATTTATGATGCTTCGACCATGGTTACCAGCAGTCGTCAGATTAATTTTTGGGGACAAAAAGCTGGCGCATCAGAAGCAGTTTTAGCTAGAGAAGTTCCCTCAGCTGAACTTTTTGCCATGCAGGATATTTTAGAGATTCCTGCAGAGGTCTTGGTCTATGGGGCTAGTGTCATTCATCACTCCAAGCGCCCTCTGCTTCAAAAATTATTACAATTTCACCCATATTGATGATGAGAAGACGAGGGAGCGTGATTTGTTCTTGGCTGAGCCAGGTGACCCAAGCAGTCATTATTCCATTTTTGAAGACAATCACGGAACTCATATATTTGCAAATAACGACTTAGATTTGATGACAAAATTGACAGAGTTAGTGGATCATGGATTTACTCATTGGAAATTAGAAGGAATCTATACTCCAGGTCATAATTTTGTAGAAATCGCTAAGTTGTTCATTCAAGCTCGAGATTTAATTTTGGCTGGTAAATTCACCCATGATCAGGCCTTTCTTTTGGATGAAGCTGTTCACCGTTTTCATCCTAAAAACCGTTTCTTGGATACTGGTTTTTATGAATACGATCCAGATATGGTCAAATAATTATAGCTATCTAAGAAAGCAAGAAATTTTCTTGCTTTTTCTGTTGCTAAGATGTAAAATCACAATTTTTTTGAATTCAGGAAAGATTAGAATTGTGAAAAACATTTGCCACATCTTGATTTTTCCAAGTTTTTTGCTATAAAATAGAAAGGATTAAAAATTAGGGATTATCGATCTTATCTTGCAAATAGGAGAAATGATGACAAAAACATTGAAACGACCAGAGGTCTTGGCACCTGCTGGTACTTTAGAGAAGTTAAAAGTAGCTGTTCGTTATGGAGCAGATGCAGTATTTATTGGTGGTCAAGCCTACGGACTTCGTAGCCGAGCTGGGAACTTTACTTACGAGCAAATGGAAGAAGGAGTTCAGTTTGCAGCGAAATATGGTGCAAAAAGTATATGTTGCGGCTAATATGGTGATGCACGAAGGTAATGAAATTGGTGCTGGAGAATTCTTCCGTAAACTCCGTGATATTGGGATTGCTGCAGTAATTGTTTCAGACCCAGCTCTGATTGCTATTGCAGCATCAGAAGCACCAGGATTAGAAATCCATTTGTCTACCCAAGCTAGTGCAACTAATTATGAAACCCTTGAATTTTGGAAAGAGTTAGGCTTGACGCGTGTTGTTTTAGCGCGTGAAGTTTCCATGGAAGAATTAGCAGAAATCCGTAAAAGAACGGATGTTGAGATTGAAGCCTTCGTTCACGGAGCAATGTGTATTTCCTACTCAGGACGCTGTACACTTTCTAACCACATGAGTATGCGTGATGCTAACCGTGGTGGTTGCTCGCAGTCTTGTCGTTGGAAATACGACCTTTATGATATGCCTTTTGGCCAAGAAAGAAAGAGCTTGAAGGGTGAAATCCCAGAAGAATTTTCTATGTCTGCGGTAGATATGTCCATGATTGATCACATACCTGATATGATTGAAAATGGTGTGGACAGTCTGAAAATCGAAGGTCGAATGAAGTCTATACACTATGTATCCACAGTATCGAACTGTTACAAGGCAGCTGTCGATGCCTATTTGGAAAGTCCTGAGAAATTTGAAGCGATTAAACAGGACTTGATTGATGAAATGTGGAAAGTGGCTCAGCGCGAATTGGCAACAGGATTCTACTACAGTACTCCGACAGAAAACGAACAGTTGTTCGGAGCTCGTCGAAAAAAATTCCGGAATACAAGTTTGTGGCTGAAGTTGTAGACTATGATGCTGAAAAACAGATCGCGACTATTCGTCAGAGGAATGTTATTCATGAAGGAGATCAGGTTGAATTCTATGGTCCCGGCTTCCGTCATTTTGAGACAGTCATTACAGATTTGCATGATGCACAAGGCAATAAAATTGATCGAGCGCCAAATCCTATGGAACTCTTAACGATTTCTATGCCGACACCTGTCTGCCCGGTGACATGGTGCGTAGCAGAAAAGAAGGCCTTATCAATCTATATAAGGAAGATGGTACTAGCGTGACTGTCCGAGCCTAGATATAAATTAAATCCCAGTTTGTAAAAACTGGGATTTATTTTTTCTTTGGATTAGCTTTCTGTGCTACTCGAACTGTCTGAGGAACCAGACGTACACGTTGAATATCTGGAATCCGAATAATAGTTGACATGCTCTTATTGAAATTCTTAACAATCAACTGCTGGCGTTCTTGGTCATACTTAACAATATCGCCAGTAAAACTTTTATTTTGAAAAATAACATGAATTCCGGATTTTTTCTTTAAGGCTAGCTCAATCGAGGATAAGATAGCAGTATTATTCTCACTGATCTGTTCGTTTTTTTTATCGTTTATAAACTCATTAGCTTTCTCAGTCAGCATTCTTAGAAATTTTTTCATGGTTAAAATCTCCATAACTTGATACAATATCATTATATAACATTTTCTCGTAAAAATTCTAAATTTTTACGAATGAATTAAATGAAAGATGGACAATTGTTAAACAGCTGAGGCTGTTTTTAGCATATCTGCTTTTTGAATTCACCAAGGAGGTACTATGTCAGAATTTACATTTGAGATTGAAGAAAAACTTCTAGTCTTATCAGAAAACGATAAAGGCTGGACCAAGGAACTTAACCGAGTTAGCTTCAATGGAGCGCCAGCTAAATATGATATTCGAACTTGGAGTCCGGATCACAGTAAAATGGGCAAGGGAATCACTCTTTCTAATGAGGAATTTCAGGTTCTTCTTGATGCATTTAAAAACTGATAGAAAAGTCTATCAGTTTTTGTTTATCAGCAAAAGTAAGGATGAAACTCGAGACTTTTTAATACTGGCAAGCTGATAATAGCTATCAGGAGCATTTTTAAAAAGATCCGGTAGAATGAATGGGGTAACGCCAACAGCGATTGCCTTTGAAAAATCAAGATTCCCTAAGATATTCAAACCTATAATTCCACCGATAAATAGGATGATATCTCCCAAGATATTTGCCAGTAAAATAGTCAAGAATGAACTGTTTTTATGAGTTAAGATAGAAGTAATGAAGGCAAAAGAGAGGAGCAGACAAAAAGGTAACCAGCAGTTGGATTTAGGAATGATTGGAATCCGCCATGACCGCCTGCAAAAAAACTGGGAGACCGATAGCACCAAGTAGTAAATAAAGTAGCGTAGCTGAAACCGCTTCTCTGGGTTTAAAAATAGTTGCAATCAAACCGATGGCAAAGGTTTGGAGAGTAATAGGAACAGCTCCAATAGCAAAAGCTAAATTGTGATAAAAACTGCTAAAATAGCAGCCCCAATGGCTGAGAGCACAAGTAAGAAAAACTTTATTTCGATTCATAATAGTAAACCTCTTTTATAATTTATGGTAACTATTTTAAGATCTCTAGTGCTAAAAAGTCAAGTGTTTTTATCGACTTAGACTATTCTGTATTATTTTTTTCTTTTTACTCCTGAAATACAAGAAAAATAAATGCTATTAAACCAAAAGATGTTAAAGAAGATAATACCAAATGTTGTAAGAATTTTTATTTGTTTTACTCATCAAACTCTCCTCATATATACGTGTTTCTCTAGCATAGCAAATTAATATACAAAAAGAAAAAGTAGGAATTGGAAGAACAGATATAGTTATAAACTATATAATAATCAATAAAAATAAGATTAGCTTAAAAACCCTTTTAAAAAACTTGAGATAAGGTGGTCCTGTTGATATAATGAACCATAACCAAATTTCCATTTGATTTTTTTATAACATTTTTTTATAGTAGAAAAGGAGAGTTGAGATGACAGTTAATCATGGACCATTTCGAGTAGATCACGTTGGCTCTTTCTTTCGTCCTAAGGAATTGGTAGAAGCAAGGGAAGCCTTTGCTGAGGGAACTATTAGCCAAGAAGAGTTGACTGCAGTGGAAGACTAAGTTATTCGAGCTTTTAGTTTCTAAAGAAATTAAAGCTGGATTGAAGAATGTAACAGACGGAGAATTTCGTCGGGCTTATTGGCATTTGGACTTCTTCTGGGGGTTTCAAGGAATTGAGCATGTCCAAGCTGCTGAAGGCTATCATTTTCATGGGGAGACAACCAAGGCGGATTCAGCCCTCATTGCTGGTAAGATTACCGGTTTTCACCATCCTTTTGTAGAATATTATAAGTTTCTAAGAGATTTAGTGGCTGATCAAGATGGAGTTGAAGCAAAGTATACCATTCCAGCCCCTGCCCAATTTTATTTTGAATTAATCCGGGATGCCGAGCATGTGGAGAAGCTCAATCAAGTTTATCCTGACTTCAACCAATTAAGGGAAGATATAAAAACAAGCTTTATTTACAAGTTGTTCAAGATTTATACGACGCTGGCCTTAGAACCCTGCAAGTGGATGACTGTACTTAGGGGCGTCTTGGTAGATGACAATTTTTTGACAGCCTGGGGTGCTCTTCAAGGAAAGAGCAAAGACCAAGTTCGTGCTGAATTAGCGGAGCTCTTCTTAAACTTCAACAATGATCTTTATCAAAATGTTCCTTCTGGCTTAACTGTTAATACCCATGTCTGCCGTGGTAACTACCATTCTACCTGGGCTTCTTCGGGTGGCTACGGTCCGATTGCAGATGAATTATTTGAAAAAGAAAAGGTGAATGCTTATTTCCTTGAATTTGATACTGAGCGAGCCGGTGGTTTCGAACCCTTGGCTAAAGTAACACCAGTGGAAAAAAAGTAGTCTTGGGCCTCTTGACGTCAAAAAAAGTGGTGACTTAGAGAAAAAGAAGAAGTTATTGCTCGGATTAAGGAAGCTAGTCAGTATGTACCGCTAGAAAATCTTTACCTTTCAACCCAGTGTGGCTTTTGCTTCTACGGAAGAAGGAAACATCCTAACAGAAGAGAGTCAATGGGAAAAAATTGCTTTGATTTCAGATATTGTAAAAGAAGTTTGGGGAGAATAGAATCGGAGGAACAACTTATGTCAGATTTGCTTAAAATATACCAAGAATTAAAAAAATAAGAAATGGGTCAATCTTTCTCATCAGATTAAGGAAGATAGTCCGCACTTTCCAGCTTTACCAGCCTTGGAGAAGAAAGATATTTTTACTCTAAAAAGATGGTTTCCATGTGCAGCAGTTTTCGGTAGTTGGCCAGTATGGTACTCATATTGATGCTCCTATTCATTTTGTAGAAGGTGGCCGTTGGTTGGAAGAAATAGACTTAAAAGATCTCCTTCTTCCTTTGTTTGTCATTGATAAGTCAAGAGAAGTAGAGGAGAATCCTGACTTCATTTTTGACCAAACAAGATATTTTTGGACTTTGAAGCAGAGCATGGGAAGATTCCAGAAGGAAGTTTCGTGGCTTTTCGGTCTGACTGGTCCAAGCGTTGGCCTAGTCAAGACGCTATGAGAAACTTAGATGATCAAGGAATCCAGCATACACCTGGCTGGGGACGAGATGCTTTGGAATTTCTGATTCATGAGCGTGGTGTAGCTGCAGTAGGTCATGAAACTTTTGATACTGATGCAGGTCTTCCTACGGCTGAGCATGGCTTGGTTAATGAATATTATCTCTTGGCTGAGGACATTTACCAAGTAGAGGTATTGTCTAACTTGGACCAATTACCTGCTAAGGGAGCTCTAATTTCTATCAGTTTCCCTAACTGGCATCAAGCTAGTGGTTCGCCAGTACGAGCTTTTAGCTATTTTTACCATAAGAAAAAGAGTCTGAAGTTTTACTTCAGGCTCCCCTTTTTTACAAAAACTTTAGAAATTTTTTTGAGATTTTCTTGATGAAATCTTGATAAAGAGGCTGTAAAATAAAGATTGTAGGATTAACAAGTTAATACGTGTCAAATCTCTCTTTTAGAAACTAAAAATGATGCATGGGAAGGTAAAAATTTTTGAAGAATCTTTATAGAATCTTACAAAAAATGTAAGATTCAAAAAGAAAAATGAAAGATTAGATTATGGAATACTTATATACTTTATAATAAAATAAGGACACAAGTCAAAAAAGGCTTGTAAAACAAACCTTTTCTCTTCTTATCTCATAGTAACGAACTCTTCTGATCCCGTTGGGTGAATGGCCACTGTGGCATCAAAATCAGCCTTGGTTGCCCCCATTTTGATAGCGACAGCGAAGCCTTGAATCATCTCGTCTACCCCATATCCGATACCATGCAGACCAACGACCTTTTCATTCTCACCAGCTGTGATGAGCTTGAACTTAGCCTGTTGGCGATGCTGAGTTACTGCCGAATACATGGAAGCAAAGCTAGATGTATAGAGGTGAATATTATCAGCTCCATAAGTTTTTTTGGCCTCTTCCTCGGTTAGCCCAACAGTTCCAATAGCAGGGTGGGAGAAGACGACAGTAGGAATAGTTGAATAGTCCATCTTTGCGTCTGTTTTGCCGTTGAAAAGTCGCTCGGCTAATGTACGACCAGCCTTGATGGCAACAGGAGTTAGTTCTTTCTCGCCTGTTACGTCACCTAGGGCATAGATACCTGAAACTACAGTGTTTTGATATTCATCTACAGCGATGAAACCTCGTTCGTTGAGAGTGACACCAGCAGCTTCTAGATTGAGGTCTTGAACATTAGGTTTTCGGCCGATGGCCCAGATGACATGCTGAGCTATGTGGTTACTGCCATCTTCAAAGTGAAGTCGCAGTTGATTGTCATCTAGCTTCTCAAGTTTTGTAGGTACTTTGTGGGTGTGTAGAGCAAGACCAGTCTTATCCATTTCTTCAAGTAAACCATCTACGATATAAGAATCAAAGTTCCGTAAGGGACGATCACGTCGGACAAAGAGGTCTATTTTGACTCCCAGAGTATGGAGGACTCCTGCCAATTCAACTGCGATATAGCCAGCTCCAACGATGGCTACAGATTCGGGTAATTCTTCCCAAGCGAAGACATCATCAGATGTTTCACCTAATTCAGAGCCAGGAATAGAAGGGATAGCAGCATGAGCACCCGTTGCGATGACAATGTGTTTAGCACGGATTAGCTCACCGTTAACCCTCGACAGTGTTAGCATCAACAAAGCGACCGCGTCCTTCAATCAATTCAACTCCATTGCGCTTAAAACTTCCATCGTAAGAAGATCGAGCACGATCAATATAGGCTTCGCGATTTTTTTACGCAAAGTGGCAAAAGTCAAACGCTTGTTTGTCTGAAGTAAAACCATAGTCAGGACCGTAGTATTGGATGGCCTCAGCAATTTGAGCACCATACCACATGATCTTTTTAGGAACACAGCCAACATTGACACAGGTACCGCCTAACTTCTTTTTCCTCAATGACAGCGACCTTGGCCCCATGTTCACCAGCTCGATTCATGGTAGCAATACCCCCGCTACCACCTCCGATAGCAATCATATCAAATTCTTTCATAATGTTTATTCTCCTTCTTTCAATATGAGGTAATTGTACCCTTTTTAAGAAATGAATGCAAAAATCTGCTACGAGAAAAAAATTGACATTTTGAGAAAGATAAAATGTCATTTGAAAAATTGCTAAATTCAAAACAATAGTTTCAGGTTATAATGTATGTTATAATGAAAAAAATTAATTAGATTTCATTTTTAAAGGAGATTCCAATGAAAAAAATTGAAAAAAGTGGCAGTTGACTGCTCTGATTGCTGTTCCTCTTGCCATTGTAGTAGTTGTTCTTGCTATGCTATTTTTGAATCAGAAAAATGGCAATCAAGAGGCTTTTAGATTCGAAACCTCTGGTTCAAAAAGGCAAAAAGAAGGATCAGTAGCATCTTCTGTACTTTTGTCAGGACAAGTATCTGCTAATAATGAGCAGTATATTTATTATGATTCGACAAAGGGGGATCTAGAAGGCGTCCTCGTTAATGTGGGTGATCAAGTTACAGTCGGACAAGCTTTGGTCCAATATCGAAACACTGAGGCACAATCTAACTATGATTCTGCTGTTCGAGCTCTCAATAAAATTGACCGTCAAATTTACGAACTTCAAAATAATGGGACAGCTCCTACCCCAAGCCCAACAGCAGAAGGAGAAGAATCTGGCGAAAGCACTGCTCCAGCGGTTAATACACAACAATCCTTGGATTCTCAATTAAAAGATTTGCAAGACAATCGAGCTGATGCTGCGGATAAAGTCAATAGTTCAAAAGCTTTTGCTTGATGCTACAACTGTATTAAGTACTGTTGAAGGAACAGTAGTTGAAGTTAATCGTGATGTTTCAAAAATCAACAACAGGATCTAATCAAACATTGGTCCATATTGTTAATAACGGTAATCTTCAAGTCAAGGGTGAGTTGTCAGAGTACAATTTAGCTAATCTGTCAGTGGATCAAGAAGTCAGCATTACTTCAAAAGTATATCCCGATAAGACTTGGACTGGTAAAATCAGCTATATCTCTAACTATCCAAAAGATGCTCAGCAAGCAAGCTCAAGTGCGTCAGCTGCTGGAGGATCGGGTGGAGGATCAGGCGCTAAATATCCCTTTACCATTGATTTCACTAGCGAAATAGGTGATTTAAAACAAGGATTCTCTGTAAATATCGAAGTGAAGAATAATAGCAAGGCCATTCTTATTCCGGTAAGTAGTGTTGTTACTGATGAAGATGGGAAAAAAATTACATTTTGGAAACTAGATGATAAGGGTATAGCTAAAAAAAGTTGAAGTCACACTTGGCAATGCTGATGCTGAAAAATCAAGAAGTAACATCTGGCTTAGCAAAAGATGATAAAGTGATTATAAATCCAACTGCTGATTTAAAAAGATGGGCAGGAGGTAAAAATCCTATGAAGAAATTAATTGATTTAAGTGGCATCAATAAGAGCTATCGCAACGGAGATCAAGAACTGCAGGTTTTAAAAAAACATCAATCTTCAAGTTGAGGAAGGTGAGTTTTTAGCCATTATGGGACCATCTGGATCTGGTAAATCAACCTTGATGAATATTATTGGTATGTTGGATCGTCCTTCTAGCGGAACCTATCATCTAGATGGTAAGGAAGTGGCTCGTTTGGGTGAAAAAGAAATCAGCTAAAGTCCGTAATCAGGAAATTGGATTTGTCTTTCAGCAGTTTTTTTCCTCTTGTCCAAGCTAAATGCTCTTCAAAATGTTGAATTACCCTTGATTTATGCGGGAGTTTCTCAGTCTAAACGCAAGGCTTTAGCAAAACAATACTTGGAAAAAGTTGAGTTAGAAACGCGGATGCATCATTTGCCGTCGGAATTATCAGGGGGCAAAAGCAGCGTGTTGCGATTGCTCGTGCCTTAGTAAATCGTCCCTCTATTATTTTGGCAGATGAGCCAACAGGGGCCTTGGATACAAAAACAGGTGAACAGATTATGGAATTGCTGACTGAATTAAATAAAGAAGGCAAAACCATCATTATGGTTACCCATGAACCAGAAATTGCAGCCTATGCTAAACGACAAATTGTCATTCGAGATGGCGTAATTTACTCTGATTCAGCGCAGAAAGGAGAAGCATAGATGCAAAACTGGAGATTTGCTATTGGATCTATTATGGGCCACAAAATGCGCTCCTTTCTAACAATGATTGGAATTATCATTGGGGTCGCTTCTGTTGTAGTTATCATGGCCTTAGGAAATGGGATGCAACAGGGAGTTACCAAAAGTTTCACGAAGGATCAACAATATGTCGCTCTGAATTATTCACCAACAAAGAGTAATTATGTTATGGGGATGAATCTTATGGAGGGTCCTGCAGGAAATGAGGGAGGTAGCCAAGAAGTTGATAACGAAGAAAACGAAGCTCCACCAGTTATTCAAGATGCTTGGGCTAAAGAGCTCTTAAAAAATTGATGGAGTGAAAGGTTACTATACAACCAATGGAGGTCCATCTGCAACATTCTCTTATCAAAATAAGAAAGCGGATGGAGTATTTATTACTGGCGTTAGCCAATCTTTCTTTCAAATTAGAAAAATACGAGATCTTGGCAGGTCGTACCCTCCTTCCTGTGGATTACCAGCGCTTTTCTAATGTGATGATGATTGATGAAACAGTTGCAAATTCACTTTTTGGAAGTAGCGCAGAAGCCTTAAAACAAAAATCGTATCAGTAGGAGAGAGCAACTATCGGGTTATTGGAGTCTTTAAAGATCCCAATGCTGGTCAAAAGTATGAGTATGAGTTCAGGAAGTGCTCTAATGGCTAATACCCAAGTAGCATCTGAGTTTCATTCAGAAGAAATCTCAACTGTTTACGTCTATGTCCCAGAGGTCAGCCGTGTCAACAAAGTTGGGATAGAAGCAGCTAAAAAAATTGACCCAGCTTTCAGGAGCACGCCAGGGGTGAATATCAAATCTTGAATATGGAGAGTATGCTGGAACAGTACAAGCAGATTACTGGTACCATGACAGGAGTTATTGGCGCGATAGCAGGAATCTCACTCTTTGTCGGTGGTATCGGAGTTATGAATATCATGCTGGTATCAGTTACCGAGCGGACTCGTGAAATCGGTCTGAGAAAAAGCTTTAGGAGCTACGAGAGGAAACATCTTAACCCAATTCTTGATTGAGTCCATGGTTCTTACCCTAATTGGAGGAATGCTGGGCTTAGGACTGGCTTATGGTATTAATGCGCTAATTGCTGCAGTCGTACCAGAAGATGTCTTTGGTGGACCTCCAATCGTATCTACTACAGCTGCAGTAGGAAGCCTTGTCTTCTCAGCAATGGTAGGTGTTGTTTTTGGAATTCTACCTGCGAATAAAGCTTCTAAATTGGATCCAATTGAAGCACTGAGGTATGAATAATGAAATAAGAAAAAGAGTTTAGGAACCCTAAACTCTTTTTTTGATTATAAAAAAACACCGCTGAAGTACAGCAGTGTTTGAATGTGAAAAATTATTTCATTGTCGGGAAGAGCAAGACGTCGCGGATAGTCGTAACATCAGTCAGTAACATCACGAGACGGTCAATACCAATACCCAGACCTCCAGTTGGTGGCATACCATATTCTAAAGCTTCGACATAGTCGTAGTCAATGCCAGTTGCTTTCATCATCACCAAGCTCTTTAGCTTTTAGCTTGGGCTTCAAAAACGAGAAAGTTGATCAATTGGATCATTCAATTCGGTGAAGGCGTTGGCATATTCTTTGGTCATGATGAAGAGTTCGAAACGGTCAGTGAAGCGTGGATCTTCTGGATTTTTCTTAGCCAGAGGAGATACTGCAACAGGATGACCATAAACAAAGGTTGGTTGAGTTAAGGTTTCTTCAACAAATTCTTCAAAGAAAGCATTAATAACATGGCCGACTTCTGTGAAGTGTTTTTCAAGGGGGACTTTCTTTTCCTTAGCCAAGGCAGCAGCCTCTTCAAAGCTCATATCTTGCCAGAAATCCACGCCAGTAATTTCCTTTGATGGCATCTACCATATGAACGCGTTTAAATGGTTCATTAATCTTGATTTCAGTTCCCTGATAGTTGATAGGTCCATCTCCGCATACAGAGATAGCCGCGTGTTGAATAATGCCTTCGGTCAAGTCCATAATATCTTGGAAATCTGCATAAGCTTGGTAAACTTCAATAGATGTAAACTCTGGATTATGAGTAGCGTCCATTCCTTCGTTACGGAAGATGCGGCCAATTTCATAGACTCGTTCCATACCACCTACAATGAGGCGCTTAAGGTGCAGTTCAGTCGCAATCCGAAGCACCATATCAATATTTTTGGGCATTGTGATGAGTAATGAAAGGACGGGCAGCAGCACCGCCTGCTTCATTGTGGAGAACAGGAGTTTCAACTTCAAGGAAGCCTTGACCATCTAAGTAACGGCGGATTTCAGAAATGATTTTTTTGAGCGAGTAACAAATCGATTGAAGCTCTCACGGTTAGAAATCAAATCCAAATAGCGTTTGCGGTAGATAGTCTCCACGTCTGTCAGTCCATGGAACTTTTCAGGAAGGGGGCGAAGTGCTTTTAGAGAGGTGGGTAATATGGGTAGCTTTGATAGATAATTCTCCCATATCAGTACGCATCACTTCACCTTCGACTCCAAGGAAGTCGCCTAAGTCAGCTTTTTTTAAAGATTTCATAGTTTTTCTTCACCGACTTCATCTTTTGCGGACGTAAATTTGGATTTGGCCCTCACGGTCTTGAATGTGAGCAAATCCAACCTTTCCTTTTGCCACGTTTAGTCATGAGACGTCCAGCAATAGTAGCTGTCTCAGATAAGTCATGCAGCTCTTCTTTACTTTTTCAGCGTATTTTTCTTTTTAATTGTCCAGAGTTTGCTGTTCTCTCAAAGCGTTTACCAAAAAGGGTCAATCCCCTGTTCAGCCAGCGCAGCCATTTTTTTCACGGCGAATAATTTGCTGGTCATTTAATTCTTCAAAATGTTCAGTAGTCATGTTTTCCTCCAAAAAGTATTCCAATTTATTTTATCACAAAAATCTATGGAAATTCACCTATATTTAGCTTTTTAAGAAGAAAAAAACTGTGAATTTAAAGATTCACAGTATCAAGATTTTCAAGATGGTCGGTATTGTTCCAATCTAAGAGAAAAACTTCTCAAAAATCAGTTGTTTCTAGGATAGTGACACTTCCATTACTGAGACCACCATTTTTTTCGTATGTTGCCAACATCGTAGCCAAGAAGAGTCCGAATTGAAGCAGTAAGATTAGCTCCATGGCCAACAAATAAGAGGTTTTCAGCTTCTAAATCTTTTAGAGACTTAATAAAATGGATAACCCGATGGGTTGTTTGGTAAAACCGATTCAGCATCAAATAAACTATGGTCAAACTGAGAAAGATTATGCCGAAAGGCATGCATTTGGTGGGGATATACGGCAGCAACAGTTGCCCATTTTGCCCCCTCTAATTTACCTAATTTCCATTCTCTTAATTCCTCTTTAAGAATAATTTCTTGCGGAAACTGGTTTTCTGAATTTATAATTTCAGCTGTTTTTACAGCTCTGCTTAAATCACTAGAGAATATCTTATCAAAGCGGGTCTTAGCAAGGTGCTTCCCTAGAATATGTAATTCTTCAATAGCAGTAGGTAAGAGAGGTGAATCACCTCCAGCACCCTGAAAGCGACCTTCCAAATTCCACTCAGTCTTTCCATGACGGATAAAAGTATAGTTTCATAGTTTTCTCTTTCAAATGAAGTGCCTGCTCTAATCTTCTTTTATGTCAGCAAATTCTGCTTTGACAAAAATCCGCCAAGTCCTGGGCCTTGATTAGAACGCTACGTCCAACTTCTCCAGCGGATACGATAATAGCTCTCGTTCTAGAGCAACCCGGTCGATGAAGATAGGGTAGGAGTGCTTTTGGCGGATACCAACTGGATTGTTGGCACCATGAACATAGCCAGTTGTCTTTTCGAGTTCCTTTTGAGGAATCATAGCAACCTTCTTATTTCCAGAAATCTTGGCTAATTTTTTCTCAGACAAATGCTCAGTAATGGGGAGAATACCAATAACAGGTCCGGTTTTATCCCCTGTCAGTGCAAGGGTTTTATAGATCTGAGATCGGTCGTCTATGTCTCCAATTTCATTTTCGAGGGCATTAATTTGCAATCCTTGGTGGGGAATATTAGCCTTGGTCAAGATCTGTTCGACCAGTGTTTTTTTTAATTTTGTTTTTTTTGCCATTATTTATACTTCTCTTCTAACTGACTCATCCAAATTCCTAGCCAAATACCTAAGCCAAAGAAGAAGGCTGTTATGACAAAGGTGATAATAGAAGTTCCTGCATAAGTAATGCTTTCACTATTACCAGCATTTGGAATGACAATAAGCAAGGTGCTAGAAAGCACAATACCAATAATGAAATGATAGACTCGCGAATGAAAATTTTTGAGTGCATAGTCCATTGTTTTTGAAAAAGCTATGAGAGCTAAAGCACCTCCGATAGCAATTGGTAAAAAATGTTCCAAAAAGATCTAAGGACTTGAAACCAGTCAGCATTGGAGTGTATAAACCTAAAAATCAAAAGTAGATTAGAAGGACTAAGTCCAGGAACCAAAAATCCCTAGAGCAATCAAGGCTCCCTGCTAGCATAAAGGTCAAGAAATTTGCTGGAAGAGTTCCAACCATACTATTGAGAAAAATAAAGGAAAAAACCAGACAGGATAAAAGTCAGCCAGAAAAATAGCTATATCAATTCGATCACGTTCTGACTCGCGAACAGACTCCTTGACTAGACTAGGAATCGTCCTGATAATAGCGCCTGCAAATCCCCAAAGAACGATAATCTTATAGTGGGCTAGTAAATATTCAACTGGAAGAGAAAAGAGGGCAATTCCAAGAATCATACCTATACCAACCGGAAGGAAAAAAGAGGACATTCTCCTTGAAGTTATCTTTGATATGAGCTAGAAAAAGATATCATACGCTCATATATTCCCAAAATGGCAGCTAAGACTCCGCCAGAAACACCAGCAAGATAAAAACCAAGTGCGATAATCAATCCTTTAATCATTCTTGTAATCCAAGAAAACATCAAAAATCTCCTTAACATGTTCAATGTAGTTTATTATAACATATTTTTACTTTTAGTTAGTGAAAAATTTAAGTAAAGTTCTAAAATGGATAGAATTTAATTAAAATGAAAAAGAAAAAAATCAAGTAAAAATACTTGATTTTAATTATTGTTTCCCAAATAATTTGGCATGAGTTTCCTCTCGGTTCTTTAAAGTAGAAATCTGGTTTTAAGTCTAAAGGATGAGAGAAACCAGTTAAAGTTCCTTGGGAAGTATATTGGTGCAAATCATAATCAATGTCAGTCTTAGGAGCAGCATTGTAATAACCATTATCGGTTCCATAAGTTGGAATCCAAAGAGCTGTGAATTTCTCAGTATTTATGCTGTGTTCTTCCATGAAGTAAGTGCCTACATAAATCCCAATATTTTTTTCACGCCTAAAGACTCTAATTTAGCACGGAAGGCTTCGACTCCTCCGTTCATATCAGACATGGTTTTTTTCTTCAACATCTAGCCAGTAGTAGGTCGGCTTGTATTTTGATGCGGCCTTGTAAAAACTTTCTGCCTCTTTTTCCATTTCTTTAGTCGAAGAAGCAGATACATAAGCATAGACTGCTACAGGGATGTTGCGTTTTTTTGAAATTCCTTGATATGGGTTTTGTATGCTTTATCCAGCCCGTTAGCATAAGTAGCAGCATTCTCCTTTTTTAGTATAGGAACCGCTCTGGATACGCACAATGACTCCTGAAACATTTTTGGCCAATTGATCATAATCAATCTCGCTCGGAAGCTGCCAACCAGACAAATCGATGATTGGTTTAGTAAGATCTATTTTTCCGAAGAGCTTGAAGAAGATGATTGGACAGTTTTTGTTTGTTCTCGTTGACCTTTTCGCATTCGATAGTTGCCTGCTAACCAATATTGTTAGAATAAAGCAGACAAAGAAAGCGAGTACAACGATTGGTTTTATCTTCTTTCTCATACTTTTTTTATTTTTAACCTAAAAATAAATAAAAAAAGCAAAAAAATCATTTATAATAGAACTTCTGAACACCTACTGTTCAAGTTTTTTAGCTTATTAAAAATTTATTCATTTTAAAAGTTTTTGAATGTCATTTTCAATATCTTGAGGAGATGTTTGAGGAGAGTAGCGATTTATCACATGTCCTTCTTTTATCTAAAAGAAATTTGGTGAAGTTCCACTTAATATCTTTAGAAAGAAATCCACCTTTTTTTCTTTTTTTAAGCCAAGTATATAGTGGGTCAGCTTTTTTTCCATTTACGTTAATCTTTTGAAAACGGGGAAAGCTGGTCTGATAGTTTAGGTTACAGAAATTGTTGATTTCTTCTGCACTTCCTGGAGCTTGATTTTTAAACTGATTGCAGGGAAAATCTAATATTTCAAATCCTTCATCATGATAGCGAAGATATAATTCCTGCAGTCCTTTATACTGTGGAGTAAATCCGCAGCCAGTTGCTGTATTTACAATGAGTAAGACTTTCCCATTAAAACTGTCCAGTGAAAGCTGACTGCCATCTTGTTTTTCGACAGAAAATTGGTAAACATTCATAGTTTTGGACCTCCAATCAGTTGTTTTCTTTTTATTCTAGCATAAGATTTTAGTGAATTGTGAAAAGGATATGGCTCGTTGTGAAAAAATGATATAATGTACAATGAAATTTTAGAAAATCTAGGTGAAGTATGAAAATTGACAAACGACACCTATTAAACTACTCTATCTTAATTCCCTATTTGATTTTATCAGTTTTAGGCTTGATTATTGTCTATTCAACAACCAGTGCGACCTTGGTTCAGTCAGGTGCTAATTCTTTTAAATCAGTTATAAGCCAAGGCATATTTTGGATTCTGAGTTTAATAGCAATTGTTTTTTTATATAAGGTAAAGATCGATATTTTTAAGAAACAAGAGGTTTTGTTCGGTTTCATTTTAGTGGAAGTGATCCTGTTACTCTTATCGCGTTTTATAACTCGTGCAGTAAACGGAGCACATGGTTGGCTTTTTATTGGTGGGGTTAGTATTCAGCCTGCCGAGTATCTGAAAAATTCTGCTGGTCTGGTTCTTAGCCCTGAGGTTTTCAAGAAAGCAGGAAGAGATTGAAATATATGATTATCAAGCTTTTAACTTTTAACCGGTGGTTACCCAGAACGTTAAGTGATTGGCGTACTATCACAGGAATTTTGATAGGTATTGTTGTTATCATGCCGGACTTGGGGAATGCTACTATTTTTAGCTTTGACTGTCCTAATAATGGTTTCTGTAAGTGGTATTGGACATCGATGGTTCTCAGCTATGCTAGGAATACTGGTAGGAACTTCGACCTTGATCCTATCCAGTATTTGGCTGCTTGGTGTAGAAAAAGTCTCCAAGGTTCCTTTGTTTGGATATGTTGCCAAGAGGTTTAGTGCCTTCTTTAATCCCTTTACAGATGTGTCAGGAGCAGGGCATCAACTTGCGAATTCATATTATGCGATTGTAAACGGAGGCTGGTTTGGATTAGGACTTGGAAATTCAATTGAAAAAAACGAGGCTATTTACCCGAAGCGCAGACAGATTTTGTTTTTTCAATTGTTATCGAGGAATTGGGCTTTATTGGTGCTAGCTTAATTTTTAGCCCTACTGTTTTTTTCCTAATCTTGCGAATCATTTTGGTAGGTATTCGAGCTAGGGACCCTTTTAATTCAATGGTGGCTTTGGGAATTGGAGGCATGATGCTGACCCAAACCTTTATAAACATTGGGGGATCTCAGGATTGATTCCTTCAACAGGGGTGACTTTTTCCATTCCTATCACAAGGTGGGAATAGTCTCTTAGTTTTGTCAGTTGGAATTGCCTTTGTACTCAATATTGATGCCAACGAAAAAAACGAAACAATATCAATCGTGTTTTAGAAGAAACTTTGTGAGACCGGCTGGTTGTTAGCCAGTCTTTGTCCTTAAATAGAAAGGTTCAGACCATGTCATTTAATAAGTTAGAAAGCTTTTAGTAATAAAGATGTTATTCGAGAAGAAGTTTCCATTTTGACGGACTTACTTTACTGATGTTACGCGTAAAAATTCTTAGTCCTGAGACATTTGAAAAGATTGAAATGATGGAGGACTTAGCTGTTCACTCCAAATACCAGGAACTAAAGGAAATCGTAGAAGAACTAACAACAGAAGAAATGGTCTATATTTCTCGTTATTTTTTTCTATTCTGCCACTCTTGATTAATATTTCTGAAGACGTTGATCTAGCTTATGAAATCAACCATCAGAACAATATCGACCAAGATTATCTTGGAAAGCTGTCAACAACTATTGACTTGATTTCAACGCGGGAGAATGCAAAAAGAAATTCTAGAGAATTTAAATGTTGTTCCGGTACTGACAGCTCACCCAACTCAGGTTCAAAGAAAGACAATGCTGGATCTGACAAATCATATTCACACCCTTTTACGTCAGCATCGAGATGTTAAGGCTGGTCTGGTTAATGAGAAGAAGTGGCTAGGCAACCTTCGTCGTTACATCGAGCTCATGATGCAGACAGATATGATTCGGGATAAGAAACTAAAAGTAACCAATGAGATTACCAATGTCATGGAATACTACAATAGCTCTTTCTACAAGCCATTACCAACTTTATGGTCGAATACAAACGCTTGGCAGAAGAGCGGGGTATCAAGTTGGATAATCCTAAAACCTATTACCATGGGAATGTGGATTGGTGGTGACCGGGATGGGAATCCTTTTGTAACGGCAGAAACTTTGAAACTATCAGCCACTCTCCAGAGTGAAGTCATTCTCAACTATTACATTGACAAGGTTTATACACTTTATCGTACTTTTTCTCTGTCAACGAATCTCTCAGAAACTAGTCAGGCAGTAGCAGAAATGGCTGCTTTGTCAACTGATAAATCTGTTTATCGTGAAAATGAGCCTTACCGCCGTGCCTTCCACTATATTCAGTCCAAGCTGATTCAGACCTTGCTGTACCTAAAAGAAGGTAATTTTTTTCTAATGAAGGTCAGCGCTTGACTGATCGAGCTGAGAAAACATTATCTGCCAAGACAACTCCTTCTGTGAGTAATAAGGGACAGGAAATTATTCCAAACTATATTCAGTCTCGTATCAGTGAAACCTTAACTGAGTTGAAGAAGGAGGAAACACCTTCTTACAAAACTGCAAAAGAATTCAAAGAAGACTTACAGGTCATTTATGATTCTCTTATCGAACATCATGGTGAGGCTTTAGTGACAGGAGACCTGACAGAACTTTTACAAGCAGTGGATGTTTTTGGTTTCTTCTTAGCCAGCATTGATATGCGTCAGGATTCTAGTGTTCATGAAGCTTGTGTGGCTGAGCTCTTGGTATCAGCAAACATTGTAAAAGATTACAGCAGCTTATCTGAGGAAGAAAAATGTCAGGTACTACTTAAGCAGCTGCTAGAAGATCCTCGTATCCTGTCAGCTACTCATGAGCCTAAGTCCGAACTTCTGCAAAAAAGAATTAGAAATTTTCAAGACTGCTCGACAGCTGAAAGATGCACTTGGTGAAGAAGTCATCAAGCAGAACATCATCTCTCACTCGACCAGTGTATCAGACCTACTGGAGTTGGCTATTATGCTGAAAGAAGTAGGGCTGATTGATGAAAAATGGGACTCGAGTACAGATTGTTCCTCTTTTTGAAACCATTGAAGATTTGGACAATTCATGCGAAACAATGGAGAAGTATCTATCTTTGCCTATTGCACAGAAGTGGATTGCCTCTAAGAATAATTACCAAGAAATCATGTTGGGTTACTCAGACAGTAATAAAAGATGGTGGTTACCTATCTTCTTGCTGGACTCTCTATAAGGCTCAGCAACACCTGACTGCTATCGGTGATAAATTTGGTGTTAAAATTACCTTCTTCCATGGTCGTGGAGGTACAGTTGGTCGTGGTGGCGGTCCAACCTATGAAGCGATCACCTCACAACCCCTACGAAGTATCAACGACCGGATCCGCCTTACTGAGCAAGGGGAAGTTATTGGAAACAAATATGGTAATAAAGATGCAGCCTACTATAATTTGGAAATGCTCGTTTCTGCAGCAATCAATCGAATGGTAACACATAAGAAAAAGTGATGCCCATACATCCAATAAATATGAGCGGATCATGGATCAGGTTGTCGAGCGAAGCTATCAGATTTATCGTGATTTAGTCTTTGGCGACGAACGCTTTTATGATTATTTCTTTTGAATCTAGTCCAATCAAAGCGATTTCTAGCTTTAATATTGGCTCTCGTCCTGCAGCTCGTAAAACGATTACTGAAATCGGTGGTCTTCGAGCGATCCCATGGGTCTTCTCATGGTCTCAAAGTCGAGTGATGTTCCCTGGTTGGTACGGTGTTGGCTCAAGTTTCAAGGAATTTATTGATCAAGATCCAGAAAATAATCTTGCCTTTCTACAACTTATGTACAAGAGATGGCCATTCTTCAAATCTCTATTATCAAATGTAGACATGGTCCTTTCTAAGTCCAATATGAACATTGCTTTTGAATATGCTCAGTTATGCGAAGATCAGAATGTTCGGGATATTTTCAATATTATCTTGGATGAGTGGCAACTAACTAAGAATGTTATTCTTGAGATTGAAGGACACGATGAACTCTTGGCTGAAAATACTTATCTAAGAGACAGCTTGGACTATCGTATGCCTTACTTTAATGTTTTGAACTATATTCAACTAGAGCTGATTAAACGTCAACGCAATGGTCAGCTTACGCCTGATCAAGAGAAGCTGATTCACATCACAATTAATGGTATTGCGACTGGTTTGCGAAACTCAGGTTAATACGAAGAAAAATCGGAAATATTTCCGATTTTTTTGTGCTTGATTAGATCATTTTTGGAGTTTTCTTAGATTTTTCAAGGAAGTAAGAAGAGAAGCAGATGATGAGTTTTAGAATATACGCTAGCAGTTAACTTGTCTGATATAAGTTGAGCTTTCTATTAGAAAAGGTTAATTCACAAAAAAATGTGTAAAAAGGCTTGCATTTTTCACTAGAATTTGATAAAATAGTAAGGAAAGTTAGACTGTATTGCCTACTGTCTATCTATAAAAATATATTTTTATTGGAGGCTTTTTACTCAAATGGCAAAAAGAAAAAAATACGATCGTAGTAAAACCACACGTTAACATTGGTACTATCGGACACGTTGACCACGGTAAAAACTACCCTAACTGCAGCTATCACAACTGTATTGGCACGTCGCTTGCCTTCATCAGTTAACCAACCTAAAGACTATGCGTCTATCGATGCTGCTCCAGAAGAACGCGAACGCGGTATCACTATCAACACTGCGCACGTTGAGTACGAAACTGAAAAACGTCACTATGCTCACATCGACGCTCCAGGACACGCGGACTACGTTAAAAACATGATCACTGGTGCCGCTCAAATGGACGGAGCTATCCTTGTAGTAGCTTCAACTGATGGTCCTATGCCACAAACTCGTGAGCACATCCTTCTTTCTCGCTAAGTTGGTGTTAAACACTTGATCGTGTTCATGAACAAAGTTGACTTGGTTGACGACGAAGAATTGCTTGAATTGGTTGAAATGGAAATCCGTGACCTCTTGTCAGAATACGACTTCCCAGGTGACGATCTTCCAGTTATCCAAGGTTCAGCTCTTAAAGCTCTTGAAGGTGACTCTAAATACGAAGACATCATCATGGACCTGATGAACACTGTTGATGAGTACATTCCAGAACCAGAACGCGACACTGACAAACCATTGCTTCTTCCAGTCGAAGATGTATTCTCAATCACTGGACGTGGTACAGTTGCTTCAGGACGTATCGACCGTGGTATCGTTAAAGTCAATGATGAAATCGAAATCGTTGGTATCAAAGAAGAAATCCAAAAAGCAGTTGTTACTGGTGTTGAAATGTTCCGTAAACAGCTTGACGAAGGTCTTGCAGGGGACAACGTAGGTGTGCTTCTCCGTGGTATCCAACGTGATGAAATCGAACGTGGACAAGTTATTGCTAAACCAGGTTCAATCAACCCACACACTAAATTCAAAGGTGAAGTTTATATCCTTACTAAAGAAGAAGGTGGACGTCACACTCCATTCTTCAACAACTACCGTCCACAGTTCTACTTCCGTACAACTGACGTTACAGGTTCAATCGAACTTCCAGCAGGTACTGAAATGGTAATGCCTGGTGATAACGTAACTATCGAAGTTGAATTGATCCACCCAATCGCCGTTGAACAAGGTACTACTTTCTCTATCCGTGAAGGTGGACGTACTGTTGGTTCAGGTATGGTTACAGAAATCGAAGCTTAATTCAATTAAGTTACCAGATTAACAATTTAAGTCAGATACTAAACCCGCTTATGCGGGTTTTTTTATATTTTTTGAAAGAAGGATTTGTTTACTAATATTCCTAACACCAATGTATTTAGCTTCATAATGGACATATAGCAAGGTCTTTTTATAAAATAGAGAGCAGTATTTTTAGCTGTTTCAATTTGATAAAAAAACTTAGCAAGCGCCTTTATTTATTGAGCCAACTGTGATACAATGGAACATGAAAAATAAAATGAAAAAAGAGGTATGTGAAATGTCACGTAAACCATTTATCGCTGGTAACTGGAAAATGAACAAAAATCCAGAAGAAGCAAAAGCATTCGTTGAAGCCGTTGCATCAAAACTTCCTTCATCAGACCTTGTTGAAGCAGGTATCGCAGCTCCTGCAGTTGATTTGACAGCTGTTCTTGCTGCTGCTAAAGGTTCAAACCTTAAAGTTGCTGCTCAAAACTGCTACTTTGAAAATTCAGGTGCTTTCACTGGTGAAACTAGCCCACAAGTTTTGAAAGAAATCGGTACAGACTACGTTGTTATCGGTCACTCAGAACGTCGTGACTACTTCCATGAAACTGACGAAGATATTAACAAAAAAGCAAAAGCAATCTTTGCAAACGGTATGCTTCCAATCATCTGTTGTGGTGAGTCACTTGAAACTTACGAAGCTGGTAAAGCTGCTGAATTTGTAGGTGCTCAAGTATCTGCTGCATTGGCTGGATTGACAGCTGAACAAGTTGCTTCAACCGTTATCGCTTATGAGCCAATCTGGGCTATCGGTACTGGTAAATCAGCTTCACAAGACGATGCACAAAAAATGTGTAAAGTTGTTCGTGACGTTGTAGCTGCAGACTTCGGTCAAGAAGTTGCTGACAAAGTTCGTGTTCAATACGGTGGTTCTGTTAAACCTGAAAACGTTGCTTCATACATGGCTTGCCCTGACGTTGACGGTGCGCTTGTTGGTGGAGCTTCACTTGAAGCTGAAAGCTTCTTGGCATTGCTTGACTTTGTAAAATAATGATTAGATATAAGCTTGTTGCTGTAAGGCAACAAGCTTTTTCTGTTAGAACTTGCTTCAAGAACAAGGCGAGAGGGGATAAGTAAAGGTCATTTCCCATTATTTAGTATTTTTTTGGTATAATAGGTCTATGATTCAAATAGTTTTTACGCTTAGCAGTCATTTACTATTTATTTTTGTCTCATCAGTTATTATCTAGCCTTGTTAACTGGGAGAGGATCTTGAAAGTAAATGCTGATAATGCTTTTAAAAATTCGCTTACTCATTCTATTCTTGAGTATTGCGCTTGGTTATCTGGTTAGTCTTTTTTTCCTAAGTATTTATCAAGTGAGTTTTGATATTTTTGAATGGAAATGTAAAAATAAGAGAGAAACTAGAAACAATGAATGAGTAAGGAGTATATATGGATAAAAATTATTATTCAAGGTGGAAATAATCGCTTAGTTGGAACAGTACAAATCAAGGGTGCAAAGAATGCAGTCTTGCCTCTTTTGGCTGCAACCGTCTTGGCAAGTAAAGGAAAAACGATTTTAACAAATGTACCTGTCCTTTCAGACGTCTTTACCATGAACAATGTTGTTCGCGGTTTAAATACTACTGTAGACTTCAATCAGGATGAGCATGAGATTGTGGTCGATGCTAGTCAAGATATTACAGAAGAAGCGCCCTATAAATATGTCAGCAAGATGAGGGCATCTATTGTCGTCCTAGGGCCTATCTTGGCGCGTAATGGACATGCTAAGGTATCAATGCCTGGTGGCTGTACGATTGGAAGTCGTCCAATTGATTTACATCTGAAAGGCCTTGAAGCAATGGGGGCTGAGATTACTCAGACAGCCGGCTATATTGAAGCAAAAGCAGATAAGTTGCACGGGGCACATATTTATATGGATTTTCCAAGTGTAGGTGCGACTCAGAATATTATGATGGCTGCGACACTGGCTGAAGGGACAACTGTTATTGAAAATGCTGCTAGGGAACCAGAGATTGTTGATCTAGCTGTCTTGCTCAATAAAATGGGGGCTAAGATCCGTGGTGCAGGGACTGAGACCTTAACCATTCTTGGAGTCAAAGAATTAATAGGAACCAAACATAGTGTCGTTCAGGATCGAATTGAAGCGGGAACATTTATGGTTGCTGCTGCTATGACAGGCGGTGATGTTCTGATTCAGGATGCGATTTGGGGAACACAATCGTCCTTTGCTAGCTAAGCTACAGGAAATGGGTGTATCAGTAACTGAAGAAGAAGAGGGAATCCGGATTCAATCAGATTTATCTCGCTTAAAAAGCCGTAAGTGTTAAAAACCCTGCCTCACCCAGGTTTTTCCAACGGATATGCAGGCTCAGTTTACTGCCTTGATGACGGTAGTTCGTGGCGAATCAACTATGATTGAGACAGTCTTTGAAAATCGCTTCCAACATTTAGAAGAGATGCGTCGTATGGGCTTGCACTCTGAAATTATGCGGGATACAGCAAGAATTGTTGGAGGGCAGAAGCTTCAAGGAGCAGAGGTCATGTCTACTGACTTGAGAGCTAGTGCGGCCTTGATTTTGACGGGCCTTATTGCTAGTGGAGAAACCAAGGTTAGCAAATTAGAGCATTTAGATCGTGGTTACTATCTTTTCCATGAGAAATTGGCTGCTCTAGGAGCCAACATCAAGCGTGTGAAGGAAGATGACGATGAATGATGAGTTGAAATATGTAGCGAAACAAGTTGGGATTGTTTTCTTAGTGATTTTATTGGGGCTCCTTGTCTTTGCTATTGGTTTAGTTATTGGTTATGGTGTGATTGGTGGTGGCGATAATCCTTGGTCCATCTTATCACCTGATAAATGGCAGAGCATTATTAATAAGTTTACAGGTAAATAAGGAGTATAGGGCAGTTTGTCCGCTCCTATTTTTTTATGAGGAAAAAAATGAAGAAGAAACAAGAAGAGAAACTTTTTCAAAGCATAGTAGGACTGATTCTGGCACTTGTTCTGATAGCTGGTGCTAATTATTTCTCAAACCATCAGAATCAGGATAACATAAAGTCTAATCCACAGGTTCAAAGAACAGGAAGAAGGGATATCTCAACTCCCGAGCAAGCACTATCTCAGAGTGTATTGACTGATTCTGTTCGCAAGCAATTAAAAAGGCAACATAGAATGGAATCAGGCAGGTGCATTTATTATTAATGGCAACAAGACAGACCTAAATGCTGATATTGCCAGTCAGCCTTATGCACAAAACCAGACAAAAGTCAGTTCAGGGACAGTTAGTACCAATAATTGGGAATGCTCTGCTTTCTAAACAGACTAGACAATACAAAAATCGAGAAGAAACCGGAAACGGAACGACAAGTTGGGTTCCTGCCGGCTGGCATCAAGTGAGAAATCTTACTGGAGATTTTAATCATGCTGTTGACCGAGGGCATTTATTAGCTTATTCTTTAGTCGGAGGCTTAAAGAACTTTGATGCTTCTACAAGTAACCCAGAGAATATCGCTGTTCAAACAGCTTGGGCAAATCAGGCAAACAGTTCTTCGTCTACTGGACAAAAATTTTTATGAAAGCTTGATTCGGAAGGCTTTGGATAAAAAGAAGCGAGTCCGTTATCGAGTTACCTTGATTTATGCTAATCCTGATGACTTAATAGCAGCGGGCTCTCATTTAGAAGCAAAAGTCTAGCGATGGAAGTCTTGAGTTTAATGTCTTCGTTCCAAATATTCAAACCGGGATTCGTATTAACTATAGAACTGGAGAAGTAACAGTAGAGTAGTTATATAGTAAAACAGAAAAAGCACCAATTTTACCAGACCCTAATCTTTTAGATTATTTCAATCTAACTTTTTAGGGTCGATAAATCTGGTGCTTTTTTTATTTACTTTCTAAAAATTAGAAGAGAGGAAGAAAGTTAGAAGCTATCTACTTTGATATGAATTAAAAAGTGTTTCTCAATATAGTTCCTTGATTAGATTAAATTTTTCAAGAAAGATAGTTAACTAGTTGTTTCTAAATTCCAGTATTGAACTAACCATTTTATAAAGGAATCATACCTTGATTGAAGAGCTTCATGATGTCCATAAGGGTCAAAGATGGAGCAGGTGGTAAGGATTTCTTTCTGAATCAAGCGATGAATTTCTTCAGCATAGAAAGGAGCCTTGGAAAGTCGGTTCGAGTGATTCGCACCTTCTGTCTTTCCATTCTGTAAATAGACTAGACAGTCCTTGTTTTTCAAGTCCTGTGTCTGGCAATAGTCGGTAAAACCTGGATACCAAAAGGAGCCGCAGATAGAAAAGACACAGGGGATCTTGCAGTCGCTATAGAGACTGTAAACAGCCGCGAGTCCACCAAGAGAGTAGCCACCATAGGCAATTCTCTTGTCATCCAGTAGGTAGTGCTGTCTGATTTCTGTTAATATACCGCTGAAGAGCTTTTTGATGGTAACTATCTGCTTTGCCACCAAAATCAGGATTGCCAGGCTTTAGAGCATTGGCTTTCCAGGGTGTAAAATCGTCCAGCCTATTGTTCGGTATCAGTCCAATCAAGATTACCGATGGAGAAAGCTTGCTTAGGTAGTTTATCTGGCCATCATTTAGCAAGATTGCTGGATAAGGTCGTGATCCGTCATAATCTTGGGGCAGAGTAATATTGACAGTGATACCCTCCCAGACAAAGGCCTTATTTATTGATAAAGTCATTGATTTTCTCGAGTGAGTCGATTACAGCAGGACCATAATCCATCAAACTCATCATAGGAGATGGTCATAATTTTTCTGATTTTTGACCGCTGGGACATCTTTCAGAACTGGATTGGCTTTCATTAGATCAACTGCTTGCTCATCCATGGACTTGTTGCGGTCGCTGGTTACGTAGATGATGAGTTCTGGATCCATAGAAACCAGGTTTTCCAAGGTTAAGCCAGAGGTTCCAGTCGCTACATTGGTATAGCCGAGCTGGTTTAGCAGACTTTCTTGCAGAGCAGATTTATAAGCACCGAAAGTCTCATCGTTATATGCACACATGATGAGCGCTTTTTCTTTTCTCCTTGGCTAGCCTTATTCTGCCTTCTTGACAGTGTCAATTCTTGCCTGTAGCTGGTTGGCATACTGATTGGCCTTATCTTGAACGTTAAAGATGGTTCCTATATTCTTGACATCTTCAACGATATTGCTCGATCTTGCTTGGTATTGGACAGGGAAGCCTTTTGTGTATAGACAGGGATTTTATTTTCATTCCAGGCACTAACTGTCCCCAGAGATTTTTCGGAAAACATCATGTTTCGTCCAAGAAGAGCGTCTGGCTCATAGGATAGCACAGTTTCTTGTGATACAGTTTTCTTGTCGCCGACCTGCGGAATGGTGGCAATATCAGCCTTGTATTTATCTGTGACGTCGTTGTCTCGATTGAGCATACCAGCAATCTTGTCTTTCAAGCCTAGTTCAATCAAGATTTCGGTCGTCGAAAGATTGTTGGTGATGACCTTTTCCGGTGCCTTTTCAAAGACCTGATCAATCTCCTTGCCTTCGGCATCGTAGGTTTTGATTGTCACTGGATATTTTGTCTCTGCTGTGCTCTTTTTCGCGTTTTGTGTTTTTTTGAGGAAGATTGCGAAGTTGAGCTTTCTTTCGTACTTTCCTTAGATGAGGAATTGCAGGCTACCATTGTCAGTGCAGCTGTTGCGACGAGTAAGATACTGAGAGTTTTTTTCATATACATTTCCTTTCATGTGTTGTGAATATAGCTAGATTAGGCTAAGGTTTTCAAAAAGTGGCTATCCAAAAGTTTCCATTAATTATAAGAAAGTCACATTGAAACAATTTTTTTCTTCAACTATTCATCTCTGAAAAATAGTTTCTTAGAGATACTGAATCATTGCTTGTTGATCGCTGGTCCAAGCGACCTTGCTTTGAACACCATAAATGACTTGCAGTGATTCTTGACAAATTACTTCTTCAGGGATGCCTTGGTATTGGATTTCACCTCCTTTCATAAGATACAGATAATCTGAGTAGCGACAGGCTAATTGAATATCGTGTAGAACAGCCAATACGTTGATATCTAAGTCTTTAACAATACTTAGAATATCCAGCTGGTATTTGATATCCAGATGATTGGTAGGCTCGTCTAGGAGTAGCAAGCTTGGTTGCTGGGCTAGAGCTCTAGCCAACAAGACTCTTTGCTTTTTCTCCTCCAGATAGGGAGGAGTAGGAGCGTTTGGCTTTGTCAGCCATGTCTACTTTTAAGTAAAGATTGGTGAACCAAGTCATAATCTTCTTCTTGTTCCCTCTGTAAAAAGATAGGTGGGGGATTCGCCCCAGTAACACGATTTCTCAACAGTGGTGTCAAATTGCAACTGGTTAAATTGACTGAGAACTGCCATGCCTTTAGCGGTAGATTTTTAAACTCAAATTTTTTTAATGGACTTCCGTTTAAAAAAATCCTACCACTGTCTGGTTTAATTTGACGATATATAGTTTTCAATAGGGTTGTTTTACCGCAGCCGTTGGGTCCAAGAATAGTGTGGAATTTTCTCCCTTCGACTTTTAGAGAAATGCCATTTAAAATTTTTTTCTGGCCAATTGAATAGTGAATATCTTCGCAAATTAGATCCATCTCAATTAAGCACCTCCTTTCGACTTTTAGCAACCATATAGATAAAAAGGGAGCTCCTACTAAAGCGGTAAAAAAATACCAATCGGAAGTTCAGAGTTTTTTTATTAAAATCCGGGAAAAACATCGGCCCAAAGAACAAAGAGGGCTCCAAGAAGGCTGGCTATGGGTAAGATTTCTTTATAATTGCTTCCTATTAGGGCTCTGGCTAAATGAGGAGTGATCAATCCTACAAAACCAATAATTCCACAAGACGCTACTAGCATAGCAGTGATAATAGCTACAATAGTTATGTAAATATACCAATAAAAGCGTAAGGGCACACCCTAATGTTAAAAGCAATTTCTTCCCCATCGTCATGGCGTTAAAAATTCGATATTGAGACCAAAAGAACAAAAGGGAAAAGACTAACAATGAAAGCAGGAAAAGTTAGATTCGACCAAGATGCCCCTGCTAGAGAACCCATAGTCCAAAATTTGATAGTCAAGGCGCTATCAGCATTGGCGCCAAGAGAAATGATAAAATTAGCAAAGGCGATAAAGAGGGCGTTAACTACTGTACCGGAAAGAATCAGACTGGATGTTGTCGACTTTCCTTGTATAGTCGCAATTAGTAAAACAGCAGCGGTTGCTAGAAGTGCTCCCGTAAAAGCAGCAACTCCAGTGAAGGCTTTAAGGCCCTAAAAATGATACTGAGTGTAGCTCCAAAAGTAGCTCCTGAAGAAATCCCCAGAATGTAAGGTTCAGCAATGGGGTTGTTGACAGTGGACTGCATCACACACCCGCAGATAGAAAGTCCAGCTCCTGCAATAATGGCAAGGAGTACTCTTGGGACTCGCATATTCCAAACGATTGCAATACTTGATTTGGAAAGGTATCTTATATTTGAGAACCAACCTAACTTACTAAATACAATCCGGTAGGTATCTAACAAATTGATTTTAACAGCTCCTAAAGAAACAGATAAAAAAACAATGAAAAAGTAAAAAAATATGATGAGAAAAAGTAAGAGAACAAGATAGCTAAGGTAGCCTCTCCTCTGCCTTTCTTGAAGGACATAGATGTCTCCTTAAAACAAAAAAATATTAGAATATTCTGATAATTTAATAAAATTATATCATTTTAAAAAAAGAAGGGCAAGGGAAGACCTGATTTGAAAAAGTTAATCATTTATACATATAAGAATTTCACGAACTAGTTACAGACTGTTTTTTTCAGGATCCTTAAGTTTTTAGGAAAAAAACAAGCCTGAACAATAGAGTTCAGACTTGTAATTAAGGACAAGAGGATCTAAGAAAGTGACAAGAATCTCCGTCCAATAACGAATAGAAGCAAAGAAAGGAGTAATCTTTCGTCTGGAAACCAAATCAAGCGATGGAAGTCTCGAGTTTAATACTTTCATACCGAATATTCAAAACCGGGATTTGTATTACCTATAGAACAGGAGAAGTAACAGTTGACTAAGTAGATTTCAAACTAGCAAAAAAAGCACCGCAATGGGTGCTTTTGGCTATTCTAATCAAAGTAGAGCAAGTCCTTGCTAGTCTCAGTGAAGAGTTCAAATCCGTTTTTTTAGTGACATACCCACAATCTTCAATGCGGACACCGACCTTGCCAGGAATATAAATACCTGGTTCAACAGAGAAGCACATACCTTCTTCAATAACCATCTCGTTACCTTCCATGATAGACGGAAATTCATGAACATCCATACCGATACCATGACCAAGACGGTGGTTGAAATACTCACCATAACCAGCTTTTTTTCGATAACTTGTCGAGCAGCCCGGTCTACTTCATGGGCTGTTACACCTGGTTTGATAAAGTCAAGTGCAGCTTGCTGGGCTTCTAGAGTTAGATGGTAGATATCTTTTTTGAACTGGTCAGGTTGGCCAACAGCAACAGTCCGCGTCATATCACTAGCATAGCCATTAACCATACAGCCTAAGTCAAAGAGTAGGAGGGCATTGTTTTCAATTTTGTTTGCTCTGGGATACCATGAGGGTTGGCCGCATTATTTCCAGTTAGGACCATGGTTTCAAAGCTCATTTCATATCCTTCTTGCTTGATGGCAAAGTCAATTTGAGCAATGATATCAGTTTCAGTTTTATTCAAAGAAATATTGTCAAAACCAATGTTAACAGCCTTATCGGCATATTGGCCTGCTACAAGCATTTTTTTGGATTTCATCAGCAGACTTAATGAGTCGCATCCGTTGAATAAATGGTGTAAGGTTTGTAAAGTCAGCCTGCTCAAAAAACAGTTTTCAAACCGTGGTATTTAGTTAAAAATTAAGTTGTCAAATTCAACAGCCACAGTTTTTAACCCCTTTGACTGGTAGGGAAGCCTTAATTTTGTTCCAAGGGTTTTCAGAATCTACATAACCTACTACAGAAAAAGAAACGGTGCTAGAAGCGCGCTCTACTTCTAAAGCAGGAACAAAGAGTAGAGGTTCTTGATCTGTGAAGACAAAGAGAAACATTTGACGCTCATGAGGGTCGCTATAAAAATCCGGTTAAATAATGAATAGTGACTGGATCTGAAATGATTGCAGCGTCTTTTTTTCTCGTTTTTCAAGAAAAATTACGAATTTGATTCAATTTTGTCATAATGAAACCTTCTTTCTATGCCTCTATTTTTGGCAAAAAAATGACTAAAAAAAGCAAGAGTTTTCAAATAAACTCATCAAAAATGCTTGAAAGTGTTTCCAAGAAGTGATAAAATGTTCTTGGTAGGAATATGAAAACGTTATTTTCAACTTTAAGAAAGGAAGCAATATGAACACAGACGATACAGTAACCATTTATGATGTCGCCCGTGAAGCAGGGGTTTCTATGGCGACAGTTAGTCGTGTAGTTAATGGAAACAAGAATGTAAAAGAAAACACTCGGAAAAAAGTTTTGGAAGTAATTGATCGCCTTGATTATCGTCCAAATGCAGTAGCTCGCGGTTTGGCTAGCAAGAAGACTACGACAGTTGGAGTTGTGATTCCAAGTATTACAAATAGTTATTTCTCAACACTCGCCAAGGGAATTGATGATATTGCTGAGATGTATAAATACAATATCGTCCTAGCAAACAGCGATGAGGATGATGATAAGGAAGTTTCAGTTGTAAACACTCTCTTTTCGAAACAAGTAGATGGTATTATCTTTTATGGGTTACCACCTTACTGAAAAGATTCGTTCAGAATTTTTCACGCTCACGCACGCCGGTTGTCTTAGCTGGAACTATTGATGTGGAGCACCAATTGCCAAGTGTTAATATAGATTATAAACAGGCTACAATTGATGCTATCACATTCCTTGCTAAGCGCAATAAAAAAATTGCTTTTGTATGCGGACCTTTAGTTGATGATATCAATGGGAAAGTACGCTTATCCGGTTATAAAACGGCTCTTAAGAGTAAAAAAAGCTGTCATACAGCGAAGGTCTTGTTTTTGAGTCTAAGTATAGCTATGATGATGGCTATAATTTAGCTGAAAGAGTAATTGCTTCTAAAGCAACGGCTGCTTTTGTTACAGGTGATGAGCTGGCAGCTGGTCTTTTAAACGGACTAGCTGATCGCGGAGTAAAAATTCCAGAGGATTTTGAAATTATCACTAGCGATGATTCACAAATATCTCGCTATACACGTCCAAATTTGTCAACTATCAGCCAGCCTTTATATGATTTAGGTGCTATTAGTATGCGTATGCTGACTAAGATTATGCACAAAGAAGAGTTGGAAGAACGTGAAGTTGTTCTGTCTCATGGTATTTACGAACGGGACTCAACTAGAAAATAAAAGTTAAAGTCACCATTTGGTGGCTTTTTTTGTATGCAGTTTGAGGCTACTTATTGGCAAGAAAAAGCAATAGGATTGAGAGATCCATACCTGCTTTTTGCCATTTAAAGTTTAATTTTTTTCTGCTTTCAGGTATAATAGTATTTATGAAAGTTTTATTGTATTTAGAAGGAAAAAATCAGTGCTAGAAAAAAATCTGGTATTGGTCGAGCTTTGCAACACCAAATGCATGCCTTGGACCTAGCTGGTATTCCGTATACGACAGATATTTTAGGTGATTATGATGTGGTCCATATTAATACTTACGGGCCAAGAAGCTTGCTTCTCTTGCACGCTGCTAAGAGACATGGGAAGAAGGTTATTATGCATGGCCATTCTACCAAGGAGGATTTTCAGAATTCTTTTATTGGGTCAAATTTATTTGCACCGTTATTTGGTAAGTATCTGGCTCATATGTATCAAAAAGGCTGACTTTGTTATTACACCGTCAGAGTATTCTAAAAAGCTTATTGCAGGCTACGGGGTAACGACACCGATTATTGCTGTTTCAAACGGTATAGATCTTGGAAAATACCAAGCAGATCCTAAAAAAGAAAAGGTTTTTAGAGAACATTTTCAGGTTAAGGAAGGCCAAAAGGTTGTTGTCTGTGCAGGCCTCTATTTTAAGCGAAAAGGAATAGAAGACTTTGTTGAAGTGGCTAGAAGGATGCCTGATGTTCGTTTTATTTGGCTAGGTTCGATCAATAAGTGGTTGATCCCTGCTTCAATTCGTAGATTAGTAGAAAAAGATCATCCTTCTAATGTGGAGTTTCCTGGCTATTTTAAGGGAGCAGTTTTTCAAGGAGCTATGTCAGGAAGTGATGCCTTCTTTTTCCCATCCTACGAAGAGACAGAAGGTATTGTGGTCTTGGAAGCCCTAGCTAGCAAGCAACATGTTGTCCTTCGAGATATTCCTGTGTATGAGGGATGGATTAGCGAAGAATCTGCTGAGCTTTGTCATAATGTTGATGAATTTGTTGAGTCACTTCGAAAGGTTCTAGACGGTCAAGTTGATAAACGTGAAGCTGGTTATCGAGTGGCTCAAAGTCGTTCAATTGATGATGTAGCCTATCAGCTAGTAGAAGCCTATCGAAAAGTATTGGAGATGTAATATGCGCGTTGGTCTTTTTACAGATACCTATTTTCCCTCAGGTCTCGGGTGTAGCGACGAGTATTCGTACTTTGAAGACGGAACTTGAAAAAGCAAGGACATACTGTTTTTATCTTTTACGACAACTGATAAAGACGTGAATCGTTATGAGGATTGGCAGATTATTCGGATACCGAGTGTTCCCTTTTTTGCCTTTAAAGATCGTCGGGTTGCATACCGCGGTTTTTTCTAAGGCTTTTAGAGATTGCTCGCCAGTATCAGCTTGATATCATTCACACACAGACTGAATTTTCATTGGGATTGTTAGGAGTCTGGATTGCTAAGGAATTAAAGATTCCTGTCCTGCATACCTATCATACTCAATATGAAGATTACGTCCGCTATATTGCAAATGGAATGCTGATTCGGCCTAGTATGGTTAAGTATATCGTCCGTGGTTTTTTTGAATGATATGGATGGTGTGATTTGTCCTAGTGAGATCGTCTATGATTTGTTAACACGCTACAAGGTTACAACTGAAAAGAGGGTCATTCCTACAGGGATTGATTTGGCTAAGTTTGAACGACCTGAAATCACCAAAGATCATATTGAAGATTTACGAAAGAAACTGGCAATCGATGACTCAGAAACTATGTTGCTCAGTTTGTCTCGAGTTTCTTATGAGAAAAATATTCAAGCAGTTATTGCAGCTTTACCAGATGTCTTAAAAGAAAATGCTACTGTAAAATTGGTAGTGGCAGGAGACGGCCCTTATTTGTCGGACTTGAAGGAACAGGCTGAGAGTTTAGGTATTACTGATTCTATTATTTTCACAGGCATGATACCTCCAAATGAAACTGCCCTTTACTATAAGGCGGCTGATTTCTTTATCTCTGCCTCAACTAGTGAGACGCAGGGACTAACATATTTGGAAAGTATTGCCAGTGGTACACCGATTATTGCCCACGGCAATCCTTATCTAGATAATGTTGTGACAGATAAAAATGTTTGGGACACTTTTATTATGAGGATAACGACCTATCTGGTGCTATTTTTAGAAGCAGTTATGACAACGCCAAAAATGGATGAAGAGAGATTGGCAGATAAACTCTATGAAATTTCAGCAGAAAATTTTTGGGCGCCGTGTCTATGAATTCTATCTGGACTTAGGGATTTCTAAAGATTTTCAAAAATGAAATTAGGCCGGATGAAACAAGAACAAGACGCTTTTGCAAAATCAATGATAAAATTGCCTGGTAAAATTATCCTTCTTCCAGTAAATGGATCCACTCGGATGATCAAGGCTTCAAGAAAACAAATCAGAAAAAAATTCGCAAATACCTAGAATAAGTTTACTCTTTGAAAGGTGAAAAGGAGATGAGGGGATGAAAGACAGAAAAAAATGAATTTCTTTTTCTTACTTCCCTTGTTTTTCTATTTAATATTTGATATTTTTGCTAATATATTTGCCACTTGATTCAATGGTAAGTAAAAAAACCTTGTGGTTGGAAACATTCTTATCTTTTCACCTCTTGTCACTCTATTAGTATCCTTGCTATATGCAGTAATTTATGGATTTTCATTGCATTTTTCTATTTTAGTTGGCCTTCTGTTTTTGCTGACAATTTTTATCTTTGGAGAATGGATTCCTCTCTATCACTTGGTTTATTTTCTTTCTTCACTGGCTGGTAATGGATTAGGCCATTTGTTTTATCATTTGAGAAAGAAAAAAAGCGAAGCTAGAAAAATGTAAAAAGTTCTTGCAAATTTTTTTCAATCGTGCTATAATGTTTCCTAGAGACATATCACCTGCAGGAAATCTTTTAGAGAGCGCGTGGAGCTGGAAATCGCGTAGAGGATGCAGTTGGGACTACTCTACTGGATTTTATGAAAACATAAAACGGTGGCTACGTTAGAGCCAATCAGAGGTGTCCCTCTTTTTTGAGGAACATAAATGAAGGTGGAACCACGTTGCGACGTCCTTTTCGAGGATGTCGCTTTTTGTATGGAGAATAGTTACGACAAAGTTAAAAATGAAATTTAGCTAAGAGCTGAATGAGGTAATAGATTTGAAGAAATATTTATCTTGGATGATGACTTGTACCTTCCTTATAGTCTATGTATGGCTAATGAAAACTCTCAGCCTATGGGGTTTAGAGTATATTGTCGTCTTTTTCATTTTTTTCTACTCATTCCTCTCTTGCCCTTCCTTGCCCCCTTTCTTGGTATCTTAATGTTTTTCAACAACAAGAAACTCATTATAACGGGATATCTTTTAAGTTTGACAGCTGCTATCTATTTGGTCAATGCGATAAAAAGCTATCCGATAAGGATATACATGGAGAGGTGAGATGACTGATGAGCAATACTTTGTCTTTAATCCTTTCTTTGGTATGCTATCTATTTATTTCTACAGCTTTTCTTTTTCTTTAGAATGAGAAAAGTTAAAACTATCATTTGCTTAGATAATCAATTGATATCATTCATTGTAAATAGCTAGTTTCCCATTCCTTCAAACCTCAGTTATAAAAAAATACGATAATTTTTTTAAAGGAGAAAACCATGATTAAGATTACTTTCCCAGATGGCGCTGTTCGTGAATTCGAATCTGGCGTTACAACTTTTGAAATTGCACAAAGCATTAGCAATTCCCTAGCGAAAAAAAGCCTTGGCAGGTAAATTCAACGGCAAACTCATCGACACGACTCGTGCTATCACCGAAGATGGATTTCCATCGAAATCGTGACACCTGATCACGAAGATGCCCTTCCAATCTTGCGCCATTCAGCTGCTCACTTGTTTGCTCAAGCAGCTCGTCGTCTTTTCCCAGATATTCACTTGGGGAGTTGGTCCAGCTATCGAAGATGGTTTCTACTACGATACGGACAACACAGCTGGTCAAATCTCTAACGAAGACCTTCCTCGTATCGAAGAAGAAATGAAGAAGATCGTCAAGGAAAACTTCCCATCTATTCGCGAGGAAGTTACCAAAGACGAGGCACGTGAAATCTTTAAGAACGACCCTTACAAGTTGGAATTGATCGAAGAACACTCTGAAGACGAAGGTGGGTTTGACTATCTACCGTCAGGGCGAATACGTGGACCTCTGCCGTGGACCTCACGTCCCGTCAACAGGTCGCATCCAAATCTTCCACCTTCTCCATGTAGCAGGTGCTTACTGGCGTGGAAATAGCGACAACGCTATGATGCAACGGATCTATGGTACAGCTTGGTTTGACAAGAAAGACTTGAAAAACTACCTTCAAATGCGTGAAGAAGCCAAAGAACGTGACCACCGTAAACTTGGTAAAGAACTTGACCTCTTCATGATTTCACAAGAAGTTGGTCAAGGACTTCCATTCTGGTTGCCAAACGGTGCGACTATCCGTCGTAATTGGAACGCTACATTGTCGACAAGGAAATCGCTGCAGGCTACCAACATGTTTACACTCCACCACTTGCATCAGTAGAGCTTTACAAGACTTCTGGTCACTGGGATCACTACCGTGAAGATATGTTCCCAACTATGGACATGGGAGACGGTGAAGAGTTTGTCCTTCGTCCAATGAACTGCCCACACCACATCCAAGTCTTCAAACACCATGTTCACTCTTACCGTGAATTGCCAATCCGTATCGCTGAAATCGGTATGATGCACCGCTACGAAAAATCTGGTGCCCTCACTGGTCTTCAACGTGTGCGTGAAATGTCTCTCAACGACGGTCACCTCTTTGTTACTCCTGAACAAATCCAAGAAGAATTCCAACGTGCCCTTCAGTTGATTATCGATGTTTACGAAGACTTCAACTTGACTGAGTACCGCTTCCGTCTCTCTCTTCGTGACCCTCAAGATACTCACAAGTACTTTGACAACGATGAGATGTGGGAAAATGCCCAAACTATGCTTCGTGCAGCCCTTGATGAAATGGGTGTTGACTACTTTGAAGCTGAAGGTGAAGCAGCCTTCTATGGACCAAAAACTCGATATCCAAGTTAAGACGGCCCTTGGAAAAGAAGAGACCCTTTCGACTATCCAACTCGACTTTTTGCTTCCAGAACGCTTTGACCTCAAATACATCGGAGCTGATGGTGAAGAGCACCGTCCAGTTATGATCCACCGTGGGGTTATCTCAACCATGGAACGCTTCACAGCTATCTTGATTGAGAACTACAAAGGTGCCTTCCCAACATGGCTTGCACCACACCAAGTAACCCTCATCCCAGTTTCTAACGAAAAACACGTGGACTACGCATGGGAAGTGGCTAAGAAACTCCGTGACCGCGGTGTCCGTGCAGACGTAGATGAGCGCAATGAAAAAATGCAGTTCAAGATTCGTGCTTCACAAACCAGCAAGATCCCTTACCAATTGATCGTTGGGGACAAGGAAATGGAAGATGGAACTGTCAACGTTCGTCGCTACGGACAAAAAAAGAAACACATACGGTAGTGGTAGACGAATTTGTTGAAGCTATCCTAGCTGATATCGCTAATAAATCACGCGTCGAAAAATAATGATCAAGAACTCGCTTTGCGGGTTCTTTTTGTAATCTCATTTTTTTGACAGTTTATTTTTAGATTTTTATGAGCTAATTTTTACAGCATTGTCACGAATGTCTTTAAATTGTAAGATAAAGAATAGTATTTTTTTAATTGGGGAAATTAGTCTATTTTAAGAAAGTTTGTTATAATAAAAGAGACAGAAAAAGGTGAAAGATATGAAGAAAAATATTAGTTGTAGATGACGAAAAACCAATTTCAGATATTATAAAATTTAATATGGTAAAAGAGGGCTATGAAGTTGTTACGGCTTTTTGATGGTCGTGAAGCTCTTGAGATGTTTGAAGCTGAAAATCCTGATATTTTGATTTTGGATTTGATGTTGCCAGAGTTGGACGGGCTAGAAGTAGCACGTACCATTCGGAAGACCAGTAATGTTCCAATTATTGTCCTATCGGCTAAAGATAGTGAGTTTGATAAAGTTATCGGCCTTGAGATCGGAGCAGACGACTATGTGACCAAGCCTTTCTCTAACCGTGAGCTCCAAGCTCGTGTCAAGGCTATTTTGCGACGTTCAGAATTTGCTGTAGATACCCAAGAAAATGAGAAGGGTTCAAATGAGTTGACAGTGGGCGAATTGCAAATTTTACCAGATGCCTTTGTTGCTAAGAAACATGGCGAGGAACTAGAATTAACCCATCGTGAGTTTGAATTACTCTACCATTTGGCTAGTCATGTTGGTCAAGTAATGACACGCGAACACCTACTAGAGACAGTTTGGGGTTATGATTATTTTGGTGATGTACGCACTGTTGATGTGACGATTCGCCGTCTACGTGAAAAAGATTGAAGATACGCCAAGCCGACCAGAGTATATTTTAACTCGTCGTGGTGTTGGCTATTATATGAGAAAACAATGATTGAAAAATATTAGACAATTTGTGTTTTCTGTAGATTTTGTTTTTTTGTTTTTAATTGTTTTAGGTTTTATTTTGGTAGTTGCTCTGCTCTTTTTAGAGAATCGAAGGGATAATCGCCAACTTCGTCTGCTCAATCAAAAGATCAAAGATTTAATCGCAGGAGACTATTCCGAGGTTCTGGATATGCAGGGCAGTCCAGAAATTACGGATATGACCAATAGTATAAATGATTTGTCTGAGGTGACTAGATTAACACAAGAAAATCTGGAGCAAGAAACCAAACGTTTGACTAGTATCCTGTCCCTACATGACGGATGGGGTTTTGGCAACCAATCGTCGAGGCCAGATTATCATGATTAATGATATGGCTTCTAAGCAACTAGGTGTTGATTCAGAGGAAGTCCAAAAATACAAGTATTTTTAGACTTGTTGGATATTGCGGATGAATATGATCTGCGAGATTTAATTACCAAGATGCCGGAGTTGACGATTGATTCACAGGATGAAAATGGAGAATATTTAAGTCTGCGTGTTCGTTTTGCCTTGGTTCGTAGGGAATCTGGTTTTATCTCTGGTTTGGTAGCTGTTCTGCACGATACGACGGAACAGGAAAAAAAGAGGAGCGGAACGTCGACTTTTTGTATCAAATGTTAGTCATGAGCTCCGGACCCCTTTGACAAGTGTTAAGTCTTACCTGGAAGCTTTGGACGAGGGTGCTCTTTCTGAGCCAGTTGCTCCTGAATTTGTTAAGGTTTCTCTTACTGAAACGAACCGAATGATGCGGATGGTTTCTGATTTGCTTAGCTTATCAAGGATTGATAATGATAGTAGTCATTTGGATGTAGAATTAACTAATTTTACAGCTTTTTATCACTTTTATTTTGAATCGTTTTGATAAGATTAAAAGTCAGGATGAAACCAAAAAAATATGAGATTGTACGAGATTATCCAATCACGCCTATTTGGGTTGAAATTGATACTGATAAAATGACGCAGGTCATTGATAACATCATGAATAATGCTATCAAGTATTCTCCAGATGGTGGAAAGATTACCGTAGGGATGAAAACGACGGAAGATCAGCTGATTATTTCAATTTCTGATGAAGGATTGGGAATTCCCAAAAAAGACCTGCCTAAGATCTTTGACCGTTTTTATCGAGTGGATAAGGCTCGAAGCCGTGCGCAAGGTGGAACGGGCTTAGGACTTGCGATTGCAAAAGAAATCATCAAACAGCACCATGGCTTTATCTGGGCCAAGAGTGAGTATGAAGTCGGATCAACTTTTACAATTGTCCTGCCGTATGATAAGGATGCTGTTTTGGATGATGACTGGGAAAGTGAAGAAGTAGAAAGTAAAGATGACTAAGGAAGGTTTTAAGTATAGCATTTTAGCATCTGGATCTAGTGGTAATTGTTTTTATTTAGAAACAACCCAAAAGAAGATTTTAGTGGATGCGGGACTATCTGGTAAAAAAATCACTAGTCTCCTAAGTGAAATTAATCGTAAACCAGAAGATTTAGATGCTATTTTAGTAACTCATGAACATAAGGATCACATTCATGGTGTTGGGGTCTTAGCCCGCAAGTATAATTTAGATATCTATGCTAATGAAGATACTTGGAAAGCTATGGATAGTGCCTTAGGGAAAAATTGATATCAGCCAAAAGCATATTTTTGAAATGGGTAAGGTTATGACTTTTGGTGATATAGATATTGAAAGTTTTGGTGTTAGCCATGATGCGGCGGCACCACAATTTTATCGGTTTATGAAAGACGATAAAAGCTTTGTCATGCTAACGGATACCGGCTATGTGAGTGACCGTATGGCTGGAGTAGTTGAAAATGCTGATGGTTACTTGATTGAGAGTAATCACGATGTAGAAATTTTGCGTAGTGGAGCTTACCCTTGGAGTCTTAAGCAACGTATTTTATCTGATAAAGGGCATTTATCTAATGAAGATGGTGCTGATACGATGATTCGAACCTTGGGGAACCGTACCAAAAAGATTTATCTAGGTCACTTGAGTAAGGAGAATAATATCAAGGAGCTGGCTCATATGACTATGGTTAATCAGCTGGCTCAAGCTGACTTGGCAGTCAATCATGATTTTCAAGTTTTGGATACTTTCTCCTGATACGGCTACGCCTCTGACATCAATTTAATCATATTGAAAATGAAAAATTACTAGGAGATTTTATGCGTCCCATTTATTTTTCTTGTTGGGCTTTGTGTCTTTGGGGCTGGGTGTTGTTGGAATTTCTTCTTCCAATCTTGCCCACAACGCCTTTTTTTGCTCTTGTCCATAGCTTGCTTCTCTCGGAGTTCCAAACGTTTTGAAAATTGGCTCTATCATACAAAAATGTATCAGATTTATGTGGCGGATTTTCGGGAGACAGGATCGATTGCCAAGGAGCGTAAGAAAAAGATTATTGTATCCATCTACATTTTGATGGGCATTTCTATATTTTTTGCTCCTCTTGTACTTGTAAAAATCGGTCTATTTGCCCTAACAATTTTTATCACCTACTACTTATTTAAGGTCATTCCTGATAAGGAATAACTATAGAAAAGACAATTGTTATAATTGTCTTTTTCCTTTGCCTAAAGCAAGAAAAAAAGAGGGCAGGAAAAATTTAATTTTTGGTATAATAGTAGCTGTGCAGTCTTCTTTCTAATAGAAGATTTAAAGAGCAGTGGGACTTGCTTTTACCCTTTGTTAAGAGTGTCTTTCTACTCTACTTTGCTATAAAGATAGAAAAGGATTGGACTTGTGTTTATCAGTTTGAACACAGGTAGAGGTTTATGAAAAAAATTAGAAAACCTTTTGTTTGATCGATTTGGCTTGGTTTTTTTAAGGATGTTTCATTGCTAGAAACAGCTTTTACTCATACAAGTTATGCTAATGAACACCGCCTCTTAAAAATTTCACACAATGAACGCCTGGAATTTTTAGGAGACGCTGTTCTGCAATTAATTATCTCTGAGTATTTATTTTGAAAAAAATACCCCAAGAGACCTGAAGGAGATTTGACTAAGCTTCGTTCAACGATTGTTCGTGAGGAAAGTTTGGCGGGTTTTAGTCGTGATTGTCAGTTTGATCTCTTCATCAAGCTGGGTAAGGGAGAAGAAAAAAATCTGGGGGCCGTGAGCGCGAAACGATTTTAGGGGACTTGTTTGAAGCTTTCTAGGAGCTTTGTTACTTGATAAAGGCTTGGAAGTTGTGAAGGACTTTATTTATCAAGTCATGATTCCTAAGGTGGAGGCAGGAGATTTTGAGCAGGTGACAGACTATAAGACAAAAATTGCAAGAGTTACTTCAGTCTAATGGAGATGTAGAAATTCTTTATCAAGTCGTGTCTGAATCTGGGCCAGCTCATGCCAAAAATTTTGAGGTTAGCGTTTCGGTTGACGGCCGTTTAGTAGGAAAAAGGCCAAGGGCGTTCTAAAAAGCTGGCAGAACAAGAGGCTGCTAAGAATGCCTTTGAAAAGGAAAATCATTCATGTATTTAAAAGAAATTGAAATCCAGGGTTTTAAATCTTTTGCGGATAAAACAAAGGTAGTTTTTGACCAAGGGAGTAACAGCAGTTGTCGGCCCCAATGGTTCAGGTAAGTCCAATATTACAGAAAGTCTGCGCTGGGCTTTGGGAGAATCCAGTGTTAAGAGTTTGCGTGGTGGTAAGATGCCCGATGTCATTTTTTTGCAGGGGACAGAAACACGCAAGCCCCTTAATTATGCGTCTGTAGTAGTGGTTCTTGATAATAGCGACCAATTTATCAAGAATGTAGCTAAGGAGATTAGAGTAGAGCGTCATATTTATCGCAGTGGTGATAGTGAGTACAAAATAGATGGTAAAAAGGTTCGTTTGCGTGATGTTCATGATCTCTTTATGGACACTGGGCTTGACGGGATTCCTTCTCTATTATTTCCCAAGGTAAGGTAGAAGAAATCTTTAACAGTAAGCCGGAGGAGCGACGTGCTATTTTTGAAGAAGCTGCGGGCGTACTGAAATATAAGACTCGTCGTAAGGAAACCGAGAGTAAATTGGCTCAAACCCAAGACAATTTGGACCGCTTGGAAGATATTATTTACGAATTGGATGGGCAAATCAAACCTTTAGAGAAACAAGCACAAACTGCTAAACGCTTTTTTTGGAGTTAGATCAAGAAAGGCGGGAACTTTACCTAGATGTCTTAGTTGCTCAAATGATCGCCAATAAGGAAAAAGCTGAACCAGGCAGAGGAGGATTTGGCCAAGATTCAGGAAGAGCTGTCAGCCTATTATAGCAAACGCGATGAATTGGAATTGGAGAACCAAGATCTCAAATCCAAGCGTCATGAGCTTAACCAGACCTTGGCGGCCGACCAAGCTAAGCTACTCGAATTAACTCGTCTGATTAGTGATTTGGAACGACAAATTGATCTCTCTAAGTTAGAGTCGAGTCAGGCAGCAAGTAGCCGTAAAGAGAATGAGGCTCGTTTGGCTACATTAGTAGAGAAGTTGGAGCAAACAGAGCAAGATTGTAAGGCTAAGACTGAAAAATCTGGCTCTTATTGCAGAAAAAAATTGGACAAGAATCAGCAGGAAATGGCTGAGCTAGAAAAAGAGATTGCTGATTTTTTTCTGAGGATCCTGATCAATTGATTGAGCATTTACGAGATCAATATGTCAAACTCATGAAAGAAGAGGCCGATTTATCCAATGATTTGACTGCTTTGGAAAGCCGTCAGGCTAATCAGTTGAAACTAAATGAGAGCAAACAGGCTGATTTTGAAAAAATTAAAAGGGACTTGTTAGAAAGCCAAAAGGCTGAAACAGCCCATATAGAAGAGTTAGAAACAGCTCGGAAGAATCTTAAAGACTTATTGAATGCTTACCAGGCGCAGGTGGAAAAAGTACAAGAACTGCAGACAAGTTACCAAAATCAACAAAAAAAGCCATGTTTGATTTGTTGGATGATTTGAAAAAAATAAGAAGGCTCGTTCTGCAAGTTTGGAAGCTATTCTTAAAAATCATAGTAACTTTTATGCAGGTGTAAAAAAGTGTCTTGCAGGAGTCTGAACGCTTAGGTGGGATTGTTGGTGCTGTTAGTGAAAAATTAAGTTTTGATCCGCATTATCAGACAGCTCTTGAGATTGCTTTAGGAGCTAGCAGTCAAAATATCATTGTCGAAGATGAAGCAGCTGCTACAAGAGCAATTGATTTCTTGAAGAAGAATCGAGCTGGTCGGGCAACTTTCTTACCACTGACAACGATTAAACCGCGTCAGCTAGCTGATCATCATAGGACAAGCATTGAGTCTAGTAAAGGGTTCCTTGGTCTTGCTTCTTCACTTGTCACTTATGAAGCCAGCTTAGATACCATTTTTCCAAAAACCTGCTGGGAACAACAGCCATTTTTTTGATACGGTAGACAATGCTCGTGCAGCGGCCCGTCAGGTTCGTTACCAAGTCAGAATAGTCACTCTAGACGGGACAGAACTGCGAACAGGTGGTTCTTACGCTGGTGGAGCAAATAAAAACAACAACACGATCTTTATCAAACCGGAATTGGATGCTCTTTTGTCTGATATAAAGGAAAAAAAGATCTCCAATTGAAGGAAAAAGAAGAGGCTGTCCAAGTCCTACATAATCAGTTGAGTCAAGCTAAGCATGTCTTAGATCAAATCAAGGAAGATGGCGAAAAGCGCCCTGCTTGGCAGAACAAAAAGCTAGTTTAGCTTATGAGCAAATTGCAAAGCAAGTGGAAGAGCTGACGAATCTGAAAGATATGCAAGAGCAAGAATTGGCAAGGTTGTCTGGATTTGATATTTCTGGCGAACAAGCAAAATTAAAGGCTCGTTTAGCTGAAATTGAACAGGCAAAATTGGATGTGACACAGGAAATTGAGCAGGTTAAATCGAATAAAGATGCTGTTCAAGAACGCTTTGATAAACTTTCCAATAAATTGTCAGACTTGAAACTATCTCGGACTGAGCTGACCTCTCTCCAACGTTTTGAGAAAAAAATGATTTGGAGCGTCTGGAAGACGAGAAAGCTACTCTCATCAAAGAACAGTCTACTCTAGAACTCTTAATGGAACAAAAAGAATCCAGTCTCCAAAAAGGTGGACATTGCAGTTCTAGAAGATCAGTTAAAGACTGCTAATCAGGAAAAGACAGACTTAAACCAAGGACTGATTCGCCTGAAATTTGAATTGAAGATTTGGAAGGTCAGTCTGAAGACATCCTCAGTCATTTAGATCAGGCACGTAAGCAAAATGAAGAATTGATACGTAATCAGGCCAAGGCTGAGGCTGAAAAAAAGAAAAGATTACTGATGTTTTGCGTCGTCTCTTAACCAGTCTGACGGAAGAATATCAAATGAGCTTTGACGAAGCCAATCAGAAGGCTCGTCCTCTCGAAAAACTTAGCAGTATCTGAAGGGCAAGTCAAAGACTTGGAACGATCTATACGTGCGCTCGGTCCAGTAAACCTGGATGCTGTTGAACAATTTGATGAAGTGAAAAAAATCGTTTGGACTTCCTCAATACACAACGAAATGATGTCTTGTCCGCTAAGAATCTGCTCTTGACAACCATTGAAGAGATGAACGATGAAGTCAAGGAACGTTTCAAGTCAACCTTTGAGGCTATTCGTGAAAGCTTTTAAAATGACCTTCAAACAAATGTTTGGTGGAGGATCTGCAGACTTAATTTTAACAGAAGGTGACCTTTTGACAGCTGGAGTTGAAATTTCGGTGCAGCCACCCGGCAAGAAGATCCAGTCCCTCAATCTCATGAGTGGTGGGGAAAAGGCCTTGTCAGCTCTCGCTTTGCTTTTCTCCATTATTCGAGTGAAAACCATTCCTTTTGTTATTTTGGATGAAGTTGAAGCGGCCTTGGATGAAGCCAATGTTAAACGTTTTGGAGATTATCTCAACCGCTTTGACAAGGAGAGTCAGTTTATCGTTGTTACCCACCGAAAAGGAACCATGTCAGCGGCTGACTCTATTTATGGAGTGACCATGCAGGAATCCGGTGTGTCGAAGATTGTTTCGGTAAAATTGAAAGATTTAGAAGGTATGTAAAATGGATATTAAAACTAGTTGCAACCGATATGGATGGTACCTTTTTAGATGGTCAAGGGAAATTTGACATGGAGCGTCTGAAAAGCCTTTTAGTCAAATTCAAAGAGAAAGGTCTCTATTTTGCGGTAGCTAGTGGCCGAGGGATTCTGTCTCTGGAGAAGCTGTTTGCCGAAGTTCGTAATGAGATTATTTTTCATCGCCGAAAATGGCAGTCTAGTTGAATTCCATGGGCAGGATTTATATGAGGCTACGATGAGCCGAGATTTTTACTTAGATACTTTTGAAAAGTTAAAGGAGTCTCCATATGTAAATACTGGTAAACTCTTGCTAACAGGTAAGAAAGCTTGCTATGTTTTAGACAGTGTAGATCCGACATATCTACATTTTTCTGCCCACTACAATGAAAAATATTGTCAAGGTAGCTAGTTTAGCTGATATTGATGATGAGATTTTTTTAAATTCACGACTAATTTCACACCTGAAACTATAGCTGAAGGAGAAGCTTGGGTCAATGAAAATGTTCCCCGGAGTCAAAGCGATGACAACGGGTTATGAATCCATTGATATTGTTCTTGATTATGTAGATAAGGGGGTTGCGATTGTCGAATTAGCCAAGAAACTTGGTTTAGATATGAACCAAGTCATGGCTTTTGGAGACAATCTTAATGACCTCCATATGATGCAGGTTGTTGGCCATCCGATTGCACCAGAGAATGCCCGCCCAGAGATTTTTAGAATTAGCAACTGAGGTGATTGGCTCTCACAAAGATCAGTCTGTAATTGCCTATATGGAGAAACTAGTATGACAGCTATTAAACTGATTGCGCTTGATTTAGATGGAACCCTGTTGACATCCGACAAGAAAATTTCTCAGAGGAATTTAAAGGCCTTAGCAGCTGCCAGGGCAAAGGGAGTAAAAGTTGTATTGACGACAGGCCGGCCACTCAAGGCTATGGAGTTTTTGTTAGATGAGCTGGGAACAGCAGGTTTAGAGGATGAATATACCATTACATTTAACGGTGGCTTGGTTCAGCGAAATACTGGTGAAATTATAGATAAAACCGTCTTTTCCCATGCTGATGTAGTTCGCATTTTTGAAGAAACGCAGAAGCTTGCTTTGCCACTCGATGCTATTAGTGAGGGAGTTGTGTACCAGCTTCAGTCAGAACAGAAATCCCTCTATGCCCAAGCCAATCCTTATCTCCAGTTTGAACACGTATCGCTAAACGATCTATCTGAGGAACTGACCTACAATAAATGTGTGACAGCCTTTGATCCATCCAGCATTGATAAGCCACTACCTCAGATTTCACCTGATCTATTTGAGCGATATGAAATTTTTAAATCTCGAGATATGCTGTTAGAGTGGTCTCCGAAAAATGTTCATAAAGCAACTGGTTTAGCAAAATTAAGCCAGCATCTTGGTTTAGATTCCAGTCAGATCATGGCTTGCGGTGATGAAGCAAACGACCGCTCCATGATTGAATGGGCTGGACTTGGTGTGGCCATGGGGAATGCAACGGAAGAAATCAAAGCAGTAGCTAAAGTAGTTGCCCCTGCTGACCAACGATGAAGACGCAGTCGCTTGGGCGATTGAAAACTATATTTTATAGAGAAAAGGAGGACAGACCATGGGCTTATTTGACCGCCTTTTTGGCAGAAAAAAAGAAAAAAAAGAAGACATCCGAGAAGAGGAGCCTGTTCAGACGGAAACCTCTGAAACAGAGGACGCAATAGAAGAACTGGAAAATGAAAAATCAATCTCAAGTAGAAAATGCTCCCGAAGAAAGTTCACAAGAGGAGAATCAACCTTTTGAAGAAGAGGACAAGCAAGAATTTTACGAAGAGTTAGAAGAACGCTTATCTGAAGATCAGGTCTTAAATGAGGTCATAGAAGTCAAGGCTCATAATAAATTCGTGGAGCAAGAAGCGGATGAACTCCAGCAAGAAGAGACTGAAGAGAGTGCCAGCATTGCGGAAAAGTCTGAAGAAGATCAAATAGACAATTCAAGTGAAGAAGAGCTTGCTGAAGAATCAGTCCCAGTCCAAGAGGAGTCTGAGGAAAAACAATCAGAACTTGACTCAGAAACACCAGCAATTGAAGATATCAAGTTAGAAGACCAAGGACCTCTAACCGTTGATGAACCAAGTCAGGCTGATGAAGATGCGAAAGACTCAAATCAAGCAGAAACCCAAGCAGAAGCTGTTGAGGAAGAGAAGCAAGATTTACCAGATGAAGCGGAGCAAAGGTCTAGATACAAGCGAAGAGGCTGAAGTTACAAAAGTCAGACCAGGAAGAAGGTCATACTGAAACTGTTCAAGAAAAGTATGATCGCAGTTTGAAAAACTCGGACAGGTTTTGGAGCTAAGCTCAATGCTTTCTTTGCTAATTTCCGGACTGTCGACGAAGAGTTCTTTGAAGATTTGGAAGAGCTTTTTGATTACAAGCGACGTTGGTGTGCAAGTGGCCTCTAATTTGGCAGAAGAGCTACGTTATGAGGCTAGATTAGAAAATGCCAAGAAACCTGATGCTTTACGAAATGTTATCATAGAAAAGCTAGTTGATATCTACGAAAAAGATGGTCGTTACAATGAGAAAAATTAATTTCCAAGATGGTTTGACAGTCATGCTTTTTGTCGGGTGTCAATGGTGTTGGGAAAAACTACATCAATTGGTAAATTAGCTTACAAATATAAACAAGAAGGCAAGAAGGTTATGTTGGTAGCAGCAGACACCTTCCGGGCTGGAGCAGTAGCTCAGTTAGCTGAGTGGGGAAACGTGTTGATGTACCTGTTGTGACTGGTCCTGAAAAAGTGTGATCCAGCCAGTGTTGTTTTTTTGACGGTATGGAGCGCGCTCAAGCTGAAAAATGTCGATATTCTGATGATCGATACTGCTGGCCGCTTGCAAAATAAAGATAATCTCATGGCTGAATTGGAAAAAGATTGGCCGGATTATTAAGCGAGTCAATCCAGATGCTCCTCACGAGACTTTCCTGGCTTTAGATGCTTCAACAGGTCAAAATGCCCTCGTTCAAGCCAAGGAATTTTCAAAGATTACTCCAGTTACAGGAATTGTTCTGACTAAAAATTGATGGAACAGCGCGTGGAGGTGTTGTTCTTAGCTATTCGTCAGGAATTGGATATTCCTGTTAAATTGATTGGATTTGGTGAGAAGATTGATGATATTGGTGAATTTCAATTCAGAGAACTTTATGCTGGCCTTTTAGAAGGATTGCTTTTAAATACAAAAAGAAATCCAGATTCCTTGGATTTCTTTTTCTATCTTTAATTTTGAGGGTTCCATTGCCACTCAGCTCCAAACTGAGCCAATACTTCTGCTGAAGCAGCTGGTCCCATTGTTCCAACTGCATATTCATGAAGTGGCGCTTGATTGTTTCTCCAGAGCTCTTCGATTTGATCAATTAATTTCCAGCTGGCTTTTACTTCTTCCCAGTGACTAAAAATTAGTTGAGTCATTGTTGAGCACATCAAAAAAATTAATTTTTCGTAAGGTTCAGGTGAAGCTCCAGAAGCAGTCGCATCTGTACGGTAATCTAAAAGAAATAGGGGATAAACTGAAAGAGTTCGCCGACTTCTTTGCCATTAACGCTGAGTGAGAAACCTTCTGTTGGCTGAATATAGATGGTCAGAACATTTCGGTGCTAGTTTTTCACCAAAAAAATGGAATCCATTTGTTTGAAGACGATGTTAACATGGGTCCCTTTTTTTCTGTTAGACGTTTACCTGTACGGAAGAAGAAAGGAACATCACGGAAGCGGTCACTGTCAACAAAGAAGGCACCTGAAACAAAAGTTTCAGTCATAGATTCTGGATTGACATTGGGTTCACTTCTATAAGAAATATATTTTCTTACCATTGACTTTTTCCAGACTTGTATTGGCCTACTGAATGAAATATTTTCTTTCAAATCTTCTTGGCTCGGTTGTGTCAAACGTTCAAAAACCTTGATTTTTCTCTGCACGGATCTCATCTTTTGTAAAGCTGTTGGGTTTATCCATGGCAAGAAGAGACAGCAATTGCAAGGTATGGTTTTGGACCATATCTCTTAGGGCGCCGGATTCATCGTAATATCCGCCACGTTCTTCTACACCCAGTTTTTTTCGGCAAAGGTGATCTGGACATTGTCAATGTGGTCGCGGTTCCAAATATTCTCAAAAAGTGAGTTGGCAAAACGAATAGCAAAGATGCTTTTGGATCATTTCCTTGCCCAGGTAATGATCAATTCGGAAAGATTTGCTCTTCATCAAAAAGTTGCTAACAAGTCGTTGTTGAGTTGGCTAGCTGTTTCAAGTCTGTTCCCAAAAGGTTTTTCGACGATCAAACGCTCAAAAGCCTTTGCCATCGACAATGTTTTTCAGATTTGAGATGTTTAGCGATCGTTCCGAAAAACTGCGGAGCCATGGATAGGAAGAAGAGTTTATTGTGTTCTGCTTGATATTCTTCATTGAGTCGGTTTTGAAGCTTGCGTAGCTCAATGTAGTGCTCGGTATCCTGCACATCATGACTTTGATAGTAGAAGTGGCTGGCAAATTCCTGTGCTTGCTCAGGACTATCAGCTAAATCAGCGATAGACTCAACGACAACAGATTCAAAAGTACTCCTTTGCTCCATGGCCTGCAGAGCTGTTCCGATAACAGCAAAATGCTTAGAAAGGTTGCCAGAATTATATAATCTAAAAAGTGAGGGATAGAGCTTACGTTTAGCCAAATCTCCACTAGCTCCAAAAATTGTAACAATAACTTTAGATGACATCCTAATATCCTTTTTTTCTAAAATGATGTATCTATTTTATCACAAATGCCTCAAAAATGGTAAATGATGCTACGAATAGAATATAATTTGTCTGAGTTTAAGAAAAGAGTTAGACTACTTGTCTAACTCTTCTAAAATACTCGATAAACATAAGGATTGTCTGGTTTTTCTACTTTCTCAAAACTGGAGACCTTTAGGATAGGCAGACTCTGTCCTAAATTCTTATGGTATTGGACAGCAATCTTTCCTTTAGCATGGATCCAAGTATTGTCTTCAAAATGTTGGGTATTTCCAGTTGTTAAGAGGCCATAGACTCCAGAGTCAGCAATACAGTGGATGATGCCGAAGCGAAAGAGAAACTGACTTTTCTGATCGCTCGGGTCATTGTAGACAAAACCGGTAAATTCAAGCGTTTTACCAACAAATTCATCTGGATAATCATAGATAACTTCCATGACTTCCATGTAATTTTCAGTGGTGACCTGAATGGTATCTTGCTTGACATATTTCTTGGCGGCTGCCCGCATTTCTTTTTCATAAGCCCCTTTAGTAAAGTAGGTGCTAGTGTCCGGCTTCAGGTATTGACTGGTAGTGCCTTCGTCCTGCTGAACAGCTGTCGAAGTTCCTTCAGCCAGTGGAAAATGAAACCCTTTAGCAGAAACTGTGGTTGAATCCAAGGTAACAGTTGGAAAGAAAATTCCTACAAAGAGTGGGATGATAAGGAGCAGTATGCTACCCAGTTTTGCCCAGCGAGTGCTTAAATGACTGTGGATCTCCATTTTTTTCATCCAGATGATGAGTTGAACCACTGCCAGGATAAAGGATAGAATCATAGACAAGTATGCCAGATAGGAATAGTGGAGATTGATGTACTGGTTGAGCTTACCTGTCAGTTGCAGATACATGGTAATCTCAAAGTAACCAACTAGGATTAAAAAAACCGAATCATAGGATCACCCCCACAAGCCAAGAGTAAAGAAAGACGACGATGGTAACTAGGCTGATAAACTGCCAGATAAAGCGTGTCTTAAAGTAGTTTTTCATCATCAGCAGATTCTTGACATCTAGCATAGGCCCAATGACCAAGAAAGCTAGGACTGGCGATAAGCCAAAGCTAGCAATCAAGGAGCTCCCGATAAAAGCATCAGCTTCGCTGCAAAGTGAGAGCAGGAAGGACAGTAGCATGAGGAGAAGAATAGCAACAGCTGGTGTCGAGCTAATTGAGGTCAGGATTCTGGTTGGCACATAGACTTGGACCAGGCTAGCAAAGAGACAGCCAAAGACTAAATAGCGACCTGTATCGAAAAATTCGTCAATGGCCTGCACAAAGACCTGAAAAAACTTTTGTCCTTTGCTGAGATGTGAAAAGTCATGCTCATGAACAGCCTTGCGGTTTTTCTTTTTGAATATTGCTGTCTGCAAAGAAACCTAAAAAGATCCCTAAAACGATAGCCACTACCATAGAACCTAAGGCACGAAGCAGAGCCATTCGGAAGGAATTTCCAAAGGCTGAGTAGGTAGCAAAAAGCACGATAGGATTGATAACAGGTGCTGTCACTAGAAAAGGAACAGCAGTGTAGCTGGGCACTTTCTTTTCTAAGAAGCGGTTAATAATGGGAACAATCCCGCACTCACAGGAGGGAAAGACAATACCGATCAAGCTTCCAAAGAAAATCCGAGCCCATTTATTTTTGGGTAAGAAGTGATAAACCTTTTCTGGCGTGACATAAACCTCAATAAAGCCAGAAATAATACTTCCAATCAAAAACAAAAAGGTAGGGCCTCGATGATGATGGAGAGAAAGATAGCGCCAGCCTGTAAAACACTAGACAGGTAGATTTGAAAAGAGACTCATGCTTTTTTTAGCCTTTTCTTCTGTTTCTTTTTCTTTTTATCATCAGGGAATTCTACTTTTCTAGCTTAGGAAGGGTTGCAAATTCCTCGAACATCTTATCTAAATCATCTGTTCTATTATATTTTACAGCCATAGAGGCCACCTCATTTCTAAAAATAATAATTCTATTATACTACCAAAAAAGGAAAAAAATGATATTTTGAGACATAGGAACTAGTTTCTAATGAGAACTTAGAGTTATAAAAAGAATAATAGAAGTTTGACTTTCTGAATTTTTAAGATTAATCTTGTGGTATAATAGAAACGTTATGGAAAAATATAAATATTGAAAAAAATTGCTCAGAAATTGGGCCTTAAAAGAAAGCGAAGTATTACAGGTCCTAGATCTGACTGCTGAGGGAAATACGATTCCTTTTATTGCTCGTTACCGTAAGGAAATGACAGGAAATCTGGATGAGGTCGAGATTAAGGCAATCATTGACTTAGATAAGAGTATGACTGCTTTGGCAGAGCGTAAAGCGACGGTCTTAGCTAAGATTGAGGAGCAGGGCAAGCTAACGGATGCTCTGCGCTCTGAGATTGAGGTTGCTGAAAAGCTGGCTGATGTGGAAGAACTTTATCTTCCTTATAAGGAGAAACGCCGTACCAAGGCTACTATTGCCCGTGAAGCAGGTCTCTTTCCTTTGGCCCGCCTCATCCTACAGGATGCGGCTAACTTGCAAGAAGAAGCTGAGAAACTGACTAGTGAAGCCTTTCCGACAGCAGAAGCTGCTCTTGCTGGAGCAGTGGATATTCTGACTGAGGCGATTTCCGAAGATACCAAGCTGCGGGCTTGGACCTACCACGAGATACAGACCAATTCTTCTATCGTATCCAGTCTCAAAGACGGTGACTTGGATGAAAAGCAGGTTTTCCAAATTTATTATGATTTTTCTGAAAAAGTAGCGACCATGCAGGGCTACCGAACACTGGCCCTTAACCGTGGTGAGAAGCTAGGTATTCTCAAGGTTGGTTTTGAGCACAATCTCGAGAAGATCCTGCGCTTCTTTGAAGTACGTTTCAAGGTGAAAAATGCCTATATTATCGAAGCTGTCCAGCAAGCTGTTAAAAAAAGAAAAATCATTCCAGCCATGGAGCGCCGTATTCGGACCGAGTTGACTGAAGCTGCTGAGGATGGTGCGATTCAGCTCTTCTCAGAAAATCTCCGTCATCTCCTTCTGATTGCTCCTCTCAAAGGCCGCGTAGTACTGGGCTTTTGATCCCAGCCTTTCGGACAGGAGCCAAGCTGGCTGTTGTTGATGCGACAGGAAAAGATGCTGACGACCCATGTCATCTATCCAGTTCCACCAGCAAAGCCAGCTCAGATTGAAGCTTCTAAGAAGGAGTTGTCAGAGCTGATTGAGCAGTTTGGCGTGGAAATCATTGCCATCGGAAATGGAACTGCCAGCCGAGAAAGCGAAGCCTTTGTAGCAGAAGTTTTGAAATCTCATCCAGATGTCAGCTATCTTATCGTTAATGAGAGCGGGGCATCTGTCTACTCTGCAAGTGAACTAGCTCGTCATGAGTTTCCAGATTTGACGGTTGAAAAGCGCTCAGCTATTTCCATTGCCCGCCGTCTGCAAGATCCTTTAGCAGAGCTGGTTAAAATTGATCCTAAGTCTATCGGGGTTGGCCAGTACCAGCATGATGTCAGCCAGAAAAAGCTGTCTGAAAGTCTGGACTTTGTCGTGGATACCGTGGTTAACCAAGTCGGAGGTCAATATCAACACCGCAAGTCCTGCACTGCTGGCCCATGTAGCTGGTCTCAATAAGACTATTTCAGAAAATATCGTCAAGTATCGGGAAACAGAAGGCTTGATTCGGTCTCGTGAGGCCATCAAGAAAGTGCCACGTCTGGGCGCAAAAGCCTTTTGAACAGGCAGCTGGCTTTTTGCGTATTCCTGAGAGTGAGAATCTGCTAGACAATACAGGAGTTCACCCAGAGTCTTATCAGGCGGTGGAGGAGCTCTTTAAGCGTCTGGAAATCAGCAGTTTGGTTGAAGTGGCTCAAGCCAAATTAAAAGGCTGTGCAGACTGCTAGTTTGGCTAAAGAGTTAGGGCTTAGGAGAAGAAACTCTCAAAGATATTATTGCGGATTTGCTCAAACCTGGTAGGGATTTGCGTGATTCCTTTGATGCGCCAGTTCTGCGACAGGATGTCTTGGATATTAAGGATCTACGCATCGGTCAAAAGCTGGAAGGTGTCGTCCGCAATGTCGTCGATTTCGGAGCTTTTGTGGATATCGGTATCCACGAAGACGGTCTCATCCATATTTCTAAGATCAGTAAAAACTTTGTTAAGCATCCAAGTCAAGTCCTGTCTGTTGGTGATTTGGTCACTGTTTGGGTGGATAAGCTTGATGTGGAGCGGGAGAAGGTCAACCTTTCTCTGGTAGCACCAAATGAATCTAACTAACTATGTCAAGCAGGTTTCGCTGGAAGATTTCGGTTGGGAATTCCGCCATCAAGCTTTTTTTGGAATAAGCGTCTTCGGACGACTGGTGGGCGCTTCTTTTCCCAAAGATGGTCATCTAGATTTCAATCCTAAAATCTATGAAACTTTTGGACTGGAGACCTTTCGAAAGATTGTCCGCCATGAGCTAGCTCATTATCATCTCTATTATCAGGGCAAGGAGTATCGTCATAAAGGATAGAGATTTTAAAGGAACTGCTTAAACAGGTAGGAGGCTTGCGCTATACACCCAGTCATCTCTAGTCCAGAAGGAAAGTTACATTACCAATGCCAGCAATGTCATGCAGATTTTTTTATAGGCAATGCAGGATTGATCTCAAGAGATACCGCTGTAGTCACTGTAAAGGAAAAACTACGATTATTAAAGCAAGAAAGATAGAAATTCTATCTTTTTTGTTTGCAGTAGACTAACCTCATTTTTGAAAAAGAGTGAAAAAAAGTTGTATAATATAGAGGATATGCAGCGAAAGTTGCAAGACTGTAATTCGACTTGGATTCCAAGGACCGTTAGTAATAAAATATAAATGTATGGAAGGATACAAAATTAATGAGTAAAGTGAAAAATCATCGCTTTAGGTGGTGTCAGAGAGAATGGTAAAAAATCTCTATATCGCTGAAGGTGGATGAATCAATTTTTGTTTTGGACGCAGGTCTAAAATATCCAGAAAATGAGCAGTTAGGTGTCGATGTGGTGATTCCTAAACATGGATTACCTTTTTGAGAACAGCGACACGAATTGCGGGTGTCTTTCCTGACCCATGGTCACGCGGATGCTATTGGGAGCTTTGCCTTATCTTTTAGCTGAAACCAAGGTGCCTGTATTCGGTTCAGAATTGACTATTGAGCTGGCTAAACTTTTTGTTAAAAATAATGATGTTGTCAAGAAGTTTAATGACTTCCATGTGATTGATGAAAATACTGAAATTGAGTTTGGAAATGTGGTTGTTTCCTTCTTTAGAACAACCCACTCGATACCAGAGAGCTTGGGTATTGTGATAAAGACTGATGAAGGAAATATTGTTTACACGGGCGATTTCAAGTTCGACCAATCAGCTAGCCAGTCTTATGCGACTGATTTTGGCCGCTTGGCTGAGATCGGACGGGAAGGTGTATTAGCTCTCCTTAGTGATTCTGCTAATGCAGACAGTAATGTTCAAGTAGCAAGCGAAAGTGAAGTGGGCGATGAAATTATGCACACTATTGGCGACTGGGATGGCTGTGTAATTGTGGCTGCAGTAGCCAGCAACCTTTCTCGGATTCAGCAGGTCTTTGATGCTGCAGCTGATACTGGACGCCGTGTTGTCTTGACAGGTTTTGATGTTGAGAACATTGTCCGCACAGCCATTCGTTTGAAGAAGCTTTCTTTAGCAGATGAACGTCTCTTGATCAAGCCAAAAGAAATGATCAAGTTCGAAGACCATGAGCTGATTATTCTGGAGACAGGTCGGATGGGTGAACCTATCAACGGCTTACGCAAAGATGTCAATTGGTCGTCACCGCTATGTGGAAATCAAAGAGGGTGATCTAGTTTATATTGTAACGACACCATCTATTGCTAAAGAAGCAGTTGTTGCCCGAGTAGAAAAATATGATCTACCAGGCAGGTGGAATCGTGAAATTGATTACCCAGCATTTACGTGTATCTGGTCATGGAAATGCTCGTGATTTACAATTGTTGCTCAATCTCTGAAGCCTCAATTCCTCTTCCCAATTCAAGGGGAATACTGAGAACTGGACGCCCATGCTAGGGCGGCTATGGAAATTGGCATTTTACCTGAGCGGATTTTCATTCCAAAACGCGGAACCATTATGGAATATGACCGTGGAGATTTTGTCCCTGCAGGGTCAGTGTCAGCAGGAGATGTTCTTATTGATGGAAATGCTATTGGATGATGTTGGCAACATTGTCCTCAGAGACCGCAAGGTCTTATCAGAAGACGGGATCTTTATCGTTGCAATCAGTGTGAATCGTCGGGAGAAAAAAATTATTTCCAAGGCTAAAAGTTCATACTCGTGGCTTTATTTATATCAAAAAGAGCCGTGATATTTTGATAGAAAGTGCGGAATTAATTAATAAAACAGTTGAAGACTACCTTGCAAAAAGATGGATTTGATTGGAGTGAACTAAAAAGGAAACGTTCGCGATGTACTTTCAAAATATCTCTTCGAACAGACCAAACGTCGCCCGGCTATTTTACCAGTAGTGATGGAAGTAAAATAAATGAAAAACAGCCTTTAGGCTGTTTTTAAATCATAGAATAGGAGACTAAGATGGCTTTTCTTGAAATTGAATATAATTCCAAAAGTTTTAGAAATGGAAAGACATGTCAATGTTATCTATCCAGATGCCAGTGAGATTGATCCAGCTCTAGTAGAAGATAAAGATATTCCAGTTTTATATCTTCTGCATGGGATGGGGAAATGAAAAATTCCTGGCGTAAAGAGAACCAATATTGAACGTTTGTTGAGACACACGAATTTGATTGTTGCGATGCCCTCGACTGACTTGGCCTGGTATACAAATACAAACTACGGGCACCGTTATTATGACGCCATAGTTAAAGAGCTACCAGAGGTCTTACAACGTTTCTTTTCCAAATATGAGCCGTAAGCGGGAGAAAAACTTTTATTGCGGGGCTTTCGATGGGAGGATACGGTGCCTATAAAATTGCTTTGAAAACCAATCGTTTTTCTTATGCAGCTTCCTTTTCAGGTGCTCTTGGTTTTAGGAATTGATGGTACTAGTCTTGATGATCTTCCTGGTGACAATCGTGCTTACTGGGAAGGGGTCTTTTGGGGACTTGAATGCTCCTGATATGAAGCAACACTTTTTTAACAAGTATGGTAGCAGAGTCAGACAAGAAAACTAAGTTTTATGCTTGGTGTGGAGAGCAAGATTTTCTCTATAAGGCTAATCAAGTAGCTGTCAAAGAGTTGAAGAAACTTGGCTTAAAACTGGATTACAAACATAGTCCCTGGTAAGCATGAGTGGTATTATTGGGAAAAAGCAACTGGAATATCTCTTAGAGTGGTTGCCGATAGACTATAAGCCAGAAGAGCGTTTGTCATAAAATTAGAGACGAGTAGAAAGTGGGTAGAAGTCGTTGATTTATCCAGTGAATCCACTTTCTTCTATTTGTATCTTTAGAAAACTTTAAGCAAGGTCTTTTTATAATCTGTTTTTATCTAGGAGAGAGAGGAGGCGAGAATGAGATTCCTTTTTAAACCTTTTTTTCGTTTCATATGGCGAATGTTCTGGCGCCTTGTATGGGCAGGAATCGTAGCCTTTATTATCTTAGTGAGCGTTCTCTATTTAACGAATCCTAGTCAAACTGGACTACCGGCTATAAGACAGGCTGTACAGACAGCGGTTAATCAGTTAGATACTTTTTTTAGATCAACAAGGTATTCACACTGGACTTGGTCCAAAATGTTCAGAATCTGGGAGAGCATTTAACCGATGAACATGTAGCAAGTTCAGATGGAGCACGTTGGGAGACTGCTAGAGCGACAGTTTATATTGAGACGGAAAACCCTACTTTTCGAGCAGCTTATCAGGAGGCGATAAAGTCTTGGAATGCAACAGGAGCCTTTACTTTTCAGCTTGTAGAGGATAAAAGCCAAGCTAATATTATTGCTACTGAAATGAATGACAGTACTATTACGGCAGCTGGAGAAGCTGAGTCTCAGACGAATGTCTTGACCAAGCGTTTTTACTAAAGTAACTGTTCGTTTGAATGCTTATTATCTTTTAAACAACTACTACGGATATTCTCATGAAAGGATTGTGAACACAGCAGCTCATGAGTTGGGCCATGCCATTGGGCTGGACCATAATGAGTCGGAGTCTGTCATGCAGTCAGCAGGATCTTTCTATAGTATTCAGCCCATAGATATCCAAGCTGTTAAGGAATTATACCAAGACTAAAGACAGAAATATTTAAGTTCAGAAGAAATGTTATTCCCCTCTCCTTTTGAAGGAGAGGGGATTTTAAATGCGAAGACTTGAGTTTAAAAGCCATTTTTCTTTTATCTAGATCACGGATTAGGCATCTTTCATCTCTTTCTAAGAAAACTTTTTATCCCTGGAAAAGTTTGATTGGATGGTAGAGGAAAAGCCAGCGAGTTAACAAAATGTGAGTAGTTATGATAGATTCGTAACGTATTCAGATTTGATTGTCCTTTTAATTTAGAGTTGTGGGATAGAAAAAGAGCTAGTAGCTTTTATAGTGTAGAAGATTTAAGAAGCTGAAAGACCGATGATAAAAACAATCCTCAGTATAATTTTTTTCTATGATGGGGATTTTTATTTTTTGTTAAAAAAATACCTATTTTTTTCCTTGTTAATTAAAAAGCCTGAGTGCTACAATATAGGCAAAATAGAAGAAAGACAGGTTCTCTGTTCAGGTGAAGAAAAATGAAGGAAAGAATAGCTGATATATTTCAAAAAGTATGGCCATTAAAAGCTTTACTCACACTGCTTTCGAACGGGATATCGAAAAATTTTTGCTGGACTATATAGGACAAATTCCTTATTTTCAAACTCATCCAGACCTTTTTGGCTCTTATCCGATTCCTGAGGATAGTCTGGGACGTAGTGTTAATTGGGCCTTGGTGCGTCGTGATTCGGCTGATACAGTCATACTTTTCCATCATCACGATACAGTGGATACGGAAGACTTTGGTTCATTGAAAGACTTGGCTTTTGACAATCAGGCACTGAAAGAAAAGCTAAAGGAAGAGTCTATACGTCAAGATGTCCTGGCTGACATTGCTTCAGGAGATTGGCAATTTGGTAGAGGTTCCTGTGATATGAAGGCTGCCCTAGCCCTGCAGTTGGGGGTCTTAGAGGAATACTCGTCTGTCTCCACTGGCCAAGCAAACTTGCTTTATTTGTCTGTTGGCGATGAGGAAGCGTATTCTCAAGGGATGAGGGCAGCTGTTGGCTTGCTCTATGATTTAAAAAGAGCGCTTTGAGCTTAATTACATTCTTGCTATTGACTCGGAGCCTTTTGAAGGTACATCTGAATCAGAAAAGGTGCTACATGTTGGTACAGTTGGGAAATTGATGCCCTTGATCGTGACCCAGGGTCTGCTTTCTCATATGAAAGAACCATTAAAAAGGTGTAAATGCGATTTCTTTTTAGCTAAAAATTGTTGAAAAAAATAGACTTAAATCCTTTGCTGTCTGATGCGGCTTATGGAGAACAATCCCCTTGCCTTCTTGGTCATTTATGAGAGACCCTAAAAGAGCAGTATGATGTGTCAACGGTCCTACGTGCAGCTGGATATTTTAGTCTTCTGTATCTGGATAAAAGTCCTCAAGACTTGTTGAATCTGATCCAAGGAATGATGCAAGAAGCACTAGATGAATTTTTATGATAAGTATACCAAATTGCAGGATCAATATCAGGAAAGCAAATCGATTGCTAAGCCAAGAGTGCTAACCTATCAAGACTTGTTAGAAGAATGCCAAAAAAAGGCGGGTTTCAAAGACTTCATGGAAAGGGTCAATCAAGAAGCTAAAGTAGAATTACAAAAAGGCTTGTCCTATCAAGAAGTTACTCTGTCTAATGTACAAAAAGCTCTTGATTTTTACGATAAAAAGAAGCCTTGGCTGTACTTTGCTGTTGCTCCACCTTATTACCCAACAATGAATAGCAGACGACTTCAAGAACAGGATCTTGACATGGATCGATTCATTTCTTTCTATCAGAATTATTTAGCAAATAAGGGAGTTACCAGTTGAAAGTTGAAGAGTTTTTCATGGGTATTTGTGATATGAGTTACTGTGCTTTGGAGAAGCCTTTAACTGACTATCAATCTCTTCTGAACAGTATGGCTGTCTCAAAAGAGGTTTACCCGCTTGATTTGGAAAAAATTGCTGGAATTAATGTAGCTGCTGTAAATTTGGGCCCTTGGGGGCAAGGACCTTCATCAGTTGACAGAACGGGTCTATGAGAAAGATATGTTAGATACCATACCAGCTTTCTTTTCTCTATCTTTTTAGAACACCTTGACGAAGTCAAAAAGGAACTAATTCAGCCTTTTTATTGTGTAATAGAGAAAAAAACGAACATTATCGTTACAAGAGAGACAAACAATTTTTAAAAGATATATAATAAATATATTATAAATAAGAGCGGAGGAACTCTGATGATTGAATTTAAAAAAATGTAACCAAGGATTATGATGGTCATCTGGCCCTTAGAAATCTAAACTTGACCATTCAAAAATGGTGAAATTATCGGTTTGATTGGTCATAATGGTGCAGGAAAAATCAACGACAATCAAGTCACTAGTCAGTGTCATTAATCCAACGAGTGGTCAAATCATTGTTGACGGACAAGAGTTGTCTGCACAACCGACTGGCCATCAAGAAGAAAATTGGTTATGTCGCAGACTCACCAGACCTCTTTCTTCGTTTAACAGCTAATGAATTCTGGGAGTTGGTAGCTACATCTTACGATATGGATGAAGCTGACTGTGAGGAACGCTTGCAGTACTTGTTGGAAACTTTTGACTTTGCAGATCATCGATATGAGGTCATCGAATCCTTCTCACATGGTATGCGTCAAAAAGTTTTTTTGTCATTGGTGCTCTACTTTCTGACCCGGATATCTGGGTTTTGGACGAGCCCTTGACAGGTTTGGATCCTCAAGCAGCATTTGATCTTAAGAACATGATGCGGGAACATGCAGACAAGGGAAATACTGTTATTTTTTCAACCCATGTCCTAGAAGTGGCTGAGCAGCTCTGTGATCGATTGGCTATCTTGAAAAAAGGGGAGTTAATTTTTTATGGAACGATCGAAGAACTCAAGTCCCAACACCCTGAGCAAAGTCTAGAGACTATTTATCTAGGATTGGCTGGACGGAAAGAAGAGGTGGTCCACGATGCGCTTTAAAGCCTTAAAAAGTTTAATTCGGACGAATATTATCTATACAACACCTCCGTCAAGTCTAACACGCTTTCGTCAGAAGCAAGCCAAAAAGCCTGATAAGAAAATCAATGTTTCTAGACAGTTGATTATGACCCACTTGTTTACAAGTTTACTTTTTATCTTCTTATCTTTGGAGTGATGAGTGCCTTTTTATCCTTTAGTAGACCATCCGGGTATCTTTTACCAATATGGTATCTATTTTTTAGTCTGATGGTTCTATCACAGGGGTTCTTATCTTTCTATAACGTTTTCTATGAAAGTAAGGACTTGCAGTCTTATCGACCCTATGCTTTTAGTGAAGCAGAAATCATGATTGGGAAGAGTATCTCTGTTGTTCTGACGGTTTTGCTTGGAGCTCTTCCGATTTTTGGCCTATTTTGTTAACCTTCAGATTCAGAGTGGGAATCCTTTTTGGCTGGCTATTCCAATCGTTCTGATTTCGCTAGTGGTTTTGGGATCTGTTCTGGCTTTCGGGATTTTGACAGCTGTTCATTTTATCACTAAAACCTCTGTTTTTCCGTCAGCATAAGCAAGTAGCCTCTAATATTCTTTTGGGAGTGACCAATCTCTTGATTTTTGGATCAATTATTTTGGTCAATACTCAAAATAGAGAATTACTGCTTAAAGATACAGGTAGTTATTTGCCACCGATGGAAGCCTTTTTATTATTTTGGTGTTGCTCCTTTTGAGGCCCAATCTCTTATTGAATTGGCGCTTGGGCCTTGGTTGCCGTGCTTCTGTTTTCAATCGTCAAATGGAAGGTTCTTCCAGAGTTTTATGAAGCGGCTTTGAAAAACTTCTGAGACTGTTAATAAGAAACAACGTGTTCGTAAATTTCAACTTGGAAATCAGAAGTCATTCCCTCGCTTTGTTTGGAGCTATCAGCTTAGCTTAATCAGTGACGGTTCTGTCTTTCTTCAATCAGTCTTTATGTCTAGTGTTATGCCTTATCTCTTCATACTTCCTGGACTAATGGGCTTTATTCAGGGAGGAGGATTTGAGCTTAGCCCGTACTTAACACCGAAGTTTCTGTTACCATTGATGTTGATCACGGTGTTCATTGCTACTTTTAATGCAGGTTCGACCAACTTAACTATGATTGGTATTTCCTTGGAGCGAGAGAATTTTTCCTATTTGAAAAGTACTTCCCTTTGATATGAAAGCATATCTTCGCTTAAAATTCTGGTATCTTTTCTTGATACAGTCAATCTTGCCTCTCTTGATATTTGTAGTGGTCAACCTATTATTGGGCACCCATTGGTTATCTCTTTTGGTTATGGTCCTTGTCTGGATCAGTAATTGTTTAGCGTGGAGTATCTGGGGCTTCCAACGGGACAATCGTCTCTTGGTTACCAACTGGTCTAATGTCACAGAATTATTCAACCGATCTAACAATACTCTAAAGACAATGATTGCTTTTCTAATCTTATTTGTTTTTTTATTGCTGCAATTGGTGGTTCCTATGCCTTGATATTCTACCTAAAAAGAAGCAGTAGTCTATGGTATTACCTTAGGATTTTTCCTTATTATCATGGTTCTTTCTTGTCTTCTTTATTTTCACTATGCAAATAAATTTAAAAAAGGCTCTTGAATGAGAGCCTTTTTTTGTTATGGTCTTTAATTTGCTATCTCATCTAGCAGACTCTGTGCAGTGGTCGTAGGATTGACACGAACACGATTGAGTGATAGAAGTCCGTCTGAGAGAGAAGCTAGCCATTATTGGTCGTCAATCCCATTTTATATCCTAACTTTTTCTGCAAGCTGAAGAGTTGTCTCACTGTAACGGCCAGAAGGATAAGCTACGGTAGTGGTTGTCTGAGAAAGATTACGATCTAAATACTCTTTTTGAATCTTGTAATTCTGAATTTTGAGTATCAGCACTTGATACGGATAAATCCGGATGGTTCACGGTATGATCTTCAAAGGACATGCCATTTTTCTTCATTTCTTTGATCTCATCAAGTGTTAGAATATCTTCGCGACCAGCTTGAACAAAACCTGTAATGACATTGTTAGTAGCCTTCATTTGGTATTTTTGTAGGATAGGATAAGCTTGAGTATAGAAGTCCTTAAGACTATCATCAAAAGTTAACCAAACGACCTTCTTATTCTCTGGGAGGACATTTTCAGTTAAGGCCTTATAAGCTTCAGCAGGAGAAAGAGTGTAGTATCCTGCTTCTTTCAAAGCTTTTAAGTGGCTTTCAAAAGTTTCTGGATCAACAATTAGTCCAGAGTTAGCGGCTTCAGATGGGTCCATGACATGGATAGCATGATACATCAAGATGGGCAATTTAACAGGTTTATCTTGCTTGACCCATTTGATTTCCTCTTTCTTTTGATTAGTAGATGAGGGCTGGCTTGCCTCTTTTGAAGGGCTTGCTTTACTAACTTGGCTAGCTTCAGGCTTGCTTGCTTCTTGCTGACTATTACTGTATTCTTTCCAAAGGAAAAATACCACCAGTAACGATAAAGATGAGAAGAATGAGGTTCAAATAGAAGTAAGATATCTCTTTTCTTTCGAGCCTTTTTCTGCAGAACGATTGCGATTAGGATAAGTCATAATTTCTCCTTGGCTAGATATTTGCTTTTATTATATCAAATCTAGAGAGGAATAGTATGAATTTTGTGCTAAATTCTGATATAATAGACTTTATACAGAAAAAAATTTGAGGAGTGCTTCATGTCTATTAAAAATAGCTTTACTTGGTTTTTGGAACAGTGGCCAGTGGTGTGCCATTTCTACTGAAGGAAAAACGGAGAGAAAATTGTTCAAGCAGCCCATTCAGAGATTGAGGTTGCTAAAGTCTTGGTTAAGGATGATGCTGAAAAAGAGCGTCTTTTGGCAGCAGGGAAATGACTTTAACTTTTGACACAAATGTCGAAGAAATTTTTGAAGGATCCTGAGATTACCATCGTTGTAGAATTGATGGGGACGGATTGAGCCAGCGAAAACTTTCATCACTCGTGCTCTTGAAGCTGGCAAGCATGTGGTAACGGCCAATAAGGACTTGCTGGCTGTTCATGGAGCAGAGCTACTGGAAATTGCTCAAAAACAAAATGTGGCTCTCTACTATGAAGCAGCTGTTGCCGGTGGGATTCCAATCCTTCGTACCTTGGTCAATTCATTGGCTTCTGACAAAATTACCCGTATCCTAGGTGTGGTTAATGGAACTCTAACTTTATGATGACCAAGATGGTAGAAGAAGGATGGTCTTATGAAGATGCTCTTGCTGAAGCTCAGAAACTTGGATATGCTGAAAGTGATCCAACCAATGACGTAGATGGTATTGATGCAGCCTACAAGATGGTTATTCTCAGTCAGTTCGCTTTTGGTATGAACGTTAAGTTTGAAGACGTGGGTCATCAAGGAATTCGAAATATCACACCAGAAGATGTGGCTGTTGCTCAGGAGTTGGGCTATGTAGTCAAGCTGGTTGGTTCTATCGAAGAGACGCCATCAGGAATTGCAGCAGAAGTTGCTCCAACATTCCTTCCTAAAGCGCATCCACTGGCTAGTGTCAATGGGGTGATGAATGCTGTCTTTGTTGAGTCAATCGGTATCGGAGAGTCTATGTACTACGGACCGGGAGCTGGTCAAAAACCAACTGCAACTAGTGTTGTGGCAGATATTGTCCGCATCAGCCGTCGTTTGAATGAAGGGACAGTCGGCAAAAGCCTTTAATGAATATAGCCGTGAGTTAGTGCTAGCTAAGCCAGAAGATGTGAAGAGTAACTATTACTTCTCTATCTTGGCGCCTGATTCTAAAGGTCAAGTTCTGCATTTGGCTGAGATTTTCAATGCTGAGGATATTTCCTTTAAGCAGATTCTACAGGAAGGCACAGACGGTGAGAAGGCTCGAGTGGTGATTATTACCCATGCTGTCAGCAAGACACAGCTGGAAAATGTCACTGCTAAGCTTAAAGAAGTTGCTGAGTTCGACTTGCTCAACACCTTCAAAGTATTAGGAGATTAAGATGAAGATTATTGTACCCGCTACCAGTGCTAATATTGGTCCAGGGCTTCGATTCAGTTGGTGTGGCTGTCAGCAAGTATTTGACCATTGAGGTTCTGGAGGAAAGAGATGAGTGGCTAATCGAACATGACTTAAATCCTAGAATTCCCAAGGATAAACGAAACTTGCTAATCAAAGTAGCCTTGCAACTGGCACCAAACCTTCAGCCTTACCGTCTGAAGATGACTAGTGATATTCCTTTGGCACGTGGTTTGGGTTCATCTAGCTCAGTTATCGTGGCTGGTATTGAATTGGCTAACCAATTAGGAAAACTGGATTTAACGGATGATGAAAAGCTGGATTGGGCAAACAAGATTGAAGGCCATCCAGACAATGTGGCTCCAGCTATTTTCGGAAATCTAGTCATATCTAGTGTTTTTAAAGGGGGCTGTTTCCTCTGTCAAGGCAGACTTTCCAGAGTGTTCTTTCATTGCTTATGTTCCCAAGTATGAACTAAAGACACGTGATAGTCGCAGTGTGTTGCCATTTAAATTTTCATATAAAGAAGCGGTGGCAGCTAGTTCTATTGCCAATGTCGCCATTGCAGCTCTTCTCCAGGGAGACCTTGTCAAGGCAGGTCGAGCCATCGAATCGGATCGTTTCCATGAACGTTTTCGTCAAAAACTCGTTAGAGAATTTCCTAACATTAAGAAATTGGCTAAAAAAACATGGAGCTTATGCTACTTATTTATCTGGAGCAGGCCCAACAATTATGATTTTAGCTCCAAAAGATAGAGCCAAATTAATTCAAACACGGATTGAGGGATGCAAGTATAATGGAGAAGTCTTTTATACTAGATGTTGACAGAGATGGTGTTCGAGTGGAATTTTAAATGCTTTAAAAATAGACAAAGAGACTGTCTATTCCTACCATATGATATAATCAAATGAATATCCAACTAGGAGGTTTTTACACGAATGGATAAACTTGAATGGCAGGATCTTGCTAGCCAGCTAGGACTTGAGTACGATGAAGATACGAAAATTATTTTTCGGTCAGAAAGATGGGTACACTCTTTTTATTGAAGATGCTGGTGAAAAAAATCTACCGAATTTGTTTTTCAGTTAAAAGGTGATGAAGCACTTTCCATTGCGGAAGATCTGAAAAGAATTGAAAAAAATCCACTAAGGGTATGACAAATGCTCAGCTTACGCGTTACAAGCTTGTTGTTACTGTTAAAGGCGGAATGACTAAGGGTAGAACCAAAGAAACAATTGCTGAATGTTTGGAAGCTAGTGTCACCTTCTTAAAAGAGCATGGGTTAATCAATGTTTGTGAGCACACTGGAGAAGCAGAGCCAACAGCAGTTTACCAAGTAGGAACAAACTTGTTGATTTTATCGGCTGATAGCTTCCAACAGTTGAGCTCTAATCTTGCAATTGAGAATCAAAGCTATGATCAGCAAAAATGAAAAATGTGATTGGCGGAATCGTCGGGAGCCTTTTGTTGGGTGTTTGATCGGTGGAGCTGTTACATTGGGAATCGCTCAATTGGGTTATGTCTCTTTTTTGTATCTGGTTTAGTTATGGGAGTTTGTACCATTAAGGGTTATGAACTATTAGGAAAAGAAATTATCTAAACTTGGAATTGGTGTCAGTATTTTCTTTATGCTTGTGATGATTTTATTTGTTCACCAGCTTGACTGGGCTATATTAATTTCAAGAGAAGTAGGTACGGATGTCTTTTTCAGCTTTCTCTTATTTCACAAATTATCTCTTATCTGGTGGAGAAGTTCATTATACCTACTGGCTTAACCTTGGATTGCTCTATCTCTTTACAGGAATTGGTGCCTACTCTATGGTACACAATGCTTTAGGTAATCATACCTGAAGTATGTCACTCGGAAAATTATAAAAGAAAACTGGCTGAGGCCAGTTTTTTTGTATTTTTATCGAAAATGCCGATTAATTTTGATATAATAGAATCAATTTGTGATAAGAAAGAGAAATCATGGTGAATATAGAATTATTAAAGTCGGAACTAGCGGGAATTGATATCCGTTTTGATGAACCACTAAAGAGATATACTTATACAAAAGTTGGTGGTCCAGCCGATTATTTAGCTTTTCCTCGTAACCGATACGAATTAGTTCGACTTGTCAAGTTTGCTAATAGGGAACAAATTCCATGGATGGTTCTGGGAAATGCTAGTAATATCATTGTTCGTGATGGTGGTATTCGTGGCTTTTGTGATTATGTTTGACCAGTTACACACCATTATGGTTAATGGCTATACAATTGAAGCTGAAGCTGGGGCTAAATTAATCGACACGACTCATGTAGCCTTGCATCATAGCTTGACAGGCTTTGAGTTTGCTTGTGGAATTCCAGGAAGTGTAGGTGGAGCTGTCTTCATGAATGCTGGCGCCTATGGTGGCGAAATCGCTCATGTTCTGGTATCTTGTAAGGTCTTGACACCAGAAGGAGAAATCAATACGATTTCAGTTGAGGAAATGAAGTTTGGCTATCGCTCTTCGGTAATTCAGGAAACGGGTGATATTGTCGATTTCTGCTAAATTCGCCCTTTCTCCAGGAAATTACACAGCCATCCAGCAGGAAATGAAACGTCTGACACACCTGCGTGAACTTAAGCAACCGCTAGAATATCCATCGTGTGGTTCGGTCTTTAAACGTCCTTTAGGCCATTTTGCTGGCCAGTTGATTAGTGAAGCTGGTCTCAAGGGACATCGGATTGGTGGCGTTGAGGTTTCAACCAAACACGCTGGTTTTATGGTCAATATTGCAGATGGAAATGCTCAGAACTATGAAGATTTGATTGCTCACGTGATTCAAACTGTTGAAAATGAATCTGGTATAAGGTTGGAGCGTGAAGTCCGGATTATTGGAGAGACTTTACAGTAAAATTTTACTGAGATTGAAATGTTAGATAAGAAGGTTAGTCGTTGTCTAGTAATGAACGACTTTCTGCTTTTTCTGACCGCTACGTTTTTAGTTGAGGGGGTGACGCCTATCGATATCGCAAGTATGCAGGGGCACCTAGTTGCCCTCGAGAAGCAGTAGCGGCTTGACAGAGCCCCAATCTGTTAATACATGAAAAAGAAGGAATTTATGTGAATTGAAAAACCAATTATCGAATTCAAAAATGTTTCTAAGGTTTTTGAGGATAACAATACTGTTGTTTTTAAAAAGACATTAACTTTGAGCTAGAAGAAGGAAAAATTTTTATACTCTTCTGGGGGCTTCAGGGTCTGGTAAATCTACTATTTTAAATATTATCGCAGGCCTCCTAGATGCCTCTACAGGAGATGTCTTTTTGGATGGGGTACGGATCAATGATGTACCTACCAATAAACGTGATGTACACACTGTCTTTTCAGTCTTATGCCCTTTTTCCACATATGAATGTCTTTGAAAAACGTGGCCTTTCCGCTACGTTTGCGTAAGGTTGAGAAGAAGGAAATTGAACGTCGTGTCAAAGAAGTGTTGAAAATGGTTCAGCTGGAAGGTTTTTGATCGCCGTTCCATTCGAAAAATTATCAGGAGGTCAGCGACAACGGGTAGCCATTGCTCGAGCAATCATTAATGAACCTCGAGTGGTCCTCTTAGATGAACCACTATCAGCTCTTGATTTGAAATTGCGGACGGATATGCAGTATGAACTGCGTGAATTGCAACAGCGCCTGGGTATTACCTTTGTCTTTGTTACTCACGACCAGGAAGAAGCCCTAGCAATGAGCGATTGGATTTTTGTCATGAATGACGGGGAAATTGTCCAGTCAGGTACACCGGTTGATATCTATGATGAGCCGATTAACCATTTTGTTGCAACTTTCATTGGAGAGTCTAATATCCTTCCTGGTAAGATGATTGAGGACTATTTGGTTGAGTTCAATGGTAAACGCTTTTGAAGCGGTGGACGGTGGGATGCGTCCAAATGAGTCTGTTGAAGTTGTTATTCGTCCAGAAGATCTGCGGATTACTCTACCAGAGGAAGGAAAACTACAGGTTAAGGTTGATACTCAGCTTTTCCGTGGAGTCCACTATGAAATCATCGCCTATGACGAACTGGGAAATGAATGGATGATTCACTCGACCCGCAAAGCCATTGTCGGTGAAGTCATTGGTCTTCAGTTTGAACCAGAAGATATCCATATCATGCGTCTCAATGAAACAGAAGAAGAATTTGATGCTCGTATCGAAGAATATGTTGAAATTGAAGAACAAGAAGCTGGTCTGATTAACGCAATCGAGGAGGAAAGAGATGAAGAAAACAACCTCTAACCTCTTTATCGTTCCATATTTTTTATGGATTGTGCTTTTTGTACTAGCACCAGTGGCTATGATTATCTGGAATTCCTTCTTTAATATTGAAGGAGGATTCACCTTAGAAAACTACCGGACTTATTTTGCCTCTCAGAATCTGACCTATTTAAAAATGAGTTTCAATTCGATTTTTTACGCAGGAATTGTAACTTTGGTCACCTTATTGGTCAGTTATCCAACGGCATTTTTCTTGACTCAGCTCAAGCACAAGCAACTCTGGCTTATGCTGATCATCCTACCGACTTGGATTAATCTTTTGCTGAAGGCCTATGCTTTTATCGGAATCTTCGGTCAGGATGGCTCTATCAACCAATTCCTTAGTTTTATCGGAGTTGGTCCTCAGCAAATTCTTTTTACCGATTTTTCTTTCATTTTTGTTGCTAGTTACATTGAGCTTCCCTTCATGATTTTGCCAATCTTTTAATGTATTGGATGATTTGGATCCAAAATCTCATTAACGCCAGTCGTGATTTGGGGAGCCAATCGTTGGGATACTTTTCCGTCGCGTGATATTCCCACTTTCGATGAATGGAGTGCGCTCAGGAGTTCAGTCAGTTTTTCATTCCCAGTCTCAGCCTCTTCATGCTGACTCGTCTGATTGGCGGAAATCGAGTTATTACCCTAGGGACAGCGATTGAGCAACACTTTCTAACGACGCAAAAACTGGGGGATGGGTTCAACCATCGGAGTGGTTCTGATTATTGCTATGCTCCTGATTATGTGGGCAACCAAAGAAAGGAGAGATCGATGAAGAAACTATCCAGTATCTATCTAGCTTTTGTCTTTCTGATTCTTTATCTGCCAATCTTCTATCTGATTGGTTATGCCCTCAATGCTGGTGACGATATGAATCAATTTACCGGCTTTTAGCTTGACTCACTTTTGAGAACCTCTTTGGTGACAAGCGTTTGATGCTGATTTTGGCTCAAACCTTCTTTCTGGCCTTTCTTTCTGCTTTAATTGCGACAATCATTGGGACTTTTGGAGCAATCTATATCTATCAAGCCAAGAAAAAAATACCAGGAAGCTTTCCTTTCTGTCAACAATGTCTTGATGGTAGCACCAGATGTAATGATTGGTGCCAGTTTCTTGATTCTCTTCACCAATATGAAATTCCAGCTGGGCTTTATCTCAGTTCTGGCTAGCCACGTGGCCTTCTCTATTCCGATCGTTGTTCTGATGATTCTGCCAAGGCTTAAAAGAAATGAACGACGATATGATTAAGGCGGCTTATGACTTAGGTGCCAGCCAGTTACAAATGCTGAAAGAAATCATGTTGCCTTATCTGACACCAGCTATTATAGCAGGGTATTTTATGGCCTTTACCTACTCTTTGGATGATTTTGCAGTGACCTTCTTTGTAACGGGGAATGGGTTTACTACCTTATCAGTGGAAATTTATTCTCGTGCCCGTCAGGGGATTTCTTTGGAAATCAATGCCCTATCTGCTTTAGTCTTTCTCTTTAGTATTTTACTGGTGATTGGCTATTACTTCATTTCACGAGAGAAGGAGGAGCAGGCATGAAAAAGACTCTATTCCTTTCTAATCGGTATTGTTGCCATTGTCGCTGTCTTATGGCTAGTTAGTGTTCAGCTTGAAAATCAAACCAAAACTAGTGGTGGAGATAAACTGGTCATCTATAACTGGGGTGACTATATTGACCCAGAATTGCTAGAAGAATTCACCAAAGAAACGGGAGTTCAAATCCAGTACGATACCTTTGATTCAAATGAATCAATGTACACTAAAATCAAGCAGGGAGGTACGACCTATGACATTGCCATCCCTAGTGAATACATGATTGCCAAGATGATCAAAGAGAATTTGGTAGAAAAGCTAGATCATAGCCAGATCAAGGGGATGGAGAATATCGGTTCAGATTTCTTAGACCAGCCTTTTGATCCAGGGAACCAATATTCTGTTCCTTATTTCTGGGGAACCCTGGGCATTGTATATAATAGCAAGTTGGTTGACAAGGCTCCAGAACATTGGGATGACCTTTGGCGCCCAGAATATAAAAACTCTATCATGTTGATTGATGGAGCGCGTGAGGTTATGGGCTTAGGTCTCAATTCTCTTGGCTATGGATTAAATGACAAAAATGCGGATCATTTGCAGGAAGCTGTGGACAAGCTCTACAAGCTTACACCAAATATCAAAGCTATTGTAGCAGATGAGATGAAGGGCTACATGATCCAAAAACAATGCAGCAATTGGTGTAACTTTCTCTGGAGAAGCTAGGCAGATGCTAGAGAAGAACGAAGACTTGCGTTACGTAGTTCCTAGTGAAGCCAGCAACCTTTGGTTTGATAACATTGTCATTCCAAAAACGGTTAAAAATAAAAAAGCAGCTTATCAATTTATTAACTTCATGCTGCGTCCAGAAAATGCCTACAAGAATGCGCTTTATGTTGGCTATGCAACACCCATTCCAAAAAGCCAAGGCTCTTTTACCAAAAGAAGTCCAAGATGATGAAGCTTTCTATCCAACGGCAGAAACGATGAAACACTTAGAAGTCTATAAACAAATTGGACCAAAGTGGTTAGGGATTTATAATGACCTCTATTTACAGGTTAAGATGTATAGAAAATAAAAAAATGAGCTGGAACAGATGTTCTGGCTCATTTTATTGTTGATTTTCCTGCTCGCTGCTACTAGCACTTGTCTCAGACTGGCTAGAAGAAGTAGTGTCGTTGCTTGAAGAACTCGAACTGGTCTCCGTACTAGTTGCAACTGAACTCTCTTGTGTGGAGGTCTCAGTGGCCTCAGAAGTAGATGCAGTAGTCGTCTCTTTTTCGACTTCCTTGATGATAGTAGTCGTTTGAGCAGAAGAACTGGTCTCTGATTTCTTTTGATCATTGGACTTCATTGCATTCATAATAGTAATAGTCGCTGTGATAATACCCAGCACACTACCAATCAAGGTTAAGGTTTTCTGAAAAGCAGATAGGCCTTTTTGATATGGCGCCCAGCTTTTCCAGCTTCCTGATTATCTTTATTTGTTTTCTTATTTTTGACGAGAATAGTTGTTCATAATGTTTTTTTCAAACTCCTTTGCAAAAACTAAATATGAATTCAAGTTCATTTCATATTTTCCATTATACGTCTTTTATTTTAAAATGTCTTAAAAAAATAAAAAAATTTTTATATTTGAAAAACGCAGTCAGTAGGGTTTTTCTTTTTATCTCTAGCCAAGAAGTTTGATGATTTGATGATAAGAGATGTCTGGGTAAACTTTCAAAATAATAAAAGAATTCCTGCTTAGGGAAATGTGGCTTTTATCATAAAGTAAGGCTGAGAATTCTTTGTCCCAGCCTCTTTTAAATACCCATAAAAATTTTTAATTTTTTTCCCTCTTGTAGAACGGCTTGCGCAACGGCAAGTCTAGCTGCAGGGACCCTATAAGGCGAACAGGAAACGTAGGTAAACTCGATATCCTGGAAGAAAGAAATAGAAGTAGGATCTCCGCCGACCTCACCACAAATACCGATGGATAAATTTGGTTTTTACTTGGCGAGCCTTGCTGACTGCAATTCTCATTAACTCACCAACACCATCCTTATCAATATTTTGGAATGGATCGGATGAGAGAATGCCCTTCTTTTTATAATGGCCAATAAATTTTCCTATATCATCCCGAGAGAAACCAAAGGTCATTTGAGTCAAGTCGTTGGTTCCAAAACTAAAGAAATCAGCTTCTGAGCCAGCTTGTCTGCGGTAAGACAAGCGCGTGGTAATTCAATCATAGTACCAATTTCATATGGGAAGGGCTTTTTGTTCATACTCATTGAAGAGACACTGGATATGTTCATTTAGATATGATTTAACAAAGTCCAGTTCTTTTTTTATCTGCTATCAAAGGGATCATAATTTTTTTGGATTGATTTTTAAGTCCTTCTTGATGCAGTCTAATGGCACTACTAAAAAAATAGCCTCAGCCTGCATTTTGTAAATTTCTGGCTGAGTAATTCCCAGACGGCATCCCCGATGTCCTAGCATAGGGTTACTTTCCTGCAAGTTCTCGATTTGACGGGCTAACTTTTCTGGTGACTTGTGCAATTTTTTTCGGCTAAAAGCTTGATTTCCTGAGGATCCTTAGGCAAAAATTCATGCATTGGTGGATCTAAAAAGGCGAATAATCATCGGTTTATCCTGAATTGCTTGGAACATTTGGTAGAAGTCTTCTTCTTGGAAATGTAAAAAGTAGCTTGAGGGCTATCTTAATCTCCTCTTCGTTGTCAGCGAGAATGAGGCGACGCATTTCTAGGATCCGGTCTTGACCAAAAAAACATATGTTCAGTACGGGCCAGTCCAACCCCTTGAGCACCAAATTTCATAGCTGTTTCCAAATCTTTGACAGTCTCGGCATTTGCTCGAACCTTCAGACGAGCAACTTCATCAGCCCAAGAAAGCAGACGCTGTAGATCTTGATTATTTTCAACTAGGACGGTTGGGATTTCTCCGCTATAAATGCAACCTGAACTACCATCAACAGAAATGATATCTCCTTCAGTAAGGGTAAGACCTCCACATGAAAGTGTCTTGCATTCCTCGCGAATGCTTAGTTCTCCACATCCAGCGACACAGCAGGTTCCCATTCCTCTAGCGACAACGGCTGCATGAGAGGTCATACCACCTTGACTGGTTACAATAGCTTGGCTGACCACCATTCCTTCAATATCTTCTGGAGAAGTTTCCTGTCTGACTAAAATGACTTTTCTTCCCAGATCGTTTAGTTCTTTAGCTCGATCAGCAGTAAAGACTATTTCTCCAGTAGCAGCTCCAGGACTAGCTGGCAACCCTTGAGCAATGAAAGAAGCTTTTTGTAATGCTGTATCTTCAAAGGCAGGATGAATGAGCTGACTAATAGACGCAGGAGATACTCTTAAGAGGGCATCATTTTTACTGATAATACCTTGGTCTACTAAATCTAAAGCGATTTTTAAAGAGGCTTTAGCTGTCCGTTTACCATTTCTAGTTTGTAAGATATAAAGTTTCCCTTTCTCAATAGTAAATTCAATGTCCTGCATGTCTTTATAGTGGTTTTCAAGAATACTAGCATAGTTTTTTTAAAGGCTTTATAAAGCTTGAGGCTGAGCTTTTTCTAAGGCAGCAATAGGTTCTGGAGTCCGTATGCCAGCGACTACATCTTCTCCTTGGGCATTCAATAAAAATTCCCTCGAATAATTCAGCTTCACCACTAGCAGGATTTCTAGTAAAACAGACTCCAGTTCCACTATTTTGATCACTATTTCCAAAAACCATGGCTTGAACGTTTACAGCTGTTCCCAAATCATGAGAAATATGATTTAAATCACGGTAAATTTTAGCTCGGTTATTATTCCAGGACTTAAAAACAGCTTGAATAGCAGCGTAAAAGCTGGTCTATCGGATTTTCTGGAAAATTCTTATTTTTCTTGATGGTAGATTTCTATATTGCTTAACCAAGTCTTGGTGCTCAGCAATTGACAATTCTTTAAGGCATTTATTTTGATTCTTTTCAAAGTTTTTCTAATAAGGTATCAAAAAAAGTTCTTTAGGAATTCCATATACAACGTCTGCAAACATTTGAAGAAGACGTCGGTAGCAGTTGTAGGCAAAAGTCAGGATTAGTCTGTTCGGCTAATATTTGTGTCCGATGATCATTGAGCCCAAGATTCAAAATGGTATCCATCATTCCCTGGCATGGAGAATTTTGCACCACTACGAACGGAGACTAAAAAGCAGGTCAGAGTTCTCTCTATTAAAAAGATTTATTCGTTTTCCTCTCAAGAAGGGTAATCGCTTTCAAAAACATGATCTTTTTAAAGAGGAATCAAAGAAATCAGGATTTTCGAGAAACTTGATACAGCTTTCTGTAGTAATGGTAAAACCTGGAGGAACAGGCAATCCCAAATTGCTCATTTCTGCTAAATTGGCTCCTTTTCCGCCAAGGAGAGCTTTGTCATTCGCACTTCCTTCCTCGAAGGAATAAATCCATTTTGTCATATCTGCCTCCAAATTAATTTTAATATGTGTCATATTAAAAGACAAATTCATTATAATATACATCATATATACTTGTCAAATAAAAAAACATGGAGGTTTTTATTGACATATTTAATTTTTGATATAAAGTGTAACAAAAATGATGATTATATAATAACTTTTTAATTTAAATATGCCAAGAATATCCATTATTTATTTTTATCATTATAGAATACAGAAAGGTTTTATGTTAATTGAAATTAAGCGAACGACAAAAAGAAAAATTGTAGAAATTGTTAAAGTTCAGCAGCCTTTTGAGCGGTGAGAAAAATATCGGAGCTACTGGATATTTCTCAGGGCGACATTACGGTCAGATCTTTCCTTTCTAACCTTGGTTGGAATCTTAAAGGCTACTCCGAAAGTTGGTTACACGTATTCTGGCACTGATCTTGAAACACTTTTCTTTTTGATACTTTTTCGAAAAAGAAGTAGCAGAGATTATGACTTCTCCAGTCTTGGTAAGCCATGATTCTTATATTCAGGATGCTATTATTACTCTCTTTATGTATGATGCAGATGTTCTCTATGTCATTGATGAAGAAAAGCTTCTCCTTGGAATTATGTCGCGTAAAAGATCTTCTGAGGGCTTCACTCAATTCTAATATCAATAGTACACCTGTAGCAGTTTGTATGACTAGGATGCCCCATATTAAAACATGTCACAAGAATATGAATATTTTAGAAGCTGCTGCCCTCCTTCAAGATTATGCCATAGATTCGTTGCCAATAGTGGACGAGGAGAATGAGCGTAAAATTTTAGGAAGCGTGACCAAGTCAGCCTTGTTGGATTATATTATTCAGCAAGCTCGAAGCGCTGAGGTGAATAGAGAAGAGGAATAAATATGAAAAAAGAAATGATTGTTTATAGTGTTTCAGATTCATTGGGTGGGACTTCGCAAAAGTTGCTGTCAGCAGTTACAGCTCAGTATCCGGATATCATTTTTAATAACAGCTATCGTTTTCCTTTTATTAACAAAGAGGAGGAACTGTTAGATATTTTTGCGTGATGCCATCAAGGATGATGCCCTCGTTATTAGTACTCTGGTTGATGGAAAGCTAGCCTCTGTAGCTAGAGAGTTTAGTCAGGCTCACGGTCTGTCCTATTTGGATTTGATGCATCCATTTTTTTGAAATTATCAAGGAAAAAGACTGGAACTGACCCGATTGAAGTGCCTCGGGACCCTTCATCGTTTAGATAGCGAATACTTTAATAAAAATTTCAGCCATTGAATTTGCGGTTAAATACGATGATGGTAAGGCACCACAGGGATTTTTAGATTCAGATATAGTCCTGTTGGGTGTTTCTCGCACGTCGAAAAACACCTCTTAGCATTTACTTGGCTAATAAAGGGTACAAGGTTTCAAATCTTCCTTTAATCCCAGAAGTTCCTCTGCCTCAGGTTTTGGAAAAAGTTGATTCTCGCCGTTTAATTGGTCTTGTGTGTGAGCCAGAAAAAAACTAGCGAAAAATTCGTAGTCACCGTCTGGACTCTTTAGGCTTGACCCAAGAAACCAGCTATACAGATCTGGAAAAAATTTATCAGGAATTGGACTATTCTAAAACCGTATTTAAAAAATATGGAGCTCAGATCATTAATATGTCAGATAAATCAATTGAAGAGACAGCTTTCTTGATCGAAGAGTATTTAAAGAAAACTGAACTAAGCGAATGAAGAGTTAACTGTTTTTCATAAATAGGTTAGAGCGTTGGAGGGCAGATATGGAGCAATATAAGCGTATTTTACTGAAAAGAATTTGACTCTCGGCAAAAAGGTTATTACAGAACTAACCAACCTTGAAGCAATTTTTAAACCTTCCTAAAGGGACAGAGCTTTACATCAGTGATATTCATGGAGAATTCGAGGCTTTTGACTATATTTTAAGAAGCTGTGCTGGTATTCTTAATGAAAAAATTAAGGATTGCTTCGGGGATTCTTTATCACAAGATGATAAAAAACAGACTATCAGCTTTGGTTTCCTATCCAGAACTTGTCTTGAAAGAAAGCAATAAAAGCAGAGACTGGTACAAGGACACCATCCCTCAGCTGTTAAGCTTGCTGACCTTTGCAGCGGCCAAGTACAGTCGCTCCAAAGCTAAGAAAGGCCTTGCCCCCTCAATATGCATATATTATTGAAGAATTGGTTTATAGTGATACTGCTTTAGCGGATAAAAAATCTTACTTCGAAAATATTCTGTCTTATGTCATTGAGCTACGCGAAGCTGTTCCTTTTATTCTGGGGATATCTGGCAGTATCCGTCGCTTATTGATTGACCACTTGCATGTAGTTGGGAGATATTTTTGATAGAGGGGCTGGTAGTCCTCAAGTCATGGATGAACTCTTGCATTTTCATTCTTTAGACATTCAGTGGGGAAATCACGATATTATTTGGATGGGAGGCTTTTTCGGCTCTAAAGCCTGCATGCTCAATGCCTTGCGTATTGCAGCACGCTATGGTTATCTGTGGGATATCGAAAAGGCGTATGGCTTAAATCTTCGAGCCTTAACACTATTTGCGGATAGAACCTATAAGGCCAATCTTAAGTTTAGACCTATTCTGGGACATAGAGAAGACGATTTCACTGCTGAAGAAATTTTACAGTTGGAAAAAGGTTCATCAAGCTCTTTACCATAATACAGTTTAAAGCTAGAAAGTCAATTAATAAAAAAGACGCCCTGAGTTCCAGATGGAGGACCAGGTTACCTTGGATAAAATTGATTACTGGGAAGAATGTCTGACGATCGATGATAAAAACATCCTTTGATTAATACTTGTTTTCAAACTATTGATCCAACAAATCCATCAGAATTAAGTCCAGAAGAAGCGCAAGCAGTTGACAGTATGTTGGCTTCCTTTCCAAGAATCACTCAAGCTGGCTGAACATATCAACCTGCTCATGAAAAAAAGGGTTCAATGTATAAGATTTACAACCAACATTTTGCTCTTTCATGGCTGTATTCCTCTTGAACCTTCTGGAGAGTTTCAAACCTCTTATGATTCATCAAGCGCATTATGTAGGAAGAGAATTGCTGGATTTCTTTGAATACCATATTCGTCAAGCAGCAAAGAATAAAGAAATCGGCGATGATTTTTTTCGACAGACTTTAATTTGGTATTGTTGGAGAGGCAAATTGTCCCCTCTATTTGGGAAAGATAAGATGACCACTTTAGAACGTTATTTTATCGAGGATAAGGAAACCCACAAGGAAGTGGAAAATTCTTATTTTTTTCTTATCGTAATTCTGAGAAAATTTGTCAATTGATTTTTAGAAGAATTCTGGCCTCTTTCTCTCAGGAGTCTAGAATGGTCAATGGCCATACTCCAGTCAAGACAGGCAAGGGAGAATCTCCTATTCGTGGCGGTGGCTTTGCTCTTTCGTCATTGATGGCGGTTTGTGTGAAGCTTATCAAGAAAAAGACTGGAACAGCAGGATATTCTTTGCTGAATAATTCTTACGGTTTTCAACTGGTAACCCACCAACCCTTTCCAAAATGCCCAAAAGGTAGTAGAAGCACCTTTTGCCCAGACTTCTTTAAAGAAAGTTATTGAAAAATGTTGAACAGCGAACTCTGATTAAATCCACTAGTATCGGTCAAATATTGATGGCTCAGCAACAAGAACTTTTTTTGCTCTGCTACATGAATTTTACGACTTTTAAAACATACCCTAGATTCTTCTTGAATTTAGGGCTTTTTCTTTCTTGTTCCTGTTTCTCTTTCGTGTTACAATAGGAGTATTGAATTTTTAGAGGAAAGAAACCATGATTTATTTAGATAATTCAGCGACAACAAGACCTTATCCTGAGTCTTTGGCCACTTACACAGAGGTGTGCTTCTAAAAATCTGGGGAAATCCTTCCAGTCTGCACAGTTTAGGGCAGTCAGGCAACCCGTCTCTTAGAAGCTTCACGTAGGCAAATTGCAGAGCTTTTGGGCAAGTCTTCGTCGGAGATTTTTCACGTCTGGAGGGACAGAAGGAGACAACTGGGTGCTTAAAGGAGTTGCTTTTGAAAAAGATTCCCTTTGGAAAAGCACATCATCGTATCCAACATTGAGCATCCAGCGGTTAAAGAATCAGCCCTCTGGCTACAGAGTCAAGGGTTTGAAATAGATTTTGCCCCAGTGGACAAGGCAGGTTTTGTTGATGTAGACAAGCTAGCGGAGTTGATTCGACCAGACACCACACTAGTCTCTATCATGGCTGTCAATAATGAAATTGGCAGTATTCAACCCATTCAGAAAATATCCGAACTGCTAGCAGACAAGCCGACTATTTCCTTTCATGTGGACGCTGTACAGGCTGTTACGAAGATTCCAACAGCTGCTTATCTGACGGATCGCGTGGATTTTGCGACATTTTCCAGTCATAAATTTCATGGTCTTCGGGGTGTGGGATTTGTCTATATCAAGTCTGGCAAGAAAAATCAGTCCGCTTTTGACTGGTGGAGGTCAGGAGTCGGACAAACGCTCAACGACGGAGAATTTAGCTGGCATTGCTGCGACAGCCAAGGCCCTGCGTTTGTCTATGGAAAAGGCAAGAAGTATTTGCCCAGAGGACGACTCAGATGAAGAAGATTCTCCTTGAAGAGCTGCAGAAGTATCCAGATGTGATGATTTTCTCAGACATGGAAGATTTTGCTCCTCATATACTAACCTTTGGGTATCAAGGGAGTGCGTGGCGAAGTTGTCGTTCATGCATTTGAAGACTACGAGATTTATATCTCGACTACCAGCGCTTGCTCTTCTAAGGCTGGAAAGCCAGCAGGAACCCTAATCGCTATGGGGGTTGAAAAGTCTATCGCTCAAACGGCTGTCCGTATCAGTTTGGATCTTGACAATGATATGAGCCAGATGGAGCAGTTTTTGACAACTTTTAAAAATCATTTACGAAAAAAACTAGAAAAAGTAAGGTAAACAATGCATTATTCAGAAATTATGGTACGCTACGGTGAGCTCTCAACCAAGGGCAAGAACCGCATGCGCTTTATCAACAAACTCAAACGCAATATCCAATCAGTCTTATCAATCTATCCACGGGTTCATGTCAAGGCTGACCGTGACCGCACTCATATCTATCTGCATGGAACAGACTATCAGCCGGTCGCTGAATCACTCAAAGCAGATTTTTGGGATTCAGAATTTCTCTCCATCTTATAGGGTTAAAAAGTCTGTACCAGCCTTGATTGAAGCTGTTCAAACCATCATGAAGCAAGTCTATCAGGAAGGCATGACCTTTAAGATTACCAGCAAGCGCAGTGATCACAGCTTTGAGTTAGATAGCCGTGAGCTTAACCAGACGCTTGGCGATGCTGTTTTTGAGGCTATTCCCAATGTTCAGGTTAAAATGAAAAGCGCCAGACATCGAGCTTCGCGTCGAGATCCGAGAAGAAGCGGCCTATATCTCTTATGAGACGATTCGTGGTGCTGGGGGACTGCCAGTCGGCACTTCAGGCAAAGGCATGCTCATGCTGTCGGGTGGGATTGACTCACCAGTGGCTGGTTATCTGGCTCTCAAGCGTGGTGTAGATATCGAGGCGGTTCACTTTGCCAGTCCGCCTTACACCAGTCCAGGCGCTTTGAAAAAGGCTCAAGATTTAACGCGAAAATTGACCAAGTTTGGCGGCAACATCCAGTTTATTGAAGTGCCTTTCACAGAGATTCAAGAGGAAATCAAGGCTAAAGCTCCAGAAGCCTACCTGATGACCCTAACTCGTCGCTTTATGATGCGTATTACGGATCGGATCCGAGAGGAGCGGGGGCGTCAAGTCATCATCAACGGAGAAAGTCTAGGTCAGGTGGCTAGTCAAACTATCGAGAGTATGCAGGCTATCAATGCTGTAACCAATACACCGGTTATCCGTCCAGTCGTGACCATGGACAAGCTGGAAATCATTGAGATAGCAGAAAAAATCGATACTTTCCAAATTTCTATCCAGCCATTTGAAGACTGTTGCACTATTTTTGCACCCGACCGGCCTAAAACCAATCCGAAAATCAAGAATGCGGAGCAGTACGAATTTCGCTTAGATGTTGAAGGTTTGGTAGAGCGTGCCGTTGCAGGCATCATGATTACTGAGATCAGACCACAAGCAGAAACTGATGAAGTTGACGAGCTGATTGAGGACTTGTTATAGGAGTTTAGAAGTAGCTTTTTACTGAAAGAATCTGGAATTATATCCATTGATGCTGAAGATAAGAGGGGGTATTTATGAACGAATGGAATTCCTTTTGAGTGGGCTCATGGGAGCATTGTCTTGGAAAGATGGACAAGATAATGCTTTTGCTGTTTGGAATGCCCAGTTGGACTTATTTACTTGGTCTCTTAGTTCATTTTTCAGATTTTCCTGAGCTTGTATGCTCTCTTATTTTGGGGATTTCATTTAAGTATTAAGGAAGCTGGCTCTGTCAAGAGGGCCATGAGAAATAAATGGGAAATCATACGTCAAAGCCATAAAAAGTAAGGGCAGAGCTATTTTTTGTTACAATAATTGGCTCTCTTCCTATATTTATTATCTTTCCTGCTTATGAAGGGTATCGTGTGACCAATGGTGTTTTGGCGCTACAATTATTTTACTAATCAGACAACCGAGCCAAAAAAACGGCTTTTAGTTACTGGTGTCGATACGGAGACAGGAGGAAGCAAGTCTACCTATTCTCGAATTACCTTCACTATTACGGTTGATGGGAAAGAGCGAAAGGTCAATGTTTCAGATAGTAATAAAAAGTCTTGCCAGATCAGCTAAAAAACATTTGAAGCCTCCGATAGCTATTGAGGTTCATGTCAATCAAGAAGGGCAGATTGTATATTTGAAATAAATGGAAGTAAAGAATGAGGCTATTTACTTGAAAATCCGTTTTCATTGGGTGAAAAGGCTTGTCAAAAGGGAAGAGAAGTGCTATACTTAGAGAGTTGACTATGCACGTTCCTGTGCAACCGCACGAACATCGTTGCTCACATAGTGAGTATAAAGTGGTTCGTCCCACGATGCTAGGCGAGTCTTCACAAAAATACGGGGAAACCCCAAAAAAATCATAGGAGGTGCATAATGAGCACATACGCAATCATTAAAACTGGCGGAAAAACAAGTTAAAGTTGAAGTTGGTCAAGCAATCTACGTTGAAAAAAATTGAACGTTGAAGCTGGTCAAGATGTTACTTTTGACGAAGTTGTTCTTGTTGGTGGTGAAAAAACTGTTGTCGGAACTCCACTTGTTGCCGGAGCTACTGTTGTCGGAACTGTTGAAAAAAACAAGGTAAACAAAAGAAAGTTGTTACTTTCAAATATAAACCTAAAAAAGGCAGTCACCGTAAACAAGGTCACCGTCAACCATATACAAAAGTTGTCATCAACGCAATCAACGCTTAATTTTAAGGAGAACACATGATACACGCAGTCTTTGAGAGAGCTGAGGATGGCGAACTGAGATGTGCAGAGATTACTGGACACGCCGGAAGTGGCGAATACGGCTTTGATGTCGTGTGTGCATCGGTTTCGACGCTTGCCATAAATTTTGTCAATTCAATTGAAAAAAATTTGCGGGCTATGAACCGACCTTTAGAATTAAAACGAAGATCAAGGTGGATTCTTACGGGTTGAAATCCCAAAAGATATTGCACCGAACCAGAGAGAAATGACTCAGCTTTTCTTTGAATCCTTTTTCTTAGGAATGGCAAACCTATCGGAGAACTCATCAGAGTTCGTCCAAACAAGAGTTATCACAGAAAAACTAACACGGAGGAAAAACATTATGTTAAAAATGAATCTTGCTAACTTGCAATTATTCGCCCACAAAAAGGTGGAGGTTCTACATCTAACGGACGTGACTCACAAGCGAAACGTCTTGGTGCTAAAAGCTGCTGACGGTCAAACTGTTACAGGTGGCTCAATCCTTTACCGTCAACGCGGAACTCACATCTATCCAGGTGTAAACGTTGGCCGCGGTGGAGACGATACTTTGTTTGCAAAAAGGTTGAAGGCGTAGTTCGTTTTGAACGCAAAGGACGCGATAAAAAACAAGTTTCTGTTTACCCAATCGCTAAATAAGGTTATAAAACCATTAAAACAAAAAGGCTTTCTGAGAAATCAGAGAGCCTATTTTTGTTTTGCTAGCTGTATTTTAATAAGTAAGATGATGGGGAAACCGTTTCCTTTGACTTTAAAGTATTGAAATGATTGAATAGAATTGAAAAAGATTATTAGGAGGGAATATGTTCCATTTTTTTACAAAAGTTGAAAGTATTTCAACGTCAGAATTAGAGAAAAGGTTGAAGACGAATATTAAGTTACTGGATGTTCGAACTCCATCTGAATATAACAGAGGGCATATCAAGGGAGCCCTAAATATTCCTTTTAGGGCAAATCGATCGCTTTTCGCAGTCAAAAGAAGAGAAGCTTTATGTGATTTGTCACTCAGGTGTTCGTAGCAGATTAGCAGCGAAAAAGCTTAAAAAGAAAGGCTATGATGTTGTGAATGTTTCTGGAGGCATGATGTCTTGGAAAGGGGATGTCGTTTAAAGTAAGTCAATAAAAAACTCTTTGCCAATTTTTAATGAATGGCAAAGAGAAGGAGTCGCTTATTTGACTGTTGTAGGGATGATATCTTTAGTTTTTTCCAGAATGAGCAATCACACGATATTCGTTTGGTTTTGTTTCGTATTGGAAATGCAATGGTTGTGGTGTCGTCTGGTAATTTTTGCGCAATGTCAGCAATAGTCTGACGGAAACCTTGCAGGATTTGTTTGTCTTCTTCTGTGGCAGTATTATTATCAAAAGCAGCCATCATTTCCTTTAGTACCAGCAGCTGTATCACCTTTTGATAGAAGCTGTAATGACGGTATGTCCATTCGGGAAAGCTTCGTCTTTTTACATCTTTTTCAACTTTAATATCAAAATCTTTAGAATTTCCATTTGGATCAAAATATTGATTTCAGCTCATTGATAACATCTTCTTGAGAAGTACCAGCTGATTTTGCTTTTTGGCAGTAGATACTGATGAAGTGACTTCTGAAGAAGATGATGAAGATGTTTCTTCAGTTGATTTCGCAGAGCATGCGGCTAAAACGATAAATGATAGGGCAGTTAAACTATAGAGTGAAATTTTCTTCATAGATTCCTCCTGGAAAGGTTAAGGTTATATTATTCTCTTATAACTGGAAAAACAGTATCAAGAAATAAATTGTAGATATATTGTAACTAACGCTAGCCAGTCGTCAAGCGACTTTCAGGCTTTTTAGGCAACTTGAGTAAAAAATCATATAAAGGATATAAGAACTACAGATGAATATAGAAAAAAAGTAGATGGTAACCTACCTTACTGGTTTGTCCCACCTACTTTTTAGTTTAGAAGATATCTTTTCAATAGCTTTTGCAACCCCTGTTTTCATCATTGAGTCAGTGATGCCATCTGCGAGTGATTTAACATAGTCGCTGGCATTCCCCTATGGCAATACCTAGACCTGCAAATTTTAGCATTTCATAGGTCATTGTTGGCGTCGCCAAGAGCCATGATTTCCTCAACTTTGATATTTAATTTTTGGGCTAATTTTTCTAATGCAAATGCTTTGGTGACACCTGCTGGCATAACTTCATAAATCACATCCTGTGAGCGTACACCGCTGAAATGTTGGCAGATATCAGAGGCATATTTTTCTTCAAAAGAAATCGACTGTCTCTTTTTTTCAGCTAAGAACATAGCCTGGAACATCGTATACTTACCACTAACTGCCTCCTCAAGGCTGATTTCAGTGGGTGAGGTAAAAACATAGCCTGTGTCTCGAACTACGATAGGGCTTGGTGTCTCTCCGACAACGAGATAGTGTTCCTCATCAAATAAGGTAAGTTGGATGGAGCTATCATGGGTTAAGTCTATAGAGATAATGGATATCTTGCTTTATCCAAGGCGACTGAGTCTATTACCTTCCAATCACTGGTTTGGTGGATGGCACAGCCATTGTCAACAATCACATATTCATTCTCTTGAGCTAGGCTTAAAAAGTTCATAATACGGTCGAACACCAAAAGGAGGCCGGCCTGTACAAAGGACCAGTTTCACACCAGCCTTTATAGCTTTATGGATGGCAGAGATATTTTCTTGGCTAATCTTTTTTTGAGAATTCAAAAGAGTTCCATCCATATCAAGTGCAAGTAATTTTAATCATTATTTATCTCCAATATTAATCTGTGATAAGTATAGCATAATTTATTGAGAAAGTCTGAGTCTATAGGAAAAATCGCGGGTCTTGTGTTATAATAAATAGAATACCCTAAAAGGATGAGAAAAATGAATTTAGAAGATTTGAAAAAACGTCAGGAGAAGATCCGCAATTTCTCCATCATTGCCCATATCGACCACGGAAAATCAACCTTGGCTGACCGGATTTTGGAGGCGACTGAGACGGTTTCCAGCCGGGAAATGCAGGCCCAACTCTTGGACAGCATGGACTTGAGCGCGAGCGCGGTATTACCATTAAACTCAATGCTATCGAGCTCAATTATACCGCAAAGGACGGGGAGACCTATATTTTCCATTTGATCGACACCCCGGGACACGTGGACTTTACCTATGAAGTATCGCGGTCGTTAGCGGCCTGTGAAGGGGCTATTTTGGTTGTTGATGCAGCTCAGGGGATTGAAGCTCAGACCTTGGCAAATGTCTATCTAGCGCTGGACAATGACTTGGAAATCCTGCCAGTTATCAATAAAATCGACCTGCCAGCTGCGGATCCAGAGCGGGTGCGGGCAGAGATTGAAGATGTGATTGGTTTGGATGCTAGCGAAGCTGTGTTAGCTTCTGCCAAGGCTGGTATCGGGATTGAAGATATTCTAGAGCAGATTGTGGAAAAAGTTCCAGCTCTGACTGGAAATGTAGAAGCACCACTCAAGGCCTTAATATTTTGACTCAGTCTATGATGCCTATCGTGGGGTAATCCTGCAAGTACGGGGTTATGGACGGTGTGGTCAAGCCTCGGAGATACCATTCAGCTCATGAGCAATGGCAAGACCTTTGATGTAACAGAGGTCGGCATCTTTACGCCTAAGGCTATTGGCCGCGATTTTCTAGCTACAGGGGATGTTGGCTACATCGCTGCCTCTATCAAGACAGTGCAGGATACTCGAGTTGGAGATACTGTAACATTGGCTGACAATCCAGCTACAGAACCTCTGCATGGCTACAAGCAGATGAACCCGATGGTTTTCGCTGGACTCTATCCAATCGAGTCCAATAAATACAATGACTTACGTGAGGCTCTTGAAAAGCTCCAGCTAAACGATGCCAGTCTGCAGTTTGAACCAGAAACATCTCAGGCATTAGGATTTGGTTTCCGCTGTGGCTTCTTGGGCTTGCTGCATATGGATGTCATTCAGGAGCGCTTGGAGCGTGAATTTAGTATTGATCTGATTATGACGGCGCCATCTGTTATCTATAAGGTCAATATGACAGATGGTGCTTCAATTGATGTGTCCAATCCGAGCGAGTTTCCGGATCCGACCAAGATTGACTCCATTGAAGAGCCCTATGTTAAGGCGCAGATTATGGTGCCCCAGGAATTTGTCGGTGCGGTGATGGAGTTGGCTCAGCGTAAGCGCGGTGACTTTGTGACCATGGACTATATCGACGATAAGCGGGTCAATGTCATCTACCAGATTCCGCTTGCTGAAATTGTCTTTGACTTCTTTGATAAGCTCAAGTCCTCTACCTGTGGCTATGCTAGCTTTGACTACGAAATCTCCGAGTATCGCTCGTCCAAGCTGGTGAAGATGGATATTCTCTTAATGGCGACAAGGTTGATGCACTTAGCTTTATCGTTCACAAGGAATTTGCCTATGAGCGTGGTAAGCTGATTGTAGAGAAGCTCAAGAAAATCATTCCTCGTCAGCAGTTTGAAGTACCCATTCAGGCCGCTATCGGTCAGAAAAATCGTGGCTCGGACAGACATCAAAGGCCCTGCGTAAGAATGTCTTGGCCAAGTGTTATGGTGGTGACGTTTCCCGGAAGCGCAAAGCTCCTAGAAAAACAAAAAGGCCGGTAAAAACGGATGAAAGCTATCGGATCTGTCTGAAGTCCCACAAGAAGCCTTCCTCAGTGTCCTGAGTATGGATGATGAATAATCTCTTAAATCCATAGGTAACATGTTCCAAAAAGGAGGAAAATCATGAAACGATCGTACTTACTTGGTGCAGTCCTTGTATTGACTTCACTTACACTTATGTCTTGTGCAAAAATCTCAACAAAAAGTGAACAAACGAGCTCACTCGACCAGTTCAAGTGTTCAAGTGAAAAGGATAGTTCAGACTCTTCTTCTAAGGAAAGCAAGAGCAAAGACAATCAAGAAAGAAAAAACGAGTTGGCTCTCCTGGAGTTTGGCTATATCGATATTCCTAGTAATTGGGTTAAATTTGTCGATGTAGATGTTGAGGGACTCGTTCAATATACAGATGGCTCTACTTATAATATCGTTACCATGAATGCTATTTCTAAGGCAGAGGCAGAAGTAGGTGAGGGGAGACCTTCAATGCAGAAACGATTGCTCAACGCGTCGCCTATAATTGAGTCAAAAAGATAATCTTGAAAAGATGTGGGGAACTAAGAATACCGTATCTGGCCAAGAAGCATTTCAACTTAACATCATTTTAAAGTCAGGACAACTGCTAATACATTGGTTTTCCAAAAGGATGATAAAGTCTATATACTGTCCATTGAAGGTGACAAAAGAAACTATCACATGACTTCTTGGAAAAGCATGAAGGATACATGGAGTCTCGACGAGAAATTCAAATGCTAAGATCTAAAGACTCAGAAAAATGAGATTGACTGAGGGTTATCTCATTTTTGATGTGTTGATGATAAACACTAAAAAGATAATTAGAAAGTAAAATATGTCTCAAGAAATCGATCTTGAAAAAGTACCACTCAACTAGCTCCCTGCAAAAGCAGAAAAGAGCATCGAAAATTTTTAGCCAGTCTCAAGAAAAAACCACCTAAAAACCTCGATAAGATTGCCCAGCAAATTCATGATGAGGTCTTTGAAGAGATCGACTGTACAGCCTGCGCCAATTGTTGTAAGACGCTGGGACCAGACTTTAAGGAAGCCGATATTGTCCGTATTGCCAAGTATTTTAAGATGAAGCTTCCGGCTTTTGAAGAGGAATTTCTACAGGTAGACGAAGACGGATGACAAGGTCTTCAAGTCTATGCCTTGTCCTTTTTAGGTGGAGACAATCTCTGCTCGATCTACGATGTCCGTCCCAAAGGCTCTGCCGAGAATTCCCTCATACAGACCGTAAGAAGATTCATCAGATTAATCATCTGACAATTAAAAATACCCTGACCTGCCCAGCGGCTTATCTCTTTGTGGAGAAGCTGCGGGATAGGTTGTAGAATTCCCCTCTAAATCTTGTACAAAAACTCTAGGGCGGAAGTATCTTAGATCTGTTAGACTATAGTTAGAATTGAACACGGCCTAAAAGCTGTGTGAAAAAGATGAAATTTTCTCGGAGCAGGAGCCCCTCCGTCAATTTTCCTATTTTCACTTTGCTTTTAACGGCCTTAGTATCTTTTATGAGGTGAAAAAGAATATGATGCATCAATTCAATCGAACCATGGAATATCTAGAAAGCAAGTTGGACGCAGAAGTGGATTTGCAGAAATTTCAGCAGCTATCAGGCTATTCTTATGCTCTCTTTAGCAGGCTCTTTTCTATCTTAGCAGATATGACTTTGGCGGAATACTTGCGCAATCGCAGGTTGTCAGAAGCTGTGACGGACTTACGGGAAAGCTCTGAGAAAGTCATTGACATAGCACTGAAATACGGCTATGAGTCTGCGGATGCCTTCAGCGCAGCCTTCAAGAAATTCCATGGTGCGACCCCCTCAGAAGTTCGAAATGGAAAACCTTATCGGGTCTTTCCTGGACTTCAATTATCCTTAAAGATTACAGGAGGAAAAAACATGGATATCAAGATTCAAAAGAAACCTGCTTTTTACCGTAGCAGGCGTCCTATTGGAAGCTATTGACAATAGCCAGTGCCCAACTGCTTGGGATCAACTCTATGCCAATCATAGCCTTGAAAGCCTAGAGAATCTGGGCAGTGGTCAATCCTTTTGGCATCTGCTCGGATGTCAAAAGAAGGCGAAATTATCAACTATATGGCTGCTTATGATGTGACGGATAAAGCTAAAGCAGAAGAACTAGGTCTGTCAATCAGGAAATCGCAGAAGCTGAATATGCTATCGTACCAGTTAAGGGGGCTATACCAGCCAGCATTCACAATGCTTGGAAATACGTTTTGAAAGTCTTTTTGCCCAGAAACTGGCTATCGCCACCAGGAGCACCAGATTTTGAAGTTTACACCGAGGGAGACATGTATTCCCCAGATTATCAAATGGAACCTTTGGATTCCAGTGGTGAACAATGTGAATCGAGGCTGGGACAAAAGTCCTAGCCTCTCAATTGTCTTTTTGGATTGTCGAGCAAGATGCAGTGGTTGAGTGGGTTTCACCACGCTGATTCCATCAGCTTTTACAGCCCAACTCATCAGTGTGATGGGACGACGAAATCGAATTCTAACGAATTACCGATTTCTGTCCCACTCTCGTTTTTTTGTGGCTTGTGGTATAATAAACCTACTACAGATGCAGAAAGGATTTCAACCTTGTCATACAAATTTTTACTTTTCGACCTTGACCATACGCTGCTGGATTTTGATACGGCAGAAGACATCGCCCTGACTCATTTTTTGGAGGAGCAGGGCGTGACGGAGATTCAGACCTACAAAGACTATTATATTCCCATGAACAAGGGGCTTTGGCGGGATTTGGAGCAGGGGAAAATCACCAAGCCTGAGCTTGTCAATACGCGCTTTTCTCGTTTTTTTGCTCATTTTGGCATTGAGAAGGATGGTGCTGAGTTGGCCCTCCTCTACCAACAGCATATTGCTCAGCAAGGACAAACCTACACTGGTGCTAGTGAGCTTTTTGGACAGTCTGACAGCTGCTGATTATGAGATTTACGGAGCGACCAATGGCATCACGGTTATTCAGACTGGCCGCATGGCCAATTCCGACATTTCTCCTTATTTTAACCATATTTTCATCTCGGAGCAGATGGGGACTCAGAAGCCTGAAGCTTTGTTTTATGAAAAAATAGCAGAGCAGATACCAGGTTTTGATAAGATTCAGGCTTTGATGATTGGGGATTCATTGACTGCTGATATTGCCGGTGGTAACAATGCAGGAATTGATACGGCTTGGTATAATCCGAAGAGTTTGACGAATCAAACACAGGCTAGACCAACCTACATTCTCCAATCTTATCAAGACTTGTTGGATTTGTTGTTACAATAATAAGAAGAGGCGAAACGGTCTCTTTTCTGCTATAATAGACCTATGAATCAGCTAATCCAATCAAAGCTGGAACTGTTGCCGACCAGTCCCGGCTGTTACATTCACAAAGATAAAAACGGTACTATTATCTATGTCGGCAAAGCCAAGAATCTTCGCAATCGGGTTCGTTCTTATTTCCGTGGCAGTCATGATACCAAGACGGAGGCTCTGGTATCAGAGATTGTCGATTTTGAGTTTATTGTTACTGAGTCTAATATTGAGGCTTTGCTTCTGGAGATTAATTTAATCAAGGAAAACAAGCCCAAGTACAATATCATGCTCAAGGACGATAAGTCCTATCCATTTATCAAGATTACCAACGAAACCTATCCGCGCCTGATTATCACGCGCCAAGTCAAAAAGGATGGCGGACTTTATTTTGGTCCTTACCCCGATGTAGGTGCAGCCAATGAAATCAAGCGGCTATTAGATCGGCTCTTTCCTTTTCGTAAGTGTACCAATCCACCTGAGAAGGTCTGCTTTTACTACCATCTGGGGCAGTGCAAGGCCCACACTATTTGCCAAAGTAGACAGCCAGTATTTCAAAGAGCTGGCCCAGGAGGTAGCAGCCTTTCTCGAGGGGCAGGATGACCAGATTATTGAGGATTTACGGGGGAAAAATGGCTGGCGCAGCGCAGGCTATGGAGTTTGAAAAGGCAGCGGAGTACCGCGACTTGATTCAGTCCATTGGCACCTTGCGAACCAAGCAGCGGGTCATGGCCAAGGATTTGCAGAATCGCGATGTCTTTGGCTACTATGTGGATAAGGGCTGGATGTGTGTACAGGTCTTCTTTGTCCGCCAGGGCAAGCTAATTGAGCGCGATGTCAATCTTTTTCCTTACTACAATGATCCGGACGAAGATTTTCTGACCTATATCGGCCAGTTCTACCAGGAAAAATCCCACCTCAAGCCTAATGAAATTTTGATTCCAGCAGATATTGACGAAGAGGCTGTGAGGCTTTGGTAGATACCAAGGTGCTTAAGCCCCAGCGAGGCGAAAAGAAACAGCTGGTCAATCTGGCTATCAAAAACGCCCGAGTCAGTCTCCAGCAGAAATTTGACCTCTTGGAGAAATCTATTGAAAAGACCCAAGGTGCTATTGAGAATCTAGGGCAGCTCCTTAACATTCCAACGCCTGTTCGTATTGAGTCTTTTGATAACTCCAATATCATGGGGACCAGTCCTGTATCAGCTATGGTAGTCTTTGTCAATGGTAAACCTAGCAAGAAGGATTATCGCAAATATAAGATCAAGACTGTCGTAGGACCTGATGACTACGCAAGTATGCGTGAGGTCATCAAGCGACGCTACAGTCGGGTGATTCGGGATGGACTGACTCCTCCTGATCTGATTGTCATTGACGGTGGACAGGGTCAGGTCAATATCGCTAAAAGAAGTTATCCAGGATCAGCTGGGACTAGATATTCCCATCGCTGGACTGCAAAAATGACAAGCACCAGACTCATGAATTGCTCTTTGGTGATCCTCTGCAGGTTGTAGAATTATCTCGCAATTCGCAGGAGTTTTTCCTACTTCAGCGTATCCAAGATGAGGTCCACCGCTTTGCCATTACCTTCCACCGCCAGCTCCGCTCTAAAAATTCCTTTTCATCGCAGCTAGATGGTATCGAAGGCTTGGGACCAAAACGCAAAGCAAAAATCTCATGAAACACTTCAAATCTCTAACCAAGATTAAAAGAAGCCAGCGTTGACGAGATCGTCGAAGTCGGCGTACCACGAGCAGTCGCTGAAGCAGTGCAGGAAAAAGCTACATCTAGCAGACCAGCAGAAAAGCAACGCTACCTGAAGTAGCAGAGCCGATTGAAAATATGAAATGAAAAATTAAAATTGTCTGACTGATAAAAATGTTTATTTAAGACCCATAATGTCGGGTCGTAGTGTAAATGTTTCTGTATTTATGGTAAAACTAATACAAATAAAAAGAAAGGCAAGGTAGTTTATGTCAAGCGATGCTGCATTAAGAAGTCAATACAATAGTATCAAGGCTAAACGAGACAGATATAAGAAGGTTGTTCAGGGGCATTGAAAAATAACAATTTAAACTATAAGCGTTCAACATCGGAGATGGATGAATACATTAATTATATTGACGATATTACCCAAAAGATTGATAGCAAAAGTGGTTACTTTTATATAGAAAATGCTTCAAGTAAATTAAAGACAAATCAGAAATATACTTCAAGAGTATGTCGATTTTGTTCAAAATTCAAACTCTTCTTTTTATGGATCTTTATAATGAGTTGAATACTCAAATTGCTTCTCTTCAAAGTCAGATGGACGAGATTAGAACAGAGTACAATAAAGACAAAAAGGATTCGATCGTTTGGGAATAGATGAAAATTGGGCTGAAGTATTTGGAGGATTTTTAATTAATGGATACAAATATTAATGATATTAAGGACCGTTTTGCACATGATACAATTCTTTATGATGATAGTGAACTAAATGATTTAATTTCCCAGCTTAGAGTGATGCATAATCTTATCAACTCGACAATTCCTACCCAGATCAGAGCTTTGTCCCAAAAGAATCTCTCTGGTCTGGTGAAACAAAAAGAAGTATTTGGGTTTAAAAAGATTTTATCCTGCAATATCAAGCTGACTTTGCGGATGCTGTAGGTGAATTACACGAAGCAGCAGATGGTTTGGAGACTCTTTTTTATCACATAAAAGATGCAAATAAGATCAAGGAAATAGATAGTATATGAATTTTTCATTAGAAGCATTGTATGCCTTGCATATGATTAGCAATAATGGTTTTAGTGAGGAGATTTTCCTTCTACCTCTACCAGAAATAGCAGAGGAAGAAAAGCTAAAACAACTAAAGCAAGTTTTGGAACAAGGCTATGAAGACCTTAGAAATATGGGATTGATTGATGAAAATAACGATCCAACGACAGCATGTATGGCAAGAGGTATTTATCTTGAGCAGTATCAAAAAGCCTTTTCACACTGTGAGATAGATCAGCATTTCTATTGTGCTCAGTTAGTAGATTCGAATCGCTGGTATCATATTGTTATCGAAAAGGTTGGTGATAACGCATATACTGTGAATCGGATCCATAGTTTTCATTTTCTTGGAATGACGATTCAACTCCACGACTTTTTAAGCGACCAGAATCCAAGTAGAGATGTGAATCAGTTAGCTTCTTCTTGGAGACCCTATTCTGATGAGCGCTTGTTGATATACTGATGGAATAAAACCAGCGCTGAATGTTTTTAACGCATTCTGGTAAGAAAACTACAGCCTATCTCTATTTGGAGGCTCCGTCTGGTATTTACCAGTATGATATGCTGGAAGAAAAGTGATCTGATCCGTAAGCACGGGGAAATGGAAAAAGAGATTAGTCAAGCAGTTGAAAGTGAGGATAGAGCCATGCCAAGATTAGTATTTCCTTGACAGAGCAAGAGGAGCTCTTGTTAGCGGCGCGTGAGTTGGTCACGAGTACAACAGATCTGACCATTAAGTTGCAGGGATTGGTTGAAAAAGTACCAGCAGTCTGTAAAGAAGGCTCTCTTCAGTCTAGAGTAAACGAACTATCATTGAATAGATTTACAGCGAAAGCCCAAACTTTTCAATCCTTGACTGAACTCCTATTTAATCATATCCAGACGACTTATCGAGACGATGATTGATACAGATAAACTATTAGCTGCGGACATTGTCAATGCAGCTTTGGTGAATCCAGAGCTTGACGCTGAGACACGAAAAGCACTGGAACAAGATCCTCAACAGGCCTTTGAGTTGACGCGTAAGAATATAAAAGAAACTCAGTCTAAAACCTGATTATAAAGGGCCAAAATCAGAAGATGCTATCCTCACAGTGGACGAACCAATGAAGGGGGAGCTTGATGACAGAATATTATACAAATAAAAGTGATTTTGAAAAGGGCAAAAATTTGGGGCATCATGGAGAACAATGTTCAACAAGTTGTTGACTTGCTCAATGATATTTCTAAAGCCGCAAACCATCGTCCAAGATAATGACTCTGGCTGACCTTTTATATTGCTCAAGGAGGTGCCACTCTGGGCAAGGAAATGCCAGAAAAGACTTTCTTGAAGCCGAACATAAAGTCCTG
>BNJT01001636.1_pt1 | contig 101458 bp, 169 predicted proteins | sample 8540491 | NCBI WGS metagenome assembly BNJT01 (sample SAMD00202455, study PRJDB9452) | human saliva metagenome | host: Homo sapiens | reverse complement strand
GTATAGATAATTGTTTCAACACTTACTACTATTTTATAATTTCTGTTTTGCAGTCTTTTGCTATATTTCTTTTGCTGTTTGCCATTGACCTTGGCTATGATTACTTTTTTTCTAATCTTAACTTTCAACTCTTACTCCACTGCCTCAGCAATATAAAGCGAGGTCAGGAAGACAAAGACATAAGCTCTGAATAAGACCGTCAAAAATGTCAAAAGTATAGGGATAAGATTGCTGAACACCTACGGGGACCACCAGTGTCACCAGTTCCATGATAACGAATGCGCCAAGGACATTTCCAAAAAGACGCATACACAGTGAAAGCGGTCGGATAAATATTCCAGAATATTAATGGGGGTAAGAATCGGCATAGGCTTTTGGTAAAGCGTTTCATCCATCCCCCTAGCCCAAAAGCCCGGATCCTGCCACTTCCACAAGGATAATGCTCATCACCGCAAGGGGCTGCCGAATATTTAAACTTTGTCGGCGGCTTCATCCTGAAAAATTCCGGTTAAATTTACAAAACTGACAAAGAGGAGAACTGATGCCATATAAGTACTGTATTGTGCAGCTCTCTCCGAGCGTTCCCTTTTGTAAACTCATCCAGCTTAGCACAATCAGCTCCGCAATCTGCTGCCGCTTCCCGGGTTTCGAACTCTAAGGTTTCTCCCCAAAAGAAATGCTGCAAGAATCAGGATCGCCATGACAATCCATGTCACAAACACCGACTCTGCAATAGGAATCTCCCCAAAAGCGGAATAGTAAAGGCGGTCTCCACATTCAATTCTTCTAAAAGAGACCGAGCAAGTTGTTCCATTTCCTTCCCCCTTCCTGTCTCTAAGGCTTTTAAGTTCTATTTAGTACACGTTTAGCATTATATTCCCACTATTTTTGTAATGCAAGTTTTTTTAGAGAAAATTATTTTTCTTCAAAAGAAGGATTACTCCCTCTTCTTCGACCGATTCTCACAAAAAGAAGCTATAAAAAGTTGAAACTCTTGAGAATCTTCCACTTTTTACAGCTTCTTTTTAAAAGTATGCTGATTCTTACTCGTTTAAAAATTTCTAAGGGGCAACCGTCATAGGTCGTCGATCCGTCTCGATTACTTGCTCCGATGCATTCTGCGCGGTACTTGCAGTCGTGGAGGATGCTGTTCTCGATTTCTTCTGCTCCTCACATACTGCTTTTGCCACATAGGCTTCCTGGCCATTATAGTTAATGATTACCCATTCACTGTCATAATCAATTTCTTGTATTGAATTTCTGTACCTCCATCCAAAAACAGTAAGTGTTTCAGAATTGTCGTATTCTCGGTTTCGTTCGTACACGAACACCGGTAGTCATGAAAATATCTCTTTGAGCCTCTGTTGTCTCTTCCATCACTGCTTTCCGTTTCCGGAGCAACTGTTGTCTCTACTCCGTGCTAACCGCCGCTGTCGTTTCTACGACTGCCTTCTTTTTCGGAAAGGCTACAGCTCGAATAATTAAAAATAATAATCAAGAGGCAGGCAACAACTATGCCGATTTTAATAAGGCTCTCCAGATCCATTTCCTGTCCGAGGACTTCTTCCTTTTCTCTGCTGCACTGCCCGCTCTTCCGCCGGCTCTTCTCTTTGCAGTACCGCTTCTCTGTCCGGCCCTTTGCTTTTGGAGATGCTGATGAAGTTCTTCCACTACTTCTCGAATGGAATTTCAAGCCGTCCTCCTGCCTCCATAAGGGCAGAAGAAGCTCTTCTTTCCCCATAGCCCTCTGTACGAAGTCTTGGTGCTTCCTCTCCATAGGAGTTCGGATTAATCCTTGTACTCTCTTCCCCATAGCTCGGAGAATTTACCTTTGCGTAGCGCTTTCACTTCTTCTTTCTCTGCCTTCCTGGTCTCTCGTCCACATAAGAGGACAGGGCATCGTGAAGCATGGAAAAAGAATCATCTGCATCCTGTGCGGGAGTTTCTTTTCCCCAGCTCTGCAAGCTCTCCAAAGGCACGAATTCCATGATAGGCATCTCTAGCCTGCTGCGGAAATCACTACCTCCCTCGAAAAAGCTGATTGATATCCCCTTCCAAATTTGTGGAAACCATCAGAGCTTGATCTCATCTGCATCTGAACCAGAAGTTCCAAAATCTCTTTTATCTAAAATAACAGCTTCTTTTATATTGCCCTGTTTAACAACTAACTCTACATCCGAAAGCTGCACTCGATTTTTCCCCATACACGATTTTTCTTTGTCGCCATACTTCCTCCTTACGCCCTATTTTCATCAGTAGTATACCTAGAATATAAGTTTTCTTCAAGAAAGAAGTGAAAATTTGCTCTGCAATTTATTATGCAATTTCCCAACGGCTGCAACTCTTTGTCCGGCAAAGGTCCTGATTGATTCTGAATAAATTTTTCAATTTCCTGTATCATCTATGAGGGCAACACAGAACATATTGATGTCCTTACCCTCATAGAGCTTTCCGTCCGTTGCCTTCCTTAAAACTGTCTCCTGATATACTTTTTAGTTTCATACTTTCCTCCCTTATTACTCTACTTCTTTTTCTTTTGCCAAGCTCCGAAGAAAACTTTCCGCTTCATTCTTTTCTCGTGAATTTCTGGCAAATTCATTAGAGCAAAATTAAATTATATATGTATATCGCAAAAATTCATAAAAATAATAAGTTTTTATTTTGTATAACGAGATACCGTACGCCACGAGCGATACTCGTTAAGAATAAAAAAAGCTGTATGAAGGTAAATATTTCCCCTCTATACAGCCTTCTCTCCTAAAAATAAGAAATCACAAGGAAGATCTTCTCAATATAGTAATGACCTTTCCCTCGATTTCGCTGCTTTTACCGCCCTGAAAAGTCTACTCGTCCTTTGCGCCGGAACGCATATCCGCCATTAGAAAAATATTCATCTTCCTTTAGTGTGATGGGATAGCGAACCGCCTCGGTATCATAAGGTCTTGTATCACAAAGATACCTTCCTCAATCTGCGCGTTTCCGTTTATAACAGGCCGCCCTCATCCGGAATATTAATTACATCGCCGGGCTGTCCTATAACTCTCCCCTACAAAAAGCTTTCCGTCCTTTTTTATAAACCAAGACATCCGAGGGAAAAGATTTTGTCCTCCAGCCTGTAATAAAGCATGAGATCTCCGGCACTAAGCTTCGGCTTCATATCATCATTTTTCACCGGAGAGATTCCGAAAAATCACAAAAACATAAGGTAAATCAAGACCGCCATAAGGCATAGATGCGAAAAAGGAGCGAACATCGGACATTTGCTGATAATACCGCCTTTTCTTCCGAATCACATCCGCAGGGAGCAAGGCTCTTTTTCCTTTTCCTTATTTTTTAGCCATTTTCCGACTCTCCTTTATGCTCTATAGAAGGAGCTCGCTTCTGTCTCGAAGTCGCTTCCTGTATTAAGCTCCTTTGATTCTCGGAAGAAGAGCTTCCAAAGCACTAATCCTCTTCTTAAGCTCGGCAATCTCTTCCTCTCTCTCCTTCAGTCTTGCTTTCAAAGGATATTTCCTGCACATAAAAACCGAGCGATATTCGCTGTCCAAATCCTCCAATTTTTCCACAGGGAAGCAGGCTTTAATCCTGAAAAGCCCTTCCTAAAATGCAGTTTTTCATATATTCTGCTACTTCTTCCAAAGTTTTGATGCCATATTTTTCCTTTCTCTTCTGCTTTTACAGTATAGCTTGCAATCTTATTTTTGAATAGATAGAGCTTTTTGTCCCCGGATATGCTTCTTGCCTAATCCCTTTGTTTCGATATAAGATAAGCCGGAAGCCTAATGAGGATAGTGCGAAGCTCTTTCTATCCTTTCGACAAAAACAGAGCTTTTTCTTAAATGCAAAATCATCCTAAAAAGAATTCTTGACTTTACTCTTTTTAGGAAAAAGCTGAATAAACAGTTTCATCGAAATTGATTTTATTACCTATAGATAGAAAGGATTTTTATGAAAAATTAATCTCCTGGAATGTCAACGGACTGCGTGCTGTAATGGGCAAGAACTTTATGGAAGATTTCAAAAAGCTGATGCGGATATTTTCTGTTTACAGGAAACCAAACTGCAAGAAGGGCAAATTGAGCTTGATTTACCCGGATATTTTCAATACTGAACCATGTGATAAAAAGGGCTATTCCGTACTGCAATTTTCACGAAAGGAAGAGCCCTGTCCGTACAATACGGAATCGGTATCGAGGAGCATGATCAAGAGGGTCGTGTCATTACTTTAGAATTTAAAGACTATTACCTTATTACTGTTTATGTACCGAATTCCCAAAATGAATTAAAACGTCTTCCCTTACCGAATGGAATTTGAAGATGCCTTTTCTACACTATATTTTAAATCTGGAAGAGAAGAAGCCTGTCGTATTGTGGAGACTTAAATGTTGCCCACTGAAGAAATTGACCTGAAAAATCCGGACACCAATCACCTAAGTGCCGGCTTCTCCGATGAGGAAAGGGCAAAGTTTTCAAGGGTACTCCAAGCGGTTACCTGATTCCTTCCGTTACTTTTTATCCCTGACAAAGAAGAAGAATACAGTTGGTGGAGCTACAGAACCAAAGCCAGAGATCGCAATGTGGGTTGGAGAATCGATTATTTTGTAGTCTCGGAAAAAGCTGAAGGATAGCTTCTTTCCGCGTCAATCCATCAGGAAGTGATGGGCTCCGACCACTGTCCGGTGGAAATTACCCCTGGACCTATAGATTGAGAGGTTTTTATGCAATTACAATGTGATGTCTATACCCATATGATATATTCCCGGCATGCCTATGCCACCATTTTGAAAAATGTACATGCTGCAAAGGAGGGCTTACACTTTTAGGGCTCTACGGACCATTTTTCCTCCATGCTTTATCCTGATTATGAAAAATATTCGCCACTCACCAGTACCTCTGCGTCAGTCATATCTGGCCAAAGGAAATAGACGGAATACGGCTTTTTACAGGGCTGTGAGGTGATATCGTGGATCTTTCCGGTCATCTTTTCGGATACGACATCCCCATTGCGAAAAATATAGATGGTGATTTTTATACGGACAAAAACGCTTTCCCTATACGAAAGAGTTACCGGAAAAATGGATTATGTAATTGCTCTCGTTCATCGGCACAGCTTTGCTGATGCGGCAACGCCGAAGGAATGCACTGAACTCTACTATAATGCCCTGCAAAAATAGAAAAGTACTTATCTTAGGGCATATCGGCTGTTCCGGTCTTCCCTTTGAAATCGATCCTGCCTCCTGCTGCAAAGGAAAGGAACAAGCTGATTGAAATCAACGAGCATTCTCTGAAAGGCTGTAACCATTGCCATGAGCGTTGCAAGAAAAATTGCAGAACGCTGTGCAGAACTCGGTGTCTCCATCTCCATTTCCAGTGATGCACATTTTGCGACAGCCATAGAAAAATACGACAAGGTTAAGAAAATACTTTCGAAATTCATTTCCCGGAGGAGCTGATTGCTACACGATCAAAGGAAAGCTTTCTAAGTGCCATGAAAATGGTTGAAATTAGAGGGCTGTAAAAATCAAAATATTTTCAGCATATAGGTCTGAACTTGGGGCACGCTCTCGCTAGCTTGCCTGACTGAGCAGTGGTTTATGTTAACCACTGCTCACTTTGCTTCGCAAAGCAACTTCTTTCGAAGTTGGTCTGTTCCAGGACGACTTTTCTGATGAAAAGTCTGTCCTTACTGGATACTAAGCGAAAAACTGCGTTTCTCTTGTTTTTCGCAAGTACCGACGGGCTCAGACTACCCCACATTCAGACCTATATTGCTGAAAAATTTATTTATCATTTTGATTTTTACAGCCCCTTTCTATCCTAAAATGATTTTTTTCTGAAAATGCCTCTGCATCTTTTTCTATTTCAGATATCAGAGCCACACGCCCGCATGTCTTCCCCTTCAAATTCAGCAAGAAGAAAACTGTCTCACAATCATTTTCGCCAATCCCATACCGATGACTCTTGCCCCTAGGCAAAGGACATTGGCATTGTTATGGCGTCTTGCCATTACATAGCGGAATAAGGGTCTGCATACAGGGAAATGCCCTGAATCCCTTTCTACCTTATTGCAGGAAAGAGAGATACTGATTCCCGTCCCGCAGATAGCAATGCCGAAATCCGCCTTTCCTCGAAACAAGACTCGCCACCTGAAAAGCCGGCAAGCGGATAGTCATAGCGCCCGAGCTATCTGTTCCCACATTGATGATTTCTATTCCTGCTCCTCCAAATAGGCCTTGAGCTCCATTTTCATCTCTACCGCCGCATGATCGTTTCCCATTGCTATCTTCATCGTTTTCTACCTCTCATTCCTTTTCGAAAAAGTTTTCGCTACTACTGTTCCGCTATCCTATTTTTCTTAAATACAAGTCTTATACAGAGCACTTGGAAAAGAAGTGCCTGAGATTGCCATGAGATTATAGCATTATTTTTACTTTCTTATTCTACTGTTTATCCATCTTAAAAAATTGTGCTAAATGAAACGAATTGTCATTGCACTCTTTTAAAGGATATGCCGCTTTCTTTATCGGCATCACTCATTAAAAAGAGAGCTTACAAAAAGGGTTTCAAAAGGAGTATAACTAATGAACAGTTTAGCTGTTGCCGAAGAGTTCGAAGAGGAGCTGATTCAGTTAAGACGATATTTCCATGCTCACCTGGAACTCTCCTCGAAGGAGTGGAATACGCAGAAAAATTATAGAAGTCTTGGAAAAAGGAGGGGATTTCTTATATTTGTCCCTATGAAACTGTAGTTATCGCCTTTGTTTCCGGAAGCAAAGAGGAGGTGAGTCAAAACGAGATACCGCACACTCCTCAATCGACACTTGTTAAGAACAAAAAGAAGATTCTGGGAATTCGTGCAGACATCGATGCCCTTCCTCTTCAGGAAAAAATAACTGTGCCTTTTACTTCCGAGACAGAGGGGTGATGCATGCCTGCGGGCATGATGCTCATACTGCAATTCTCCTTTCTACAGCCGTACTGGCCAATCGTCACATGGAAGATTTTGCACTCGATTTCCGCTTCATTTTCCAACCGGCAGAGGAAGAAATTGCAAACAGCGGCTCCGGATATTTAAAGGATCTTCCTGCCGTAAAGGAATGTGATCGCATGATTGACTGCATGTCTCTACCGCCTTTTGCACCGGGAGTTGCTTCTCTTCCGGTCGGTCCCGTCATGGCTTTCTGCAGATACCTTTTCCGTAACAATAAAAGGAAAGGGTACACATGCCGCACACCCTGAGCACGGAATCGATCCCATCAGTGCAGGAGTTTCCTTCTGTCAGGCTTTAGAAAGAGTCAAAGCGAGAGAGCTTCCGCACAGCCCTCCGTAATCAGCGTGACCTCCTTTGAGGCAAAAAGTAATTTCAATATTATTCCGGAGAGTGCCCTTTTAAAGGGAACCTGTCGGGCTGCGGATTCCGCATTAAGAGAAGAATTTCCAAATATTTTAAAAAAGAGTTGCAGAGGGAGTATCTTTTGGAGAGCTGTGCCGAAATCACGGTAGAATATGCTCCCTGGTCCGCCAGTTACCATCAATGATGAAGAAGTGGTAAGAACAGGAAAAAGCAATCGAGAAGGTTTTTCCAAAGAAAAATCCTCACCCTCCCTTTTTATTACGGGAGGAGAGGATTTTGCAAAATACGAAAACCCGAAAGCCTTCTGATTTTAGGTATCGGAAAGGAAGACGAAGCTCTGCGCTGTCCGCAGCACAGCCCCCTATTTTTCAGATTGAAGAGTCCGTAATGAAATACGGTGTAGCTTATTTTCTGAATATGCATGTTGCTGGCAGAATGAATAAGCTATTATACGGCCTTCATTCTAAATTTCTTTGCTGTTCCTTTTTCATTTTCCGCTAAGGAAATATCCGCCCCTAAGGCGCGGAGCTTATCCCTCAAAGTGCTCATAGCCCTTTTGGATATAGCTGATATCATGCACCACGGTAATGCCCTGTGCGGCAAGCCCAGCAAGTACTCAAAGCTGCCCTGACGCGAAGATCCAGTGCATTTACGGAAGCTCCACCAAGGCTCTTCTGTCCCTCTATCACGGAAACATTGCCCTCTACCTTGATTTTTTTGCTCCCCATTCGGGTCAGCTCGTCTACATATTTAAAAACGATTTTTCAAATATAGATTCCGTAACTACGGAATTTCCTTTAGCAAGCGCCAGCGTCACGGAAATCTGAGGTTGCATATCTGTAGGGAAGCCCGGCACGGCAGGGTCTTTACATCGGTTGCCCTCTGCTCAAGCTCTCCGACTACACGAATGCTTTCATCATATTCGATAATTGAATTTCCCATTTCCAAAAGCTTTGCGGAGATGGACCCATGTGCTTAGGAATAACATTTTTAATAAGAATATCCCCTCTGGTTATGGCAGCCGCACATAAAGGTTCCCGCCTCAATCTGGTCAGGAATCACGGCATAGTTTGTACCATGTAGGCGCTTCACCCCTTAATACGAATCGTATCGGTTCCCGCACCGCGAATATTGGCTCCCATGCTGTTTAAAAAGTTGGCTACATCGACAATATGGGGTTCCTTGGCAACATTTTCCATAATGGTCACCCCATCTGCCAGGACTGCCGCAAGCATAATATTAATCGTAGCCCCTACAGAAACAACATCCAAAATAAATGTGACTTCCGATAAGGCCTTCCTCCGCCTTCGCCACCAACATCCGTTCTCCACTTCACGCTGTTGTCCCAAGGGCACGGAAGTTCTTCTGCGCTGGTCTATCGGGCGCTGTCCGATAGCGCAGCCTCCGGGAAGAGGAACCGTCGCTTCATGATACTTTCCGAGCAGAGCTCCGATAAAATAATAGGATGCGCGAATTTTTACGAATATACTCGTCATCAATGCTATGTGTGCTGATTGCCTTCGCCTCAATAACGGCAGTATGCCGATCAGGGCGTTCCACCTTGGCTCCCACCTCTTCAGCGCCTCCAGCATAACATTCACATCTCTGACATCCGGCAAATTCTCTATGGTAACTTTATCTTCCGTGAGCAATGCTCCTGCAACAATCCCTAAAGGCTGCATTCTTTGCTCCTCCTATGGTAACTTCTCCACGAAGGATTTCCTCCTCATGATGAAAAACTTCATTCATGATAAACCTCAACTTATTTTATTTAAGAGCCAAAACTCTTCTGTTCTCCCACGGCTCTTTGTACTTTATATGTATATTTTAAAAAGCTTCTCCTGTAAATCGCTCAACAAGTATAGTGCTTTTTAAGAAAAAGTGCAAGAAAAAGGAATATTCGCCTGCTACATTCTCGAACCTTTCGAATAAGCTCCGAGAGCTCTGACAACCGGGAAATCTTTTTCCGACATATTCCTTCGATTTCAAAGCCGTAGCTAGCAAAAGATAAAGGGAATTCCTGCCGCTTTAGCCGATTCCCCATCGAGCTCCGTATTCCGACATAGACCGCCTTTTCCGAAGAAATCGCATTTCTTTTCATCAGTAAACGGATATTCTCCGCCTTGACTTTTTCCGTATTACTGAAGCATTCAATATCCTCAAAAATCCCGGCCCTTTCCAAAGGAAAGCTTTTGCCGCTGCAAGCATTGCCTCAATATATCCGGACTGGCAGTTGGAAACGATATAGAGCTCTTCCTCCTCCTTAAGGCTTTTATACTTGTAAAAATCGGGATAAAACACTCCTGGGTGCTCAACCAGGTAGCGGTTTTCATAGTCCACGGCATAGTTCATCATTTCCTGTCTTCGCATAGGCTCTATTCCCGGAAGAATCTTAGCCTCTATTTTTCCATAGTAAGCCCTCATATAGCTTGCCAGCCTCCGGCACTTACCTCGATTCCCTTAGTTTCCGGAAAATCCGAAAAAGCTTCCGTCCAAGACTCCGCAACTCTTTCCGCACTGTCCCATATAGTGCCGTCCACATCAAAAATGACTGCCTCTATCCTCATTTAAAAACTCCTCCCAATACTTTTTTCTCCTTGGTAAATGCTTTGCAGTAGCACTGCATAAAGACTTCCTTTAACGGCTTTTTGGCTTTTTCCTCCAGCCCCAAGGCCCTCGGAATAAAAAAACCATCGCATCGGCAATTTCGGCCCATCTTCTTTGCCAAGGACTCATCGCTCATTCTAAGAAATCCAAAAACTGTGGACGAATAACTCTTATCTCCTACGCAGGTTTCTATCCAAAAAGGAAGCAAAGCTCTCCCATTCCGACTTTCTTAATTCGACAAGGGACTCACCGGCTCTCCTCCGAAAGATGAAAAATATCCAAGAGCTCTGCCACTTCTTTTTCAAAGACTTTTTATTCCAAAAATGAATCCTCGCACGTCCGCAGATTAAAAATATTTAACCAGCTGAACATATAACGATCAACAACTGTGTTTCCATTTTTGAAAATGCCGGCTTTCCTTCCTTCTTTTCCTTTTAATGAAGGATATCTCTCATACAGTACGAAAAGCCTCTCTTCTTCTCTTTTTTCTTCTTCCTGCTATTATCTTCTAAACTGCCTCTCCGCATCCTTCCAGCCTCTCTATTTTTCCCCTTTATGAATACTTCTCTTTTTATGGGATCCTCTCCTTGTATTAGGCCTTCGGCCAATCCGAAAACGGATCCGTGTCGATTTTCATCTCTTCATTATATAGCATTTTCTCACTCCCTTTATCGCTTCCGCATCTCTTCTTCTTCAATTTAAAGGTTCATGATTCATTCATATTTTGTTAGCACATTGTTTACAGCCTAAACATAGTTTATTCATTCCTCTTTTATACTTTGTATCAGATAACGAAAAAGCGTTATTCAATTAATAGATCTATAATACTCGGCAGGGGCATCCATAAGTTTGCTCCTGCCTCCTCCCTTTTATGGGGTAGTTTCTTCTTTCTTTTTTTCATACTTCGCAAAAATTCTACGAAAGAAAAACGGAATTCAACCAAGCCAAAAAGCGGAAATCCCAAGATAAAAACAAAGGCACAAAAATAGGGAAAAATTCTCAGGAGAAAACGCCTACGATTCCCAAAATATCGATTGCCAACATTCCCAAAGTGTAGAGATGGCGTATAGACATAAGAAGCGCAAGAATCAGTGTTTTTCCAGCTATTCTCATAGCGGGAAAGCAAGGGCCAAACATAAAGAAAGACAAAGCACCAAAGCAAAAAGCAATGCGTCCGTTATCCCTCTAAGGAAGAAACGCAGAACCGTGTTGTCGCTGAAAACCTCCGTAAAGAAGCGGTGGTCCAAAAGGAGAATCAGCAAAATCGGTAATAAAATTAACCATATGATGAGTCCTTCCTCCAATTTTTAAAGGAGCGAATAAACATCTCGAATATTCCCGTCGTCCTCATCCTTTACGATTTTCAAGGTACAGTAATATAGGGCGGTAGTGGAAATACTGAAGCTAAGTAAAGGAAGTGAAAAACAATCCACAGCAGATTCAAAACCATGATATCCGCAAGTCTCCCTATAAAACGCCATATATCATTATCATAATTAAAAATCCCTGAAACATTTTACTCCTGTACCTTTCTTCTTTCATATATTTTTGCATCCTTTTAAAAAGCTGAAGCTGATAAGCAAAATCACAAAGCCGATAGGAAATGCGGCAATAATCGAGACAGACTGTAAGTTTCTACCATAGAACTTTCCGAAAAACCAAAGCCAAAGGTAAAAGAATCAGGAGAATCGCCCAAAAGCCCTGCACTCCAGGTTCCTCGCCCTCCGCAAGGCTTTTATAGCTATACTGTGAAGCCACCAGAGCAATAGAGTCAAAGGAGGTTGCATAAAAGGCAAACATACTGAGAAGTAAAAGCATAAGCACAATAGGCGCAAAGGGAAGGCTCTCCAAGCATTTTTTACCACTGTCTCATAAAGAGATTGACTGCTTTCGTAGATTTCCACCACAGGCAATCTGTGAAATAGTTCAAGAGAGAGGGTATAGTTTCCTAAAAATAAGAAAAACTGACAAAGGTACTTCCCACGCCGAAGACATAGCCTCCGAGAATCGTCTGTCGTATTGTTCTCCCTTTACTGATGCTTCCAATAAAGAAGGGGGATGCCACGCACCATACCATCCAATAGGCCCAATAGAAAATAGTCCAGTTTTCCGGAAAATGGTTTTCTCCCATAGGATCGGTATAGCTGGCCATCGTTGGAAAGTGCTCTATCATCTTTCCCAGAGCAAGAAATCCATGTCTCAAAATGAAATTGGCTGCTCCACCCGCAAAAAGATATAAACTAAAAGTGATAAAACAGCCAAGCACAGGCCTTGGCAAGAAGAGAAATCCCATCATTCCCTTCAGTAAGGAAACGGTATAGAGTGCACAGGTCACAACTAAAAATGATATGTCAAATCTTTATGGAAAATCCCTGCAAAAGCTTTTGCATAATTTCCGCCATTAGGGGTGTCGCTACAGAAAAGGTCGTGGCTGTTCCTGCCAGCAGGGCAAATATAGCCAAAATATCAATCCTTTTTCCCAAAAAGGCCATCTGTCTTTTCCTTAAAATAGGTCTGCATGCCTCTGAATAACGCTGTCGGCTCCGCTTTTTACATGAAGCATAAAAACCGAAGGCAGAAGCAGAACTAGGTAAAAACTCCAAGGAATAGGTCCCCAGTGAAAAAGAGTATAGGCTGTCGCCCACTCTTCTCTTCTTCCAAGACTCTGAACATAGGGGCTCCTTAGGGTAAAGAATCCACTCACAAAAAGAATAGAAGAGGATATCCGCCGCCAGTCCTGCGTGGTAAACATCATACTTCCCCAGCTGAAGAAGGAATATTTCGGTTTTTCATCCGGCTTTCTGAGAACTATATCTCCGTAGGGAAGAAAAAGCTATATAAAGCGATAGTAGAAAAACAAAGGCCCCAAGTCCCAAATAATATACGGCAAACTCTGTCCCTAAAAAGTTCCTGATTCCGGATAGAATTCGATTCGAATTTTCCGGATAAATAAAGAAGAAAAAGCATAAAAGAAGAATTGCCGCAAACGGAATACCCGTAATACTGCAATCTATTCTCTTCCTATTCTCCATTTCTTTCCCTTCATCTGTTCACTCCCTTTCTTTACTCCAAAAAGAACGCAGCTTAATCTTCCTGTAGAAATTCTTCACAATTCTCTGATTTACCTTTTGCATAGGGGAGTCTGGTAATCTTCTGAATTTCCTCCTTTCCCCCTTTTTCTCCCGTAGAGACTGCCAGTTGAAATGCCAGCTGAAACAGTGCTTCCGCCTGCCCTCGTCCGTCATTATATACTGTAGCCCGGAGGCTTCCTTTTACTTCGCATTAACTCCTACCTTTGTTCCGTCTATACCGTAGATCAAAGGGCGTTTGTCCTTAGGGCACCCTATTTTTATCATACGCATCGATTACGCCGAGTGCCATGTCGCTCATTGTTTGAAATAATTAATTCAATCTTATCCTGAAATTCCGAATAAAACTGCATCATCTTACTCTGTGCTTCCGCCCTGTTCCAGTCTCGCAATCCCGTAGCTCAGCCTTTCCAGAGGAATGTTCTTCTTCATTAAAGTATTGATTACATACTCGGTGCACGCATGATAGAGTCCTGATGTCCGGCCCTCACCTTCAAAGATAATATACTGAATCCTTCCATCTTCATTTTTATCCACCAAAGGCGAGGAGCGCGGAATCTGCCTGCCCTTCCGAAAGAAGGTCCTCTGCAATTAATTCTCCTGCATGATTCCTGACTGCTTTGCATCCGCTCCACATAATAGAGTCTGTTCCAACGGGAAAGATCCTCTTCCACCAATTCTCTGTTAAAGAAAAAATAACAGGTACATTTTTCTTTTGAGCCATATCAATGATTTCCGAAGGAGCTGTACGATCAACCAAGTTCACACAAAGTACATCACAGGAATTTTGCAGCATTTTCCTCTACCTGCTCATTTTTGCATCGCCTGACTTCCTGCCGCATCATAGCGGGATAAACTCAGCTCATAGCCCTCTGAACGCCTTTCCGCCACTTCCTTTGTCAAAGGCCTTCATAAGCCTCGTCAGAAAGGTATCGTAACTATCATAAAGACTGATCCCTATTTTTTGATCTTTCACCCTTTTCTCCCGCCTTTCTACAGCTTAAAAGAAAAAGAAGCTAAAGAGTATAAGCAGAGATATGGCTGTCTTCCTTTTCATAATAAACTCCTGTCCTGGGCCTATAAAAATTTCCCTCGCCGGAAGCGATTTTTCTCTCAAAAGCCCTGTACTAGCCTGTAGGAAATAAAAATATGTTCTATCTCATCAGTATACATATTGCTTGCCTTAACTACATATAAAAATCTACCAGCTCTATCCTCGGACGCTCTCCTGCTGCTGGAGAGGCTGGAGCCAAAGACCTTCCACGGCGTGAATAGGCCATTGCATATTGATCAATAACAATCAATGTTCTAATCAGGCCGGCATCCGAAAATTGTAAAACCGCTTCATCGGAATCTCCCACTCCATAAAGCTCCACAAAGCTTCTTCCTGTATCTCTCTTAAATATCTTGCTGCAATTTCAAGCTGTCGTTTTCCAAGGCAATAATGACATCTACGCTTCCTCTTGTGATTCGCACGGTTAAGTTCCTTCAAAACCTGACCTTTATCTCTTCAATTTCCCAGACAATTTCCTGCCCATTTTCAAGGAGCTGCTTCTTCCAGGGAAAGAAGGCGCCTTTTCAAATTTCCTTTTATTTTGATTCCCGAAAGAATCCCTATACGGAGCTTATATTTCTGCAGATTACTCCTGCAAAACCTCCGCTCCCAAAGCCTTTCCGAGGGCTTCTTCGTCCACGCCTACAGAGGACACGGAAACGGAAGCCTCCGTAAATTCCTTCTCACTGTTCACTAACGCAATTTTGCTGTTTTTTCCCAGCTCATTCAGTATTTCTCCGGTTCCTTCCGTAGCACGAAGCTCCGTATTAATCCCGTCCGCTCCGCTATTTATTTCTCTGAAAATACTTAAATACTCCTGCTGAATGGAAATAAAGCGATTCGTGGTCACAAAGTTACATTCTAAGTTGTAATGCTTCGCAGCTGCATTTAAGTCCCTTCCTAAACTTCTCCCAACCCATGGAACTGCTGCGGTCAACCACGATGGATAGCTTATATTTCGGAGCCTGATTTTCTCCCAACAGTTTTCCCAAGGAGAGGAGAAGCAGTAAAACGCTATGATTCCCAAGCCCTGTTGTAAATAGTCGGTTTTCCTTCATGAGCTCTTCCTCCTCAGGAGCTTCCTTTTTCCTGCAAATAAATTTCCTGTTCAAGGCCTTCCGATTTTCCTCCGTAAATTCTATGAAAGGAAGGCGGATTTCCACCTTCGTTCCCCGTCGTCAGGAGCCGTGATAATCTTTAGTCCGTATTCCGGGCCGAATCGAGGCGAATTCTCTTATGCACATTGATAAGCCCTACCCCTGATCCTCTTTTTTGAGCGAAAAAGCTGGGAAGATTGTCCTCTCTTTCTAAAAGGGGCGGTCGCTTTTTTTCCTCCGTCATTCCAAAGCCGTTATCCTCCACTGACAGAAGGATCTGCGGAATGTCCTCTATTCTTTCTCCCCTTATTCGAATTTCTCCGTCTCCGTCCATCCCTCCATGCCGTGATAAATCGCATTTTCCAAAATCGGCTGCAAAATAAGTTTCACCGTCAGGCAGTCTAAGATCTCCTTAGGAACCTCTGAAATAAACGGAAAATTTATTTTTAAAACGAAGCTTTTGGATATTCATATAGTTTTCTGCATGCAAAAAGCTCCTGAGAAAGCGGAATAATATTTCTACCCCTGAAAGACTGATGCGGAAAAAGCTGGCGAGTTGCGTCACCATAAATACCGCATTTTCCGCTTTTCACTTTCAATCATCCAGACCACGGATTCCAGCGTGTTATAGAGGAAATGCGGATTTATCTGTGACTGCAATGCATCCATTTCCGCCTGTCTTTTCTCCTCCTGCTCAGTGAAGCTTTTTCCTCCGTCAGCTCTGTCTATCTTTGAAAGGATTGTAGAAGCGTTTTTCCTAAATGAATGATTTCCGTACTTCCGTAATCGGAAATTTCGATATCGACAAACGCTTTTTCCCCATACTCTATGTCTTCATTCAACTTTCGAATCGGATAGGAAAGCTCTAAGAGAGAAGCTGGTTAAAAACAAGTGAAATAAGAAGAGTTAAGGAAATCAAGATAAAGACATAATAAAGCATTCCCCGTGAGCAAAAATTCGGTTCTTCTCTCCATAACCGATACCATTTTCCAACCGGTATAGCCTATCGTGTCAATAATGACCGTTTTTCCCTTTCTCCTTTTTATATAGTGAATTCCGTCCTCCCACTCACGCGGTTTCCTCCGCATTTTCCTGAAAGCTGTCCCGAAGAATCTCGCGTATACGCGGGTGATAAATCAGTTCTCTCCTTATCGCAAAGGTAGAAATAGCGGGCATTATCCTCCCCGTTAAGCTTCTCCATCATTCGTTCCACAGAATCATAATTCATATCTACAAGCAGTACGCCGTTATCACTCATCCCTTCACGGTTCAGCTCCACCGCCCGGCTAAGGGAAATAACCCAGTGGGTATGAAAGGAAGGATCATCAAAAAGATTCTGCACATGAGGAAGAGAAAAATGCAAGTTTTTCCACCTGTTCATGCAGCAACAGAAAAAGCTCCTGCTCCATAACCTTCCGATTTTTCTTCTCCGAAGAAATCGGGACTGCTGAAATCAGCTTCCCTTTGAAGAAAAATGGCAACGGAAACAAGCTTATCCTTATGTGCCTCATACAAAAGATTCATTTCTTCATTAATACCGGGTAGATTAAGATCCGATCCTTTAATTACATCGTAATACATGGCATCTGAAATACGACGCATGCTCACCAAATAGTCCTCCAGCTGATTGGCTCCCTGCTTTAAGAGAAGCTCCGTCTGCGTTTCCTGCTCTTTCTTTTAGCGGGAAGAAAATTGCAAATACAAAATTGAAGATAAAAATAAGATAATCAGTACGGAAAGGAACATAAAGCTCAAAAAGAATCATATTGTGAAAAAGAGCGAAAAGGAGACTCCGCAGAAAGAAAAGGAAATAGCCCTTTTTGACATCCTGCAAGAAACTTCTCTTTGCGCTCTTCTCTTTATGCTTTTTCTTCTTCTCCCCTTCCGGGGATAGCCTCGCTTTCCGGCATCTTCATCATGCATCCTCTTTTTCATACCGCTGGTTTTATATTTAGACGGGGACATTCCGAATTTTTCTTAAAAGCATAGCTGAAATAATTGGGATCCGAATATCCTACGGATTCCGCTATAATATAAGTTTTCTCCTCCTTTCCACCAAGAGTCTTAGCGCCTTTTCCATACGATAGTCCGTTAAGTAATTGATAAAGCTTTTTCCGGTTTCCTTCTTAAATACGGGTGGAAAAATAGGCCGCAGAAACATGAAGTTCAAAGGAAAGTGCCTCCACGGAAAGATCTTTGTCCATATAATGACTGTGCACATGCTCTACAGCCTTCTTCACAAAAGACTTGGTCTTGTCGCTTCGCTTCTCCTGAATCAAGACCTGTACCTTCTCACAGACCTGCTTCATCCAAGCGGAAAGCTCTTCCAGATTGAACTGCTGCACCTTTTGGTAGACATCCTCTTCCTTCGGGAAAAATCAGCCCCGCATCTACCTGATTGGACAAAAAGAAATTTATGGATATTGGTCACTAAATCCATCAAAAAGAACTGATACTCCTGCAGAGAAGGCTTTTCCAAACTGCTGTTTTTAATATAGAGGTCTATCCTTATGCAACTCTTCCCTTTGATGCCATACATGAATGCTGCGATAAATGTCCAGAAGCTCTCTTCGTCTAAAAGCTCACGGTTTAGAGAACGATTCTCCTTTTTCCTCCGGATTAATATCGGAAACGGCAATGGCTTTACCTCTTCCATATATAAACCCTATAAGCCACCGCGTCTCTTGCTCCCTATATAAGATAAGGGTAAATCCATAAGAGAAGAAACCGTCTTTCCGATTCCTGCCGTAATGGTGGCATTATAAACATGCTTTTGCCATACGGCAAAAGCGTTTTTAGCTCATCGGTCAGCCTCTAGCTGTCCTCCTCTTTTTCCATTTGCGTAATTACACAGTATTCCCAAGATAAGTAAAGAAGCATGTCTCCAGCTTTGACTGAGCCTTTCCTCTGCAAGCTTGCGAATCGACATGGTAATCAGAACCGGATTGATTCCTTCCGGAGAAAGACTGATGCTGTTATGCAAAAAGCACTACGCAGTATCCCGGAGGCTGATCTGATAATCCAGCATAGTATGTTCCAGCTCTTCCTGTCTTACATTTCCCTTCAATCAGGGAGGTATAGAAGCTCTCCTGTAAAATAGGCAGACTCTCCATATAATAGTTCTTCAGCTGATTGATATTCTGTTTCTCATCAAATTCTTCGTCCAAGCGGTCTCTGACTCTTTTGAAAAATGCTGGATAGCTCATTGCTGTCTACCGGTTTAAGCAAAATATTCCTCCGCCTCCAAACGAATCGCCTCTTTAGCATACTCGAACTCATCGAAGCCGGATAATAATCTTAACGGAAGGATAAAGCTCCTTAAGTTTATGGGAAAGAGTTAAGCCGTCCATATAAAGGCATCTTGATATCGGTCAGCACCACATCAATCTGCTTCTCCTCCGCAATTTCCAACGCCTCTAAACCGTTTTTGTATAGCCCGCAAGGCTGTAACCCATAGCCTCCCAATCGATCTTCCGGGTAATGGCCTCTATCACATCCTCTTCATCATCCACTAAAAAGTACGGAATATTCTTTCATCTCTTCTCCCTGCTATACTTTTCTTCTATGCGCCTAAACTGCAGTCCGGTAAGAAGCAGACCTAAAAAACCAGCGCAATGCCGAGAAACGGGTGAAGCAGCATGCAAAAAGAAGCCGCTAAGGTAATAGCTGCAAACACAAGAACCAATATCCCTGCATCTCTTCCATAGCCCTTTTTATCCTGAATAGGAGGGCGCCCCTTTGGGCGAATACTTTCAATATCCTGAAATACCAAAAGCTTAACCGCATAATACAAAAGTAATACCGTAAAAAGCAGGGAAGTCCCATTTCTGCATAATCTTATCTATCATAGCTATAGATTCTTCTCCTAAATAAAATATAATAAAATAAAGCTTATCCCCGAAAACACAAGGAAGAATATTCGTTTAATTCTACAAAATAGCTGCCTTCAATGCAAGAGACAGGCTCTAATAATTCTATAAAAACACAAGCTCTCTTCTTTGGATTGACAGTTCAAACTATGCCATGTAGTATTTTTTTGTGTTGTATTATTTTCTCTGTTCTATGAGGGGTTTTTATGAAAAATGCAATCTTCGTAAAAAGGCTTGTCGGCACTGCCATCCTTTCCGCAGTGGTCTTAAGCTTACAGCTGATACTGGGCAGTGTAAAGTTCGAGTCCTTTCAACATAACCTTTACTTTGGTTCCCATCATTTTGGGGGCTATTCTCTACGGTCCCTTAAGCGCCGCCTTTTTAGGGGCTGTATTCAGGCTCACAGTATGCTTTTCCGTGATTTCCGGAAATGACGCGGGAGGCTTTGTTCTCTTTAGCCAAAGGCCGATTATTACTCTTCTTCTATGCCTTTTTAAAAGTACAGCTGCCGGATATCTTGCCGCTCTCCCGGTTAAAAACTTGGAAGGAGAAGGAAAAGCGCTTTCCCAAAAGGCCGGAGGCCGTAAAAAATCTACTATCTTCCTTGCAGCTATTCTTGCTCCGATTGTAAATACCGGAATCTTTATCCTCGGATTACTGCTTTTCTTTCAGGATACTTTAGTCATTTGGGCAAATGGAAAGGAAGCTGTTATGCAATTTATTTTGTTCAGTATCCTGGGCATTAACTTTTTGGCAGAACTTCTGATTAATCTCCTTTTAGTTCCTGTTATTATTAGGATTCTTGCAGGAGTACGCTTCACAAAGGACGAAGTGGAAAATATTTAAAAATGAAATCCTTAGGAGGATAAAATGATATTAGCCATCGATTGCGGAAACACCCACACAAATTTTGGTTGTATTAAGGAAGACGGAGAAATCGCGCAGATTTTCTGCATGGAAAGTAATCGCAAAAACCGGCTACGAGTATGCTGCCGATATTGACGAAATCTGCACACTCCTTAAGATTTGTGCCCACGAGTTTCAGGCCATGGTACTCTCTTCCGTTGTGCCGGAGCTGACCGGTTCGTTTAAGGAAGCCGCAGAAATATTGGGTATGAAGGAATGTTTTATTGTGAACAGTGAAAATGTTTCCGCCCTCTCCTTCTCCTCCGCATCACACGAGGAGGTCGGCCCGGACTTAATTGTTTCTGCCGTAGCGGCAAAAAGCTCTATCCGCTTCCGGCAATCATCATCGATATGGGAACGGCAAGCACACTAACCGTTGTAAGTAAGGAGGGATATTTATGGGAGGCGTCATTCTCCCCGGAGTAGGTATTTCTATGAACGCTCTCGCAAAAGAAACCTCTCTCCTTCCTTCTATCGATGTCGCACCGGCAAAGAAGTTGATTTCTCTTAACACGGTGGACGCCATGCGCTCCGGAATTATTTACGGCACGGCAGGGATCCTTAGACGGCATCATTGATCGCTTTTTAAATGAACTTGGAGAAAATGCCAGTCTTCTTGCAAACCGGAGGGCTTTCCCATCTCATTTGCCCCTACTGTAAGCACGAAATCATCGTAGATGAAAATCTGCTTTTAAAAGGCCTATGGGAAATCTGGATGGATTACAGAGCCTCTCTTCTATCTCCTTTATAAAAAGCGGTGCAATACAGCAGGAAGCCCTGCAGGCTTCTCTTTGAAAATACTGCGCTTCCTGTCCCAATCCCTGCTGACTCTCTCTCGATGTACGGAACAGCTCATAAAAATCATCCGCTATATCGAATATACAGGGACTCTCGTAAATCAGTACTCCATTTTCAAAGTGATGGTAAAGAGAGCGATAGTCAAAGTTGATCGTTCCTACCGCAGCAAGGCGATAATCCGCCAAAACCTGTTTGGAATGAAGGAACCCCGGAGAATACTCATAAATACGCACACCGGCCCTAAGAAGCTGAGCATAATAGGAGCGGCTGATGGCATAAACCATTTTTCTTATCCGGAATCCCCTGGTAAGACGATACGCACATCTACCCCTCTTTTTGCGGCATTGCAAAAGAGCTCTGCCTCATCTCATCCGTAATAATCAAATAAGGCGTGGTAATATATACACAATCCTCAGCCGATTCAATCATGTTCAGGTAAACATCTTCCCCTACCGGCATGTCATCTATAGGAGAATCTCCATACGGCGCACAATACCCTTCTCCCGGATAATAGTCCCAATGCCTTGAAGATAGTTGTAAAGTCCCCTTACCGGGCTGTCATCCATAGCGTGCCACATCTCAAGGAAAAAGCATGGTAAGGCTTCCTACCGCCTCTCCCCTAAGACGAATCCCCGTATCCTTCCAGTAGCCATAGGGAGAGCGAATATTAAAATACTCATCAGCGAGATTATAGCCGCCCGTAAAGCCGACTTGTCCGTCTACCACCATGATTTTTCGGTGATCTCTATTATTCATAAAAAGATTTACTATCGGTACAATCGGATTGAAAATCCGGCATTGAATTCCATCATTCTCCAGCTCCTTTAAAAATAGAGGATTGATAAACCCGACCGAGCCCACATCATCATAAAAAGGCGGACTTCCACCCCTTCTTTAGCCTTCTGAAGAAGAATTTCTTTCATTTCTGAAAAGCTGTCCCGGTCCTCTATTGCATGATATTCCATGAAAATAAATTTCTTTGCGGCTCGTAGTGCTTCAAGCTGCGCCTCAAAGCCCAGACTGGCTTCCTTATAGAAAATCACTTCCGTATTTCGGTAAACGGGAAAGCCTACCGAATGCTCCAACATGGCAAACTGATTTCCGACTCCCTTTGTTTTCCTTAAGAGTTCTCCCAAAACCACATGACTCTGATCCAAGTAGGGGAAAAGCATACTGTCCGCCAGTTCAAAGCGCCTTCTCATCGTGCTTCTGAAATTAGTTCCGTAAACCAAAAAAATATAGTACCCAGCCTAAAAATCGGCATAGCCATAATAAAGACAACCCAGGTCATCTTGATAGAAGCATTGGTTCGCTTTCCGATAATGGAAAAAATGGAAAGCACGGAAAACACACGAAAGGCAATGGAAAAGGTGATGTAATTGTCCACTAGACGAACTAAAAACCAAGTAAAACCAAGATATCTGTAAAAGAACGGCAAGCACCACAAAAAGCAGTCTTCCGACACTGTTTTTGATCCTCTCTGTGGACCGCTCCTGCTCGTTTCTGACATAAGTATCCCCTCCTCCCTACAATTAATCGGTCTTTTCCGCTTAGTATATAACAACTAACCATATATAAACAGGATTCTATTTATTCAAAAACTTCTTACATTTTTCGACGCAGAATGTAAATCAGTGTAGTATTTAAATCGGTACAGAATGTAAATCGGTGTAGAATTTAAAAGCAGCGCAGGACTTAAAACAAGCGAATGTATGCCGGAAGTCCGTCCTCATACTCCGCGCTGCATTCTCCCAAAAATCAAGGGACGAAGGTATAAAAAGACATTCCTCCTTCAAGCTATGTCCATTTTCAGAAATCCACTCCTTAGGAAGCTTTTTCCTTATTAGCCACCTCTTCCAACGGAACGGAAGTAAATTGCACCGTATACTCTCCATTCATACCGTTTACCCGCTTAAGACTTGCCATTTTCCCGCTTTCTTCGGAAAGTGCAGAAGAACAGCCGACTCTCCCAGAGAAAAAGCCTCGAGCACATCGGTTTTAGACAGGCTGTGACTTGCGCAGCGCTGTAATAAGTTAAATTCTATCGCACGGCTTTTCACTTTCTTTTCTTTAATAATCGGGTAGCGCATAGCTTCCGACTCAGCCGCTTCATGAAGAAAGCCCTCCAGTACCGCTCCGGTTCCCCCTGCGATACTATGCCCGAAGCTATCCTTCTCTCCTTCTTCCTTCCCGTAGGGTATAGAGAAAACGCCCGCTTTCGTCCTTCACTCCTTCCGAAACCGCAACCATAATGTGCGGATGCTCTTTCAGCGTCTCTTCTATATCGGATAGAAACTTCTCTTTGGAAAAATGTGCTTTCTTCACATAAATTAAATAGGGAATACTGCCTCGCCTCGCGGAGTGCCGCAGCTGCCGTAAGCCAGCCTGCGTTTCTCCCCATCATTTCCACTATCATCACATAATTTTTTTATCATAGACTCTGCATTCCTCCTCCAGCTCTAAAAGACAGGAGCTTAAGTATTTTACGGACGAAGCAAAGCCCGGGCAGTGATCTATTCCGCATAAGTCATTGTCAATGGTCTTCGGTACACCGATAACCTGAATATCCTCTCCTATACTCTTAAAATAGAGAGAAAGCTTCCATGCCGTATCCATGGAATCATTACCGCCTATATAAAGAAAGTATCCAATATTCCATTTTTTGAAAATACGAAGCAACTCCTCAAAATCTGCGGGATCCTTCTCGGGATCTTGCAGCTTTTTCTACAGGAGCCAAGAGCTGAAGAAGGTGTGGTGGCAAGACGGGCAAAGTATGCGGCAAAACGGATTTTGAGCCCTTCTTCCTCCGTTCCTCTTTCCTCCGCTCCACTCTCCTCATAAAGCTCCCTAGCAAGAGGAGAGAGAGAAGCATAATCCATATTTTTTCCAAAAAAAAGCGCTTCCTGCTGTTCCTGTACAATTTGCGAAAGATTTAGAAAATCCTCCTGAAAAACGCCTTCTATCCCATAGCGTGCGCCATATACTTCCTCTATCTTTTCCTGTCTTAGCGCTTCCCTTATTACTCCCGAAAGACTGGCATTAATTACTGCAGTCGGACCGCCGGACTGCGCTACCAAGAGATTCTTTTTCATTTTTCCCTTTTCCCCTTCTACCTATACTACACTTTCCTTCTACCTGTACTACACTTTCCTTCTACCTGTACTACACTTTCCCGTCCAAAAACTTCTCCAGATAACTTAGCGGAAAAGGAGGAAACGCAAGCGGTCTTGCCGCAAGACTTGTCAAAAGAACGGGATTATCATCTGCAAGAGCCCGGTTCAGATTCAGCTTACCGCAACGCTTGCAACGGTGCAAAATACTCCAGTCCCCGTCTTCTCTCGAAACAATGGCAATAGGCTCCATTTCCCGCGGCAAGAGGAGCTTCTGTCTCCTGCCTCCTCGTCTACATGAAGGCTGTAAAGACAATATGGACAATGATTTCGATGATTGGAACCTGCCCCCTCAGGGTGAATCTCTCTTCCGCAGTGCGCGCAGATAAAGCTTTCCAGACAAGCTTCCGTACGATAGTCCGCATGCATAGACTCTCTTCCCTGCTGCCGTAAGCGCTGTTTATCCACCTGCTGCACCGGCTGTCTTTCCTCCTGCATAACTCCCATAGGTGCACGGTCTATTCCCCTTTTTTGCTGTCCCGATTTTTTTGCCTTTCTTTTTACCGACATTTCCCCGTTCTTCATTCCCTCTTCTCTCCAAACTTGATAAGCTAATTCCTTAGCAATATTATACCATTCTGGCCTGCAAGCCAAGCTGATATTCTCTTTCCTTAAAGAAGAGGGAAAATTGAATTTCCTTAAGAAATTCAATGCGCTGAATACTCCGAAAAGGATGAACTAGAAAAAGGGGCTGTAAAAAAATCAAAAATAATAAATAGATTTTTTTACAGCCCCTTTCTGAATCCAAGCAGCATTTTCATTCCGTCCAGTCCGGCAGCTTCTTACTCATGGTATAGGTCAGAATGGCAATTTCTATTAAAAAGCCGATCCTATGCTCACGGAAATTTCTATGAATTAATTTTTCCGATTTGCTCCATACGATACTTTACCGAATTCGGATGAAGAAACATTCTCTCCGCGGCAAGCTTCAGATTCCAGTCACACTCCGAAACAACCTGCAAAGTCTCCAGCATGTTTTTTTCCCGTTTTTCCGGTCAAAGTCGAGTAGAGGTTGCAAACAATTTCTACAGGTCTCCAAAGCTTCCTGATTGTCCAGAATCGGAAGAAAAATCCGGAATAAATCCATTTTTCATAATATAAAATCGGTCAAACCAGGAGAAAAATATAGCTTAAACGAATGACCTCCGGGCCTCCTGGTAGCTTAAATGAATTTGCTCTATATTCTCATAATATCTGCCGATTCCGAAGGAAATCGTAAAGGGAATGTTCTGCAATGCATCGCTGAATCTTGGAAAAGATCTCCGCAAAATTCTTTTTCCATCTGCTTCCGCTCTTTGGGGCGAATGCTGAGTACAAAGATGATGATGTCACTCAATTTGACATAGTGCGCATTGGGATAAAACTTCAAAAATTTCCCGTATGGAAATATCAAAAGATTTCCGTGCTCATTTCCTCCAGCATCTTGCTCGTATTGTTGCTGAAGTTCCTTTTGAAGCGTTGCTTAATGTTATTGATATCCACTTCCAGCACGATTCCGCCGTCATGAAAGTCCCAGCCGAAGATTTCCGCACGATTATGGATTTCCGTTTCGCTCTTAATATTGTGAATCAAAATATCCTGAATCAGAAGCCCTTTATAGCGTTCCGCAACCTGTCTATTGGAGATGATGGTTTGCTCTCGCAGGATAATATTTGTGGTTGTATTTTTCCAGTGCAATCTTAAAACCCGGATCTTTTTCCTGCATCAATAATGCATTAGCACTTTTCCTCTTCCGTCTCCCCGTTCCAAGACCCCTTTTTCAAAAAATGAGTACGCTGAAGCTTCGACTTTGGTTGGCAATCAGATGAAGATCATACCGTGTCCGGTCAAGATCCCGATGAGAAAGAATTCTTTCCGCCTGCAAGTGCTGTGCAAGACTGCTGTCCGAATCCGAATACCAGATTTGCACCGTTTCAAAATCCAAAAACGCTGCCGGAACCCCACTATCGACATGAAAGTCGCAAGGATATCGGGGATACTGGCGTCGCTCACGGCCAGTTCCGTGAACTTGGTATGAATAAGATTCGCCTGAATCAGTCGATTCGTTTGCTGATTCACAAGCTCACTCAAAATTGGGTTGATAATATCCGCATAGGGAAACTTCTGCGGAATCAAAAGCAGGGGAAGACCGAGATCATCGGAAAGAGCCAAGGCCGAGTCGGGAATATTCTCGATATAACGTCCCTGTTTGATTCCGAGCGCACTGGCCTTTCGTGTTTTCAAGGTCTGAATAAATCGAAGGAGGCTTCTTCATCATCTTTTAACATATAGGCAGTCGTAATAACGAACTCTCCGCCCGAAAGCCATTTTGCACCGTCCGGCGTGTCAATGACCGTCACCGTGCTGATGGCATTTCCTGCACCGGACGAACCGGCAATCAGAGAAAATTCGGAAAAATCTTTTGTCCTTTAAAACATCCTGTATCTTCATAATAAGTCCCATTTTCTGCAAAGCGATACAAACTGTGACTTTCATTATACGAAGCGCGAAAGAGGATTGTCAAATGAGATGTGGAAAATGAACGCGGCAATACGCTGCAGCACGAATGCGTCAATATAATGCGAAGTATGGACCGACCAAGATAACGAACTGGACGAAGTAAAAGTGACTTCCGAAAGGGACAAAGCCCCTAAACGAAAGCCACTTCTACAGAGGCGAAAATTTATGGGAACGCAAGTCTCCTACTCATTCGAAAAACGCTGAGGAAACAAGCGCTATCACCTGTATGGTAAGAGCTCAGCTCTTTTACTTTAAGAATTTCTCCGCAATCGCTACGAAGCTTGCGCTACCCATCCAGAATACATCCTCATCCACGTCAAACTTCGGATTATGATGCGGATAATCGGTCTTCTTTGCCGGATTCGTGGAGCTTAAGAACATAAATGCTCCCGGCGCCTTTTGCAGGTAGAGAGCAAAAATCCTCTCCGCCCATGTTCGGGCTCTCTATAAGTAACCATATGCTCTCCAAAGATATCCCGGATGGCATCCTGGGCAAAGAGCGCCATATCCTTATCATTGATAACGGGAGGTGCACCCCAGTCCATGGTATATTCTACACTACCGCCGAAAGCCTCCGCAGTGGTTTTTGCGATTTCACCGATTCGTTTTGCCAGCTTCTGCCTGATGTCTTCTTTTAAAGCACGGGTTGTTCCCTCAATATGCACGGTTGACGGAATGGCATTGTACTGCTCTCCTCCGCGGATCATGCCCATGGTAATTACCCCGGCATCCGTTGCAGCAATCTCTCTGGCATTGATGGTCTGCAATGCGAGGACGATATGGGATGCAATATTAATCGGATCAACTCCTTTTTCCGGTGTGGAAGCGTGACAGCCCACGCCCTTTACATCCAGTACAAAACGATCATAGGAGGCCATAATCGGTCCCGGAATACAAGCGATGGTTCCGCAGGGAATCGTCTTATCCAAGATGCTTCCGATGTGGATTCCGAAAACCGCATCCACGCCTTCCATTCCGCCGTTCTCAATCACAATAGCGGATCCCTTAGCCAGCTCCTCTGCGGTCTGGAAGAAAAAACGAATCTCGCCGGAAAGCTCTTCTCTATGCGGGTAGAGCACCTTGATTGCCCCGAGCAGCATAGCCGCGTGCGTATCATGCCCGCAGGCATGCATGCATCCCGGATGAGTCGAGCTAAAGGAAAGGCCCGTATCTTCCGTAATGGGAAGAGCATCCATGTCTGCACGAAGAGCGAGTACCTTTCCCGGTTTTCCGCACTTCATAGTCGCAATAACGCTGCTATCCTTCTCGGAAAGTGTATAGGGAATGCCGATTTCTTCCAGCTTCTTCACAACAAACTCACGCGTTTTCGTAAGTTAAAGCCAAGCTCCGGAATTTTATGCAATTCTCTTCGCATGGCTACAATTTCCTCTTGCAAATCTTTTACACTCTTTCCACCACATAAGTTCCTCCTTTTTATCTATGCAGTTCTATTCTTTTTTTCTTTCAATCGCATATTCCGGCCGGATTCCTCCACCCAAACTGTAACTGCTTCGGGAAAAATCTTTCCCTCTTTATGCTTTCCGACTTATACAAACCGTCATTATGCCGCTCAGCCTTCTTCTTATCCATGACATAGAAAATTCTGGAAAAATAACCGTTCCGAATACCGATAAGAGGATAATGAGCCAAGCCGGAAGTCCGCCGACAGCCTTACAGCAAATGGGAATCGCCAAACCGATCAGCGCGAGCTTCGGGTTCTTCATTCCGAAATTTCCGAGTGTTGCGCCGAAAAATAGCTGCGGAAGCATAGGATTTTAAGCCTTCACTCACAACCGCGGGCAAAAACGGTAACTACTGCCGCTCCCACAAAGGCCGCTGCCGTAGTGGCAATGAGGTTCGTGATGATGGAGCCGCAGATTGCCATGGTGGAAACCACCTCCGCCTGAATGGTTCCGGGCTCACTCTTCGTCACATCCTGTGCAAGAGCCGCACAGGGAACACGCATATTTCCGATATTTCCAGAAAGGAAGCTAAGGTAAGTTCCGGACATGCCGAGCGCCGCATAATAAGAAACCGGCTCTACTACATAGAAGGCTCCGAAGGAAATCAAAAGCATGCCCCACGCTGCGATAACAAGCTTCGGATCCGGCCAACAGTTATAACGAATACAGAGGTAAAGCACCGGGATAAAGGCGGTAATCGCCGCTAAAAATATTTGTAGGGCTTCCTATCAGAATGCTTTTTCTTTCTCCAAATCGGCATATATTCTTTGCTATCCATATCTTTGTCTCCTTTCCCTTATTTTCCGAAGAGGATGGCAACCGCAATCCCCAGAATCATAGCGATTCCCAAAGAGTACTCCGCAAGCTTCGGAACCTTAGGCACAACGAATTTTCCGAGAAGTATCATAAATATTGCACCGCCAAAGCAAGCATAAGCATTTCCGATGTTCAAATTGCTAAGGCCGCCCTTTTCCGATAATGAGATTCGCAACAAGATAGGCAAAAATACCGATGGAGCAGGGATGCGGACATGACGGCAAGCCACTTCATATCGCCCCCGGACATCTTGTCCCTGATTTTTCTCGAGCCCCGGCGTGGCAACTCCGGTGAAAAGAAGCCAGCCTGCACCGTTTAAAGCCATGGCAAACCAGGAAACTGCAAGCACGTTTAAGTTGTATCCCGGATCGGACAGTCCCTCCAAGCCGCAAGCCTGTGCTCCGTAGGTCGCCGCAGTGAGTTCGGTCGGTGCCGCCCGATAATGGAAAGACGGAGCCAAGACATCGGTCCGCCGATAACGGACATCAAGCCCACCATAATGATAAATACACCGAGTGCCGGTCCGATAGCGGAAATCAAGCCGATTTTAAACGCTTTTTTCGGAATCTCGGATCTACATTACAAACCTTGGTTGCCTTTTTGCTTCCCGGATATAGAGGAATGCCTGGAGGGCGGAAATAAAAACGGTGAAGCCCGCCAGAAGCCAGAATATCGGAAGATTGGAAATTTTTACATAATCCATAAATTCTCCTCCTTCATGATGTCGAGTAACTGTGGGACAAGTCGCACGCTTATCCCTGCTCAACTTGTCTTAATTTTTAACAAAATCAAATTCCGAATTGTATTAATCTAAACACAAAGAAATCCCATATTCTTTGTTATTTTATACAAATTATGTAAATCTTGACAAATAAAGAGAAGCGGATTGTGTGTATTTTTAATAAAAATAAATAATAGATGTTTTTGTTTTTGTTTTAAGATATCCTTGTATTCTCATGCAAATTTCTTGACAGCGAATGAGCTGCGTACTAGGATTGTGATTAGTTAAAGCTAACTTATTTGAGAGAAAGGCGATATCATGAAGAGAGAGCATGAATCTCTTGTACAAAACGCTTCTCATCAGGAAAAATCCCTTCTCCGATTCTTTTGGGCCCTGTCTCAGACGGGCTCTCATAGAAGGAGTACATAAAAGCGTGTTTTTGCCCTCATCGGAGTGGCCTTTTTCCCTTGCCCCGTATTTTTGTGATTGTGGAGCTTGTAGAGGGCCTGATGAGCGGCAATCGGATTTCTCCTTCTATCTCGGAAAATCTCTTATCATGGCGCTCCTTTGGACAGGGAGAGTTCTCTTCCATTCCCTTTCCACCGGGAGGAGCCACGCGGCGACCTTTTGCGGTTCTCGGAGAAATCCGAAAGCGCTGCACGGAAAAAGCTCAGCCGTATGCCCCTGGGTGCAGTACAGGAGCAAAGCTCCGGAGCTTTAAAAAGCACAATCATCGAGCGGATTGACAGTATGGAAACCACGCTCGCTCATATCGTGCTGGAATTCACGGCGAATCTACTGATTCCCCTGTGTATTCTTCTATACATTTTTAGTCTGGATTGGAGAATGGGACTTGCCGAGCTTCTTACCCTTCCTATCGGGCTTGTAAGCTTTTGCCGTCATGATGGGCGGCAGTCAAAAGTTTTATGAGCATGCGTGGAAGCGACGAAAACCTTGAACAATACCTCCGTGGAATACATCGGAGGGATTCAGGTTATCAAGGTCTTCGGAAAAACCAAATCCGGTTACGCCCTGCTTTGTAAGAGACGCTTATGAAGCGGCAAACAGCTACATTTCCTGGATGCGATACTATATTCTTCCCATGACCTTTTCTCTTGCCATTATGCCGGCAACCCTCCTCCCGGTTCTTCCAATCGGGGATTATTGGCGCGCGCGGTTCCCTTAGCAGCAGTCACTTTGTGATGATCATCATTCTTTCCGTGGGGCTTGTTACCCTCTTATCACTCTCATGAGCTACGGCGATGATATCCAAACCATGGGAACCATTATGGGTGAGGTAAGAACTCTTCTGGAAGCCCCGGAAATGGATCGCCCGAAAGAGGGAGATTCCCCGGAGAAAAACGACCTCGCGCTTCGCGATGTCCGTTTTTCCTATAAAGATAAAGAGGTTTTGCACGGGATATCCATGGAGATTCCTGCAGGAAGCTTCGTTGCTCTGGTCGGACCGAGTGGTAGCGGAAAAGCACGATTGCAAGGCTTATCGCCTCCTCTGGGACGTAGAGAGCGGCGGCATTTTTCTCGGCGGAAAGGACATCCGGAAGATTCCGCAGGAGATCTACGCCGAAAAATTCGCCTTCGTCTCCCAGGATAACTATCTTTTCAATAGGAGCGTACGGGAAAATATCCGACTGGGGAGTCCCGCTGCAACAGATACTGAGGTGGAAGAGGTTGCAAAGAAAGCCGGCTGCCATGATTTTATCCTCTCTCTGGAAAAAGGCTATGATACCATGGTCGGAAGTTCAGGCGGTCATCTTTCGGGCGGCGAGCGCCAGAGAATTTCCATTGCAAGAGCTATGTTAAAAGCGGCCCCCATCGTGATTCTTGACGAGGCAACCGCCTATACCGATCCGGAAAAATGAAGCCCTGATTCAGCGTTCCGTCTCCAAGCTCACAGAAGGAAAGACTTTAATCGTCATTGCACACCGCCTAAGCACCATAATCGATGCGGATAAAATCTTCGTAATAGAGGACGGAAGGATCCATGACTCCGGAACGCACGAAGAACTCTTGTCCCGAGGAGGACTTTACAGCGCGATGTGGAAAGCGCATGAGGAGGTGAAAGACAATGCTTAGTACAATTCGTCGTTTCTTTCAGTTTTGCGGAGAGGAAAACCGCAGGAAAATTTCACGCTTTCCTCTTCCTCGGAATCGTTGAAGCCTTTTTTAACGCCTTAAAAATCCCGGCTGCCGCAGTGATGCTAAAGGCGCTTCTTGCTTCCGAAATCCGCATGGAGGACATTTTCCTAAGTCTCGGCATCATGCTCCTCAGCATTCTCGGTATCAGTCTTATCAAGTCAAAAAGCATGATGCTGCAAACCGAAGCGGGCTATGATACCTGCGCAAGGAAAAGAGTGGAAATCGCGGAGCACCTCCGTTACCTTCCCATGGGCTACTTTAATCAAAATTCCCTCGGGCAAATCAGCTCTGTCGCAACGAACACCATGCAGATGCTGGAAAATGTGGCTACCCGCGTAATTATGCAGGTTTCGGAGGGCTTGCTTACCACCAGCCTTATTATTCTCATGCTCTTTTTCTTTGATTACCGTATCGCTCTCGTTCTCCTTGTCGGTTTTGTCCTCTTCCTCTTCTGTAACAGCGCTTTGCAAAAGGCTGCCGGGAAGCTTTCCGGCCGGAAAATTGAAGCAGACGCCGCTCTTGTGGAAAAGGTGCTGGAATACCTCCTTGGTATGGCGGAGGTTAAGGCTTACCATTTAAGCGGAGAAAAGAGTCGGGAGCTAAACGAGGCCATTCATGAAAATGTGCAGATTAATACGGAAATGGAGCTCTCCTTTATTCCGATAATGGCCCTGCAAAGCCTTATTGCAAAGCTAAGCGGAGTCGCCATGGTGCTCTTTTCCTGTCTCTTCTACTGCACGGGCAGTATGTCCGCCTTAAACGCTATGATTATGGTCATTTCCGCCTTTATCGTTAATGCCGGTCTGAAAGTGCCGGAAGCTATTCCGCCCTCCTCCGCATCGTGGATATGAGTGTGGATAGAGCCGAAGAAATCCTTCGCACCCCGCAAATGAGTATTGCAGGAGAAGAGATTGAGCCGGAGAAAAGAGACATTTCTGCCGAAGAACTTGCCTTTTCCTACGATCAGCGCTTAATTATAGATGGAATATCTCTCGAAATTCCGGAACACACGACGACAGCCATTGTCGGCCCGAGCGGCAGCGGAAAAACCACTTTAGTCAGTCTACTTGCGCGTTTCTGGGATCCGGAAAAGGGAAGAGTATTGCTTAGCGCACGGGATGTTAAGGACTACGACATGGACAGCCTTATGGCGAATTTCAGCTTTCGCCTTCCAAAAATGTCTATCTCTTCCACGACAGTATTTTTGAACAATATCCGTTTTGCCCGTCCGGAAGCTTCTTTAGAGGAAGTCATAGAGGTTTCCAAGAAGGCCTGCTGCCACGACTTTATCACTGCGCTCCCCTGACGGCTATGACACCGTAATAGGAGAAGGCGGAGCCTCCCTTTCCGGCGGAGAAAAGCAGAGAATATCCATTGCCCGCGCCATGATGAAGAACTCGCCCGTCATTTTCCTGGACGAAGCAACTGCAAACGTGGATCCGGAAAAATGAAAACGAGCTGATGCGCGCCATTTCCTCTCTCACAGAGGAAAAGACCGTTATCCTGATTGCCCACCGCTTAAAAACCGTTTCCAAGGCGGATCAGATTCTGGTACTCAATCATGGTAAAATCGTGCAGAAAGGGAAGTCATGAAGAGCTCTTAAAGGAAGACGGCCTGTACAAGGACTTCATTCAGGAAAGAAAAGAGGCGGTCAGCTGGAAAGTCAGAAAAATAAAGATGCTATCTCTTTCCGGAATCTTAAGCTTATGCTATAGACTATTCCGGTCGATAGTTTTCCACTGGCAGTAAAAATGTATAAAGGAAAGGATGCTTATGCGGGTAGTGATTTACGGAGCAGGCTTATCAGGACGACAGGTATATAAGAATATCAAAGAAGATGTCCATGTGATTGGATTTTTAGATGGAAATCCGGATAAAAAGGGCATATGATTGTAGATGGGTTAAAATGCACAGGAGGGGTAGAAAGCCTTTCTGAGATGGATTATGATCACATTTATATTGCGTCCCGCTTTTGGAAGGATATTAAAAAACTTTACTGGATAGTGGTATTCCTGAGGATAAATTAACTATTGAAGTTCCTACGGATACGGTTTCCGATATCAGGAATACTTGGTTTGATTCTTACGCAAAGCTCCATAAAAACTGTAAGCTTTCCGTGGCGGAAGGCGGAGTATTCCGAGGGGACTTTGCCAGAGTCATAAATGAAGCTTTTCCCGAGTCTAAGCTCACCTCTTTGATACCTTTGAGAGCTTTGATAAAAGAGACATTGAATATGAGGAAAAGACTTATCATTTCAATCTCTGTGCAAACGAGTTCGCAAACACTTCAGAAGAACTCGTTATGTCCAAAAATGAAGCATCCCAAAAATGTGATTATAAAAAAAGGCTTTTTCCCGGAGACAGCCGAAGGCGTGGACGACAAGTTTTGTTTTCGTACACCTGGACTTCGATTTGTATATTCCTATACTGGAAGGCTTACGATTCTTTTATCCGAAAAATGATAGAAGGAAGTGTCATTTTAATCCATGATTACTATGATATAGGCCTCCCCGGAGTAAAGGACGCTGTTGATGATTATGAAAAGAAATCGGAAGTCCTTTATATAGACTTCCTATAGGAGACGATCAAAGTATTGCCATTATAAAAGCACTAAGAGTATAAAATGTTTGATATGGATTACTCTTTAAAAAGAACTGATTATCTATGAAAATACAGACTTTGCACTCGTAAAACAAAGCCGGTCGGTATGGACTCGGAGCATGCGCTTGGTGAGGGCTTTTTCCCGTGCACCGACTGGACAAAGTCGCAAAGCGGACTTCTTCTTTATGCCAAAAATTCGCATAGTGCAAAAAAAGCTTTCTGAAGCACTGCAAGAAGGAAAAAAATCAAAAAAAGTATCATATTATTGTAGAAAGTACTTGCGATACCTCTAAAGAAAAGGACGAAGCTCTATCCATCAAAAACAAACAACACACAGGAGACAGAAGCTTCCGAAGCTAAGCATCTTCCAAAAAGAAGGCCGATTCTCCGACTATCTTTATAAAGATACGAAGAAGCAGAAGATGTTTCCTGTAAAAAGCTCCGTAAGGGAGTAAAAGAGGCTGTCCTCCATTATCAGCTTCTGAAAAGAAAAGACGGCCTCGCTCTTATTGATGTGGAACTCGAAACCGGGCGCTTCCATCAGATTCGCGCGCAGTTCTCCGCACACGGCTTTCCTCTCTTTGGAGACGGAAAAATACGGTTCTCGAATGAAAAGGCAATGTTGCATTGCATTGCTATACCCTCTCTTCCGGATCCAAAAAGCGGAGAAGAACTGCATTTTGAGATTAAGGACCGGGACGAAGAGCCTTGGAAGAATTTTTATGAGCTTCCTTAAATATCTTGTTTTTTTCTTTACCGAAAATGCTAGGATAAACCAGCGAAAGGATTTTAAAAGCACCCGAAAAGCGGGTGTTTTTTTACGATTAGGAGGGCTTTCATGTTCGTTGCAAAAAACTGGAAAGACTATGAGGTCATTGACTGCTCTAGAGGCGAAAAAAACTCGAGAGGTGGGGGAAAGTATATCCCATGCCGCCCGGATCCTCAGGTCATTTGGCAGAGCGAAAAGAAAAAAATCCTCTGGAAAAAGCTGAACGGCCATTATCACCGTTCTAAGGCAGGCGGTGGAGACTGGGAGTTTTTCTCTCTTCCGAAGCAATGGCAGATTTCTTTATCCCTTAGGGGAAAAATGGAGAAGACAGGCTGAACTTCCATTTAAAGCCCTTTTGCCTTTAAGCACACCGGCATCTTCCCGGAGCAGGCTGTAAACTGGGAATGGTTTTACCGCCTCATTAAGAAAGAAAAAGGAAAGAAGAGAAAAGAGCGGAGACAAAAGCCCGATTGAGGTCTTAAATCTCTTTGCCTATACCGGAGGCGCCACCCTTGCTGCAGCAAAGCCGGTGCGGAGCTTACCCATGTGGACGCATCGAAGGGCATGGTTTCCTGGGCAAAGGAAAATGCGGAGGGCTCAGGACTGGCCGGTGCTCCCATTCGTTATCTTGTGGACGACTGTGTCAAGTTTGTCGAAAGAGAAATCCGAAGAGGCAATCTCTATGACGGCATCATTATGGATCCTCCTCTTATGGAAGAGGCCCCAAAGGGAGAAATCTGGAAAAATCGAGGACAGCATCTACCCCTTCTTAAAGCTTAGTGAGAAAAATCCTAAAAGAAGGACGCCCTCTTCTTCCTCTTAAACTCCTACACAACCGGGCTGCAGGCAGGTGTCATGCAGTATATGCTGGAAGAACTCATCGGAAAGGGGAGAAGCGGAAAGGTCTCTTCCGATGAAATCGGGCTTCCTGTAGAAGAAAAACGGTCTGGTGTTCCCTCAGGCTGCGCCGCAAGGTGGGAAAAAGCTGAATCGTAAGGCATAAAGCCGAATCGTAAGGCATTTGTCGCTCTTTGTCAGAAAAAAACTTTATTGTTTTTTTCCTATAAGAAAAAGATAGTATTAAGAGTAACAAGTATGAGGGAGCGTGGCTTTAGCCTAAAGTCATTTTCCTATGAAAATATAATCGGCGGACTTTCGGGTTCGTAAGAGAAAGGATTCAATTCATGCACAAGGGATTTAAAGCTCTTTTATTTAGTTTGACCGCAGCCTCCGTATTTTTCCGGAACAGCGCTTTGCGGCAGGCTGGACAACAAACGAGCGCGGTCAGCAGGTTTATCAGAACGACAACGGCACTGTTGCTACAAATACTTGGATTAAGATGACACAGAACGGACGAACCGAGTGGTACTATGCTACCGCAAACGGTAGTTTAAGACAGGACGGTTGGCAAAAAATCGGAGATCATTACTATTATTTTGACGGAAACGGCATGATGCAGACCGGTTGGGTAGAGGAAGACAGATACTACTGCGATCCTGCGAGCGGAAAAATGCTCACCGGTTGGAGACTTCTGCCTCTTCCCGAAGGAGTAAGCCCTGCAGATGGCAGAAAAAGTAGTAACAATAATTATTGGTTCTACTTCAATCAAAGCACGGGCGAAAAAGCTCTATGCAAAGAATGAGCGTATCGCGATAAAAACCATTGACAATCTCTCTTATGGCTTCGATGAAAACGGAATCATGGTGACCGGATGGGCAAGAACTGCTGACGGAAATCCGGAGATTGCGGGATATGCCTACTTCGCCGATAAAACTGACGGAAAGTTCAAGATGGGACAGCGTATTTCCGCAAGCTGGTATGCAACAGTAGGTCCCGAAGCGGAGAGCTCGGGAATTGCCAGCGGAAATGTAGAGTGGTTCTATTTTAAAAATAACGGACACCCCGCTGCAGGAAGCGGTTCCGTCTATGATGTGCAGCGTATCGGAGACAAGCGCTATCTCTTTAATGAGAAGGGCAATCCCGTATACGGTATCCAGAAGGGAAAAACCTCCGCCAATGCCGCTGAAGCTTACTATTACTGCGGAAAGAACAAGGATGACAGCTCCGTAAAAACCGGAAAGATGAACTTAATTGACGGAGAAGGTGAAAATATTACCTGTTTCTTCGATAACAGCGGAAAAAGGCATTACGGGAATCAAGCAGGACTATGTTTACTTTAACGGTCGCCTGCAGAAGGCTGAAAGAGGCTCTCACTATCAAAAAGATTACCTTCCCGGACAAAAGTAGAAGCTATGTAATTAATGAATCCGGAAGAGTCATGAAGTCCAGAACGAAGTATAGAGACGCTGACGGAAGCAAGTGGTCCGTTAACGCAAGCGGTGTTATCACCCTGGACGAGGGCCTGGACACGGTGGACTTGCTCTCCCCTGCTGTTACGGAAATCGATTAACAAAAGCATTCTTGAGGTATCGAGTAAAGTGTAGTCGATACTCTCTTTTTGTCTTATAGCCTTCCTTTATTTTTCTTATACCGTCTTCCCTTGACGAAAAACAGGAATCCGTCCTAATATAAGAAGGTCGCTAGGGGGCGCTGTATGCTGAGAGGTGAAAACCGACCCTTTAACCTGACCCGGATAATGCCGGCGTAGGGAAGCTATGCATGATTTGCCCCTCCCCTGCCGTTTTGGCGTAAAGGAGGTTTTTATGAAAAAAGTACAGAGAAGTTAGCCTTTTTCAGGAGTTTGTATTGCCCTGTCCATGGTTCTTGGGATGATAAAACTATTTTCCCTACCTATGGGAGGCTCCGTCACTGCATGTTCCATGCTCTTTGCCACCCTTCCCGGATTTTTTTCTTCGGAACCGGCTACGGTCTGCTTTTCCGGCTTTGCCTACGGCTTAATCAGCTTTTTTTCTTAAAGCCGGAGTTTTACAGTCCCGCACAGTTCGTGGTAGATTACATCTTTGCCTTTTTCCGCACTTGGTATTTCCGGATTTTTCAGTAAGAAAAAGAACGGCTTATACATCGGCTATCTCGCCGCCTGCCTCGGCTGTTTCTTCTTTGCTTTCTTATCGGGTCTCTTGTTTTTTTGCCGCCTATACCCCCGAAGGAATGACTCCTGTTTGGTACTCCTTCGCCTATAATATCAGTTACATCAGCATCGAAGCGGTCATCACTGTCGCCCTCTTACTCATGCCCTGCCGTACATAAGACCATTTTACCGTTTAAAGGGAAGATTTACCGAGGCCAAAGCCCATCAGTACTCATAAGAATATCGCCATATATGGGGAAGAGAAAGAACACCATTCTCTTTCCCTATATTTCCATCGTGAAACTTATATGCATGCCCTATATTTTTCGAGCAAGAAGCCATTCTAAAGAGTTCGCTTTTCCTTGCCGCTCTTCACTTCAATGGCAATAATCTTCCTTCTTTTTCTGTCAAAAAGTCTATTTCTTTTTGCTACCTCATTTTTTTATAAAAAATATAGAGGAAGTTCTTTTTATTAGAATATCTGCAAGTAAACATTCATACAGGCCTCCCTTTGTATTTTGAATTAAAGTATTTTCCACAATATGCTGTTTTAAAGAAAAATCCTTCATGGCCAGCAGTAATGATAAGTCTGTAGTATACGCTCTAAAAAAGTCTTCTCTTGCGTAGTCGGAAAGCTCATATTGTACATCTCTTGTCAAATGAGCCAAAGAAACAATATCCGCTGAGGACAGCCAGTCAATACTGGAGAAGTATTTCTGTGCTCTTCCGCCTTTTTCCACTTCTTTATACTGAAATTTATGGTTTTTCTTTATCCAACAGCTGTTTTGATAAAGAGAGGTAGCATTTTTCCGCCTTTACTTTTTCCTCAGACTTTGCATAATGGGCAATATCATAAAGATATCCTCTCAAGAGTTCCCTGTTGTATACGATCTGCCATGCGATAATCCTGCTGTTCCAGATAAGTCGAAAGAACCTCCGCATCCCCCTGAGTGCAGAGATATTCCTCAAATAAGACATCATTACGCTATGAACAGCCTCCGAAACCGGTATTTGCTCACAGAATAAATCATATAATTTCGATATCAAATCTTCATCTACCCCTTTGGCCCATAAAAATTTCCTCAAAAATCTAAGCCAAACATCCGATAATACTCACATATCCTACCGGATAAGAAGAAGCCCTTTTGTAATCAATTCCAAGGAGAGATCCGAAGCAATCAGATCGAATCTCCCATCAATAGTCCAAAAATTTTAAGAGATGTAATAGCTTCCGGACATTCCTGAATTTCATCTAAAAAAATCAGAGTTTCTCCGGGAATGAATTTCATACCAGGATAACGAAAGCGCAGTGCTGTAAGCATGGAATCCACAGATAAATCCCCTTCAAAAATAGAGCGTTCCGCTGGTTTTTCTTTAAAATTAATGCATAGCATCTCCTTATAGGCAGTTTTTCCGAAGTCCTGTACAGCGAAGGTTTTTCCAACCTGTCTCGCTCCCAAAAATAAGCAGGCATTTCTTTTTCTTTTGCATTTTTCCAATCCCATAACTGCTTTTGTTATTTTTCTCTTTAACATGAGCCTTTCCACTTTCTGAAATGTCGACATAAAGACTTTATTCGATTTCAAAAATATTGATATATGTACTTTATTATTTCTAAAATGTTGATATATATACTTTATTTATTTCTAAAATGTTGATATATCAACATTTTAACCCTATAAAATATTGATGTCAATTCATTCGTTACACGCTCTTTTTATTTTTTCAAGCTATAAAATCTTTACTCTATCCTTATCCTCTTCCCCCATTTACTACTTTCCAAAGCTTCGGAGAAAGCTTCTTTATTGCCTTTCCCGTAAGATACGCTAAGAAAAAGGCAATAAGCAGGGCTTAAAAGATAAAAAAGAAGTTTTACAGCCTCCTTTTTCCGCTTCCCAAAAAAACTGTCGAGTTCTTTTCCAAAGAAGCATACAGGAGATTTTGCAAGAAAAACCAAGGGCGTAGAAATAGATAATGCACCGCATAGATATAAAAATTCATTTCCGAAAGGCTTTGCAGAGCATATACAGTCCACTTTCCGGCTTCTACTTTTGCACTTCCTCTTTCCGGGAACCGGGCTTCCTTTCAAGTCCTCTCTCATACGGGAAGTCCATCATCCTAAAAGAGAAAAAGGAAACAAAGAGCCATACCGATGCGATACAAAAACAGTAGCCAGGAGAAGAATCCTGATTGCGTGAGGAAGCAGAGTTTGTATGAAGAAAAATAGGGAAAGTGCAGAGATAAAGTCGGCACCTGAACAGCGTGACGAATGGTACCCGGACTGTACTCCGTGCATCGCCCCGGACGACACTTCGGGCTGTACTCTCGCAGACACTGATAGTACTTTGCACTGTCTTATCTCCCAAATAAAAGCAACAGAGCCTCCAAGTGAATAATAAAATGCCGCATCTTCGTTTAAAAAGGGAATATCCAGCTGAAAGTAAATCAGAAAAAGAAAGAAACAGCGGAAAAAGAAAAAGGAGATGTCGCAGACTTTTTTTACGATAGCCCTTCTGTTCCTCTCCTTTCCTTATAAAATGGCAAAGATATGCCATAAAGGGGAAAACAGAAAGCTTAAGAGAATAAGCTGGTAAAAATACCAAAAAACGGGGTTAAATCGATAGAGAAATATTCCTCCGCAATACTTTTCAGACTCCACCCGCCTTTCCGAAGAAAAAGGTAGAGAAGCGTCATCGCCGTATTCCAGATAAGGTAGGGGACGATATAGGAAAATACTCTCGACTTCCATTTCCTCGCCCAGTCCTTTAAATCATAAAGCCCTTTTAAAAAAAGAAAACCGCTTAAAAAAAAGAAGCCCGGGACAGCTATCTGTCCTAAGAACTCCGAAAAGAGATACTCCATTTTTATTAAAAAAAGAAGTAGAAAAAAGTCCGTTCGGAACAGCCTGCAAAGCAGGAACAGTGAAATGCGTGCTATGCACGAAAATAACCAATACGGACAAAAAAGGAATAGAACGGTAGAAAGGAGGAGGGGCGGGCAGGAGAAAACGAAGCCTTCTCTCCGCCCTTCACTTCGGCGAAAAATCCGTCCTTTTCCTTACACATTTCCATTCCTATCCCCTTTTTCCTTCGTTCTATCTCCTTATTTCTACAGAAAGCTATACAGACTTACATATCATCAAAAGCAATGGTAAACTGCTCATTTTCCTGCGCTCTGTGCTCTTTATATTCTGCAATGCGGGCATTGATTCTGCCTACCGGATCCAAGATAGAAGAAATGGAAATATCGTGGTTCATATTGTCAATCAGAAGCGCAATATACTTTGACATATCCACATTGATATACCAGTCTCTCTTTTAAAAGCTCTTCCGGCTGATAAATCAGGTTTGTCGTTAACACTCCGGCCAAAATCCCCGCAGCACAAGCCTCATCGAATTTATTTAGGCTGCTGGAAAAAGGCCGAAGGTACAGCACGCATAAACTCTCTTTGCCTTTCTGTCCTTCAAAGCCTTTGCCGTATCAATCAAGGACTCTCCGGAAGAAATCATATCATCAATGATGATGACATCCTTTCCTTCCACATCCGATCCTAAGAACTCATGTGCAACAATCGGATTTCTGCCGTTTACCACCTGCGTGTAGTCTCTTCTCTTGTAGAACATACCCATGTCCAAGCCGAGCACATTGGCATAATAAATAGCACGGTTCATTCCGCCTCATCCGGAGAAATCACCATCATATGATCTTTATCAATGTCCAGATCACGCACATTTAGAAGAAGTGCCTTGATAAACTGATAGGTACAGGAAACATTGTCAAAGGAATCTCTCGGAATAGCATTCATGACTCTCGGATCATGTGCATCAAAGGTCAGGAAGTTCTCCACACCCATTTCATGAAGCTCCTGCAGCATCATCGCACAGTCCAAAGACTCTTCCGGAGCGCTTATGCTGTCTGGACTCATACATAAAGGGCATGATCACATTAATACGCTTTGCCTTCCCGTAGTAGCGGGCAATCAAGCGCTTTAAATCCGCATAATGGTCATCCGGCGACATGTGGTTCACATGGCCGAAGATGGAGTAGGTCATAGAGTAATTCATCACATCCACCATAAAGTAGATGTCCACACCGCGAACCGACTCTAAAAATCTCCCTTGGCTTCTCCTGTTCCAAAGCGAGAAATCTCGTAGGTACGATAAAGTTCGATTTCTGATAGCCCGAAAAGGCAATCGTCTCCCTTATGCTCACTTTCTCTCTGCTCTCTCCATGAGGCCAAATAATCGTTTACCTTCTGTCCAAGCGGCGCAATGGACTGTAAAGGCATAAGCGCCAAAGGTCCCACAGGAATCCGCTCAATAAACTGTGAAGTTCTAGAATCCGACATGACTTTTCCTCCCTAAAAATACAACGGCTATCCCAAAGCTCCTTGAAAATACCCTCTTCACCACTTCCCATACTGTGGTCCAAAAACCACTAAAAACATAGCTTATAAAAATACTAAAATACACCTTATAAAAATACTAAAAACACAAGAGAAATACAAAGTAAGAAAAGGAAACCATAGCAAGAGAAGGAAATCCCGGAACAAATGAAGAATGCTCTTCACTTAGCCTAATCTCAAATCCCTTCCATAGAACGGAATAATCTCATAATCCGACATCATTCTGGATACTACGCGATCCGAATAAAGCTCCCTAAGGTCCTTAAAAATTCAGGTTTGTGGAAATCATCATCGTCTTTTTCTCCAGTATGCGCCGATTCAAGAGATTGAAAAACGAGAAGCTGTAAAAAGAGTTGGAAAACTCCGTACCCAAGTCATCTAAAAAGAAGCACATCCGCTTGCATAATGTACTCATCTTCCGTCCCCTCCCTCATGAGCCTGGAGAAATGTTGGAACAAACCGTCTGCCGTAAAATAAAGCACACTTACACCTCTGTCCAGCAAGGCCTTCGCAATGCAGTGAAGAAAAAGGTCTTGCCTGTCCCTGTACTGCCCTGTAAAGATAAAAATTCCCTCGTATTCTCAGGGTATTTTGCCGTATAAGTATAAAAAAATAGTCGCGCAGTTCCAAGATATATTCCTGCACCGTTTTATTGCCTGTCTGAGCCAAGCGCTCCCTGATTGTCAAAGGTTCCGCTGAAAACGAGAAAAGTTCTCTCGCTCCAAAAAGCTCTCCCATCATAGACTGCTTATACAAAAGCTCTCCCTGAAGCTTCAGAAAGCACTTGCACTTTTTTTCCCTCATATACTCCCGTGTCACAGCAAAGAGAACAAGTATACTGCGGCTCTAAATCGGAAAGTCGATAGCCCAGCTTCTTTAAAAAGCAGTTCCTCTTCTTCCGAATCTCTTCTATCGAAGAGCGAAGTGCTGCGATTGCTCCTTGCTCCCCTTCCCTTGCCTTTTTCCACTGCAGAGAAAGAAAGACGACGAAGCTCTTCCGAAAGAACGGCATAGTCCGTAGCTTTTCCAACACTTCCTTTTCCTTCTCCAGAGCCTCTTTTTCCGCTACAAAACGACGGTTCGAGAGACGCTCTTGGATTTCATGGAACTGCCCCTCATTTAATGCCATCCTTGATTGCCTCCCTGCTGCAGAATCTTCAGTGCCTTTTTGTTTTGCCAGAGAATCGTAATCCACCCTCATCCTGCTTAAAATTAATAAAACCGATTGCTTGCTTTTTCCGCTGCGGAAGAGCGAGACGGAGTTCCCGCCTTTCCTCTTGTTTAAACTCTTTGTCAGTTCAAAGTCCTGAATCCGCTCCTGCGCCTGCTTCACGGTAGTAATCCCCTGCGCATTCCAGTCCAAGGCTACCTGCTCCATATATCTCGGGGCAGTTTTCTGCAAACCGGCACAGTAATCCAGTAAAAATTCAATCAGTTCCGCATCCATGGCAAGATACTCCACCATGAATTCCAACTTCTGCACATGGCTCCGACTTACCCCTGCCCGGCAGAAGATGCTTTTGCCACATAGAGGATTCCTTCAAACTCCTCCTCATCGATTTCCCGCTTTTTCTCTCCGGTAAACATAGTGTTTTCAGAATTTTTCTCATCAAAAAAAGAAGTCTTCATCGAATTCTGTTCCTCTTCATTTCCAGCTTAGCTTCCGACTTACGCGCAGCTTCTTCGTTCCGAAGTTCTTCTGCCGCAAGCTTGGTCATGCCCTCTTGAAAATCCCTCTTTTCCCAGTAGGAAACGGCTCTCATAATATCATGGTCTGGTCAGGGTTCAGAGCATCCGCAACGCTATGGAGCTTTAAGCTATTCGTGTAATGGCGAAGTAAATAAAGATAAACCCGTACATAGTCTCCGTTTGCCCTCCTAAAAGCTCATCTATAAAAGCATTGGGGAACATAAGTTATCTCTGCCTGTATACCCTCCCGAAACTGTATATCCATGTCTTCCCTTTCCTGTAGTTCCCTTCAAATCATCTTCGTTTTGCATTCTAGCACAGGCCAATAAACTCTTCAATGGCAGTGCTCCACAAGTTTATCCATAGGACTTATCCACATCGATGTGGATAATGTGGGATTCTTTTTGAAATATTCCAAAGTCCAGTATTTACTAGGCTTCCCGACTATTCACCTCCTTCCAAACTGCTGATTTATCCACATTTTATCGGTGGATTTCCATAAAAAATACTTAGATGAAAATAATTTTTAAATGAGAGGTCTCAAAGTTCGTACACGATTCCCTTAGGCTCGAGATATTGCATACTACAAGATTATGAACAAGATGTCTCCGGCTTTCGCCTTAGCCACTTCTTAGGAATCAAAAAAACCCTGCCACCAAAACGGCAGCAAGGCTTTTCGTTTAGCATATCACAAAAGCTACGATTTTCTATTCTGACATAGGAGCCAAATCGTTATGCATTTTGACCTGTTTTTTTGGCTTTCTTCTTCTGCCCAAAGCCCCAGAAGAACAAGGAAAGCATCGATGTAAGTGCAAAGAGGCCATAAAGAGCCATGATGCTGTTATCTCCGGTTGCAATCTGTCTTACCACCTGAGAATCTCCGGTGTTTTTCTTAATAATTTCTACCGGATTGATAAACGGTCTACTTTCACCTTCTACTGTAGGTACCTTGGGATCCGGATTCGGAGGATTCGGAGTAGAGGGACTCGGTCCCGGTCTATCTCCACCACCACCCGGGTTATTTGGAGAGCCTCCTCTTCGATAGCTGTTGTTAAAGAGAATCTCTCCATTCTTCTTCGTACTGCCTTCACGGCCTGTCCAATACAATGCATATAAATACGGATTAGTAGGATTACCTTGTGCGTCTACTGTGAGTCTATATACCTTTATAATCAGAGTATATGCCTTAGTATCATAGCTAATACCTTCTTTCGTCCCCGGAATCTGGCTTATCGTGTACTTATATTCTCCGGGAGCCGTAAAGTCTAACTCGTTGAATTTCAAATCATAGTCTTTAGCACCTGCTCCGGTAACTGAAATCTCGCTGGGACTTGCAATCGGTGCAGAAGAATCAGCCGGATCTCTCTCCATCCGGATCCGATAGGTCTCCTCAGGGGCTACCCCGGACACACGAATCTTAACAGGAATATTTACTTTGACCGGTGCTTCCGCCGCCATAGCCATCATAGAAAGCCCTGCTGAAAGGAAAAGCACAGCTGATAGTAGCCTGCCGGCCCTTATTATAAACTCTTTCACTTTCATATCCGTTACTCCTCCCTTTATGGGTTAACTCTTACCATAACCACTGCTCGTCCGTTTGTTGCAAGCGATACGCAGGTGGATAAAGCCATCACCTGATCCGATTCTTTCACTCCTATATCCCTAAAATGTGTGGAATGCTCCTTAAGATAGTTTACAAGATTCATGATTTGTCCCTTTTTATCATGGACACTATAAATCATCCTGTCATAAGCATCACACTCGATTACCGCAAAGACCTCCAGCTTCCTTGCTGTTCCGTCCGGTAAAAACAGATGACCGCTTTGGTTCTTTTCAAAATAATCTTCTTTAAGAAACTCCATGACATCGCCATACATCCCGCCATTATCCATATGATGTCCAAAGGTCATCATATAAGGATCACTGTAGTCGGCTTCATTCTCTGCACTTAGAAATATAGCACCGGATAAGGTAAACTCTCCTGTAACATCTTTATTGACATACTCCATATCATCCTTTCCCTGTACCATGGGATAGTCAATATGCGTTCCGTCAAGGGTAATCCAGCCTCTGTATCCGGATTTAATGCCAAAAGCTCCTCAAGACTTAACCTAGTTTCTTCCGGACTATCGAGATTAGGTTTATACTGTAAAAAATCTCTATTCAAAAAGGCACCTGTCATAGTTACATAAGTATCCCAAAGAGAATATCCTCCGTAGGACACCATCACTACCATGAGTATAATTGCAAGAAAAGATAATAGCTTATCTCCTATTCGTGCGGCTCTTGCTGCTACATTCATGCACTATCCTTTCCACTCCTTTTATCTGCACACTGTGTGTACACAATAGACTTTGATTTCTTATCGACATCCTAATCAAAAACCTATAATCTACATACCTTGTAGCATGATAGATTGGGCTCTCCTGCTCTACATCATCTAAAGTCCTTTTAGACCAATCCGTCTCGCTATTTTCAGTATTCCTCCCGGGGTAATCCCCCGGGATTCCTACTGATTCAAAATTTCCTATAAAACCACTAAGTTTGGAGAAGAAGATTTGATTACTTAGTAAGTCTTTCAGAAACATTTTGAAGCTAATTCAGAAAGCAGAGAAATTATTCCTCTTCCTTCTTGCGGTTAACGAATACTACACCCATTCCGCCGGCAACAGCAAGCATAAGAGCATACGGAGCAACATTCATTACGATACCTGTCGGTGTAATTATTCCCTTATTGTTTTGGTACAACAACTTCAGCTTTATCCTTTACAGTTTTGAATTCAGCCTTGAAATTTTCATGTGTGCTGTCAGGCTTCTCAACCATAGTTAAGCCGGTCACATAGCTAAGTTTATCCTGGTTCTGATTTTTTTGGAGCAACATCCATGGTATAACTATTATCTGTCTCACCTCGGTAACGGTAATCTTGTCGCTCTTGTTAAACCAAAGATATGAATACCTGTTCCTCTGTAACTTTCGAACTCCGAGAATCTACACCACTATCTACATATTCAAAACCATTCGTTCCTGTAAAAAATCCCTTGTCCTCAAGTTTATTGTTCGTAGTGTTGGTTTCAACTTTCTGAATCTTATATCTTTCGTTTTTATTATCCTGGGCCTCTACCTTAATCTTGAACTTAAACTTATCATTTTTATTTCCGTTCTGTCCGCTAATCTTCTTTATGATTACAACATCGTGTGTTGTATCATTCTTGGGATCCGGATCCGGATTTGGTCCCGGGTTTGATTTGGCCCGGGAACTCGGGAGTCTCAGGCGGAAAAAATGCTTTCCGTAGTTATTCTGAATCGTACTAATCTTTACTTGCGTATCTTTAAGCTTATCCTCCTCTGGATATTAACTGATACTTTATCCTCGTTCCCATCTTTATACTTGTTAACTACGATATAAAACTTTCCCTTAGAATAACGAATACCCTCATAACCGCTATTTACCTCTTCTAAGGTAAAGAAATAGTTTCCATATTTATCCAAAAGGGCTATATCAACCATAACTTGACCGCCTTCATCAGCAGTACTATCAAGATGTGAGCCTTCTTCACCCGTTTCCTTTAACACCCATTCCCAAATCCTTCTTAAAGGTAATAGGTTTTAACGGTTACTGCATTAGCAGGTGCATCCAAATTCTCATATTTCTTGCCGTCAATTGTAACTTCACCGGAAAGTTTTTTGACTTCAAATGTAAAGGTTGTATCCGGAGCATAGGTATTTCCGTCCATATGGAGACGCTTTGTAATACGTGTCTTCTACCGGTGTTGCGAATGCAGGTATAGCCATAGACATTACCATCATTCCGGACAATGCCAATGTTGCGAGTTTGTTGAAATTCTTTTTCATTGTTTTTTTCTCCTCTAAAAAAATAGTAGAAACTTGTGTGATATATAAACAGAAGGGTGCGAACCTTCAATTTATTTAGTTACATCCGACTCAGCAAGTCTTTTTTTCTTGGCCTTACTTCTGTTTCTCAAGTCCGCTTTGTCTTAAAAAAATACTTTTGCCTTGTCTTCTTCATTCTTTTTTTCATTGAAAGGCCTTATATTCTTGCTCAGTCAGCCGATATTACATCTGTCTAAGCTTATCTCTTCCGATGCAGATGCAACTGCTGTTGGAGACGCCGGAGTCGCCATTTCAACTCCTTTCGTCGGTCTTCGGTGAATCGAAGTTCTTTTTCCAACTTTGTTCTTCTTCAGCAGATGTATCTGCATCGGAAGAGATATTTTTATAAGCTTTTCAATGAACTTGGTAGGTGTTTCTTTTATTGGGAAAAGAATGGTGTTGCTATCCTTTCTTTTTTTGTTTTTGGAAGCCTCTATACCTAGACTGCTTCTTGTTCGAAAAGAATCTTAGATTTCAAGTCTTTTCTTTTTCTTGATGGTAAGGTAGATTCCCGCCATCATGGTGAATCCGAAGATACTGAAGAGGTATGGTGTAATGTCTCCTCTAAGTCCGGTTGGTACTATAGTTTGTCTTGGATTTCTAAAAGTGAACTCATCACCTTGATTAAAAATCTCGGTAATGGAGTAGTCGCAGTCATTAATACGCACCTTTTGAATTGTCACAGTTGTTGGTGACGTCTTCTTTTCTGCTTTTGCTACATCATATCCTTTATCTTTCGACTCCAGTATTCTGTAGTACAAATTATTATCCAAGTTTAAACTTATAGACTCGTCGTGTTTCAGGGAAACCCTTGGTAAGTACTGCATAACAGTCTTATTATTTCCCACCGGAACAGGGATTTTATCTTTATAACCGCCGATTCTCTTGTCTCCCTGGGTGCTCCGCTTTCCAATTGTTAACTATTGTTGCAGTCTCGGTATCACTCAACGGTATGTATTCAGATCCGTTATACCTATATAAACCGATGTAGAAATCAAACGATTTACTAGTTGCCTCCGGTGAATGAGCTGTGCCTCCAAATTCTTCAACAATCTTGTTGATGGTTATAGTCTTTTTAGGTGTTGCAGGTATATAGTTATTTTTAAAGCTAATGGTTCTACTGTAAGGCATTGAGTTCCAGTCTTCAGTTTTAGTACTATTCACTTCTTTTTATCAAAACTATAAGCCTTAGTTCCTGTAGAATTTGAAATCACCGTATTTCTGTTTATTTCCTCTTCTACCACTTTATATCTTCTATTTGGTGGTAGATTTTTATCGTAACGGACAATTCTGATTCTGTACTGCTTGTTTGAATTGTCGAAACTTCAATTGAATATCCATCAATAGAATATGTTCCCGGCTTACCCGCAAACCTGTCATCCCCTAGATTAATCGTTAAAAGATGTTTTTGTTCACCCAAATCCTCACGATAAATATTAAAGGTAATCTGCTTAAGTATTTTTTTCCCAATTTCAGTAAGCTCATTTCCCTGATAAAAAAATTATTACCTAATCCAAATAATTTCTTATTAATAGTTAAATCCACTGCCGGTCTAAATATTGGTCTTAAGTATTCTTTTTCCGTCGGGGTTTCAGGTATATTAGGCTTTTTAGGAATATACTTGATTTTTTTGCTTCCTCATTTGTTCGTAAACCAACTTTACCTGCTGATGTATTAAACATTTCAGCATACTCACCTTGTTTAACCGGATAGTCAATTCCTAAATATTTGTTATAGATATCATTTAGGTCTGTTCTCTCCTGACCGATAAACAATGTCGGAGTAGCTTTTTTTGTACTCGTTAAAAGCATCCTGCGTGGGCTTAACATTTGCAATTAATCGAATTTCATATCCTGGCTTAAGAGCAAAATCCACTGGATTAGTCTCGAGATAAATTGTTCTTCTGTTTTGTCCCTTAGGTGAATAATTTCCCATGATGATCTAAGTTTAAAGCTGTTTAATCCAAGATCTCTCATTTCATTCGGCTCAAGAACCTTTTTACTCTTACTCCATCTTCTTCCAATTCAACCAGTTGTGCAGATAATGAAGCGTCACCATTTACTAATTCAACATATTGAGTAAGCACATCTTGAATTTCAATGTTTTTTTAACCTGATTTGCAGTCGATTTAAACCCTTCAAGGATTTGATTAAAACTGGATTCCAGTTTTTCTTTTGTAGAGCCATCCAAGTCTTTATACTCTACGCCCTCAGCTAAGGCTCTAAATCTCCTATCTTTATGAGCATCACCTGCATCTGCTTGGCCCATAGCAAAGTCTCTTAAGTAATTCCAGTTGGTTTTTACCAACTCCAATGCTATAGAACGCATCTACATTGGTTAAAGTATGTAACTCTCCTCTAGCCTGGTTTAAGGCAGCAAAAGTCAATGGTGCGTCCATTTCCAATACTATATCCAAGCTTTATATTCTCCCCTTGTTAAATAATATTCGTTATTATTAAGCCTCAGAAGATCATCCAGTGATCCTTTATCCTCCGCCCAATCGTCCCAACTATTATTTTTATTGAAAAATTCTTTCTTTACATAGGAGTATTTTGGATTGCCTCCGGCGATAAATATAACAATTCTTTTTGCATTATCTCTGGATAAGTCACCTTTTGAAGAAATATCTTCAGCTTGTAAGCTTGCAGTTCTTGTGTCCACCCGCCATTTCTCCATAAAGCGTCACGTTGCCTTAAGAGCGCTTTTACGTTTCTGATTGCAGCCTCATAGTTTTCTCCGGAAATATTATTGCCTTTTCTTTCTTCGTTTAATGCATCCAACATAGAACGAATATCAGCAGGATCTGAAGTAAACTTATGAACATGCTTGGAATCATTTTCAGCTTCATCAGAAACTGTAAAACCTATACTACTTCCCGCAGGATCTGATCTATCTAATCCGATTGGGTTTCCTGCTGTTCCGCCTTGGAGCTCACCAACGATATTTTTTTATCACCCTTTTAAGTACTTATAATTTTGATAATTTAAATCATCATATCTGATTATAGGAAACCAATGGTGCTTTTCCGTTGTCTCTCCGGGCTTATATCCCACCTTTTCTAAATGATGCATTATACTCATTGTATGTATTGACATTATCTTTTTTTCCAGCCAACAAGATATCCATCCTTATATCTATCGGAATACTTTCGTTTTGTACGCTGTCGTGTAGGAAATTTCCTTATCTCCATCCATAGTTACAAGCGCATATCTTGTGTCATAGCTTGAACTTAGAGCGGACATTTTTTTCCATGAAGGATTTTAGTTCTTCTTTAACTTTTTGTAGACTTTCTATCCGCTTTCCCTGCATAACTGCCCTCTGTGTTTACCAGATTTCCATCAAAGTTAAAGTCTGTCGCCATAATATCCGTGTTGTCATAAACAAACACGATATCCAGTTTTTGCTTTGCTTTGTCTTGCTTAATCTGACCCGTAAGGGTTAAGTCATACGTTCCGTCCTGCCTATCTGTAATATATTTTTCGTTTCTAAGCTCTATTTCTGATTTATCAGAATACGATTTTTCTTGTTGTTTCGCAGAACTCATAGACAAAAACAAAAATCGTGATACGCACATCCTTGTCCAAAATTTGTTGTAGTGCTAGTCGAAGCATCTCTATAATGCCACGTAAAATCTCTGTTTGTTAATTGTTTTACTACGACTCCTGCGCTGTATCCATTATATAAACCACCCTCAGAGCCCTCATGGACGCCATATAAGTTGTCTAATTTATAGTTATCAAAGTATGCATAAAGAATAGATGTAAACTCTTTGCCCTTTTCATAATAATAGACATAATTTGAACCATTGATTGTGTTCCCGGTTTTGTCATATCTAAAGTATCTTGTCGGGCCAATCTCTCTACCATTTCTGTCTACATAATATACGCGAACTCCATGGTATCTAACCGAATTCCAATCATTCCAAGCAATGATATATGGCGAGAAGGAATTGACAACAAATTCTTTTTGTGATCTTGCTTTTCATCTTTTGACACCGTTTTATGATCAGTGTCCTCATTGTCTTCAATGTTTTCGTCCACCACATCAGAGGAGTCCAAATTCTTTTTTGCGTTTTTCTCATTTTCCGAACGAACAAGAGTCTCCACAAACTCCACTACACCACGGTTTTTGTCTTCAACTAAGTGATGAATCGCCATATCATTTTCGGAAACATTTTCAGGAAGTACTCTCTTATCAAGTGACAACTGCACAGAAACAGGCTTTTTAGGCTCTACTTCTCTTGAAGCTTCCTTTTTGGCTACAAAGCGAATATCCAGACTTGCCGAATCATCGTAAATAGCCTGTCCTTTCATCGCTTCAACTTGCTCTTCCGTCAGCTTCTCACCCTCTTTTTCTTCTTCGGGCTTTAGCAAACGTTTAGCCTCAAGAACCACCTCTTCATCAAATGCTTCGTCCTCATAGAACACCTCTACGGTTGCGAAGTCTTTGATTTCAACGTTCTGTGTCTTTCTTCCAAGCTCGTTTAAGCTGTATCTTTTGAATCTTGCACTGGACAGCTCGGCCAGGAATTCTTCATAGTGGTCGAGAACTTCCTGTAAAAAAGCCCTCGAAGCGTCCTTTTTTCATCAGCCTGCTTCTCTGTATTAGCAGCTCCTGCTCCGCTTCAGCGGACTTTTGCGCCGTCTTTCTCGGCTTCCACGCCCTTTCTGCAGATTCTTCTTTGCTTTCCGCTTCGGCAGTCTCTACCTTATCTTCTTTCTGCTCTTCGCTCTTCTCTGTTTTCTCTCTACTTCTTCCGCTTTCAGGCTGAGCCTCCTCGGCCTTTCCTTCTGTAGAAACGATACTTACTTCGGAAACGGGCTTCTCTTCCTTCTCGGAAAGCTCTTTCTTTTCTTCAACGGGAGCATTCTCTTCGGCGAGCTGCTTCTTTTCCTCGAAGCCTCCGCCTTTACAGGCTCTTCCTTAGCCTGTTCTTCTTTAGTCTCCGCCAGCTTCTCCTCCTGCTTTTCCGCAGGTTTTACTTCTGCGGAGCCTTTTTTTCTCTTCTTTCTTCAGCTTTTTCCAACAAGCCCTTCAAAAGCTGAGTCTTCGGAGCTACCACAAGCTTCGGATATTGATTGCCGTCTACGGAAAGCTTAAAGCTAATCTTGTGTTCCGACTTATTCTTATAAAGGAAGGTAATTAACTCGCTTCCTGTTAACTCGGTATTTCTTCTTTTCTATGTTGCTGTCCGATGCGACAGCAGTTTCTTCTATACTGTTGCTTGAAGCAGCGGGCTCCCTCTGTAAGCTCTTTTCGCCTTTTCTGTCTTATCCTGCTTTTTCTTCTTTCTTTCTCTCGGGGAAAAAGCTGTGCCAGTTGGCTGCTTCCGTCATAAAGGAGCAGGCTTTCCTTGCTTTCTTTTCTGACAAGGCTTTTCCAGGTCCTTCGCATCTCTTTCTACAAAAATCTGAAGTCCCGCTTCTTCCTCGGATAAGCTTTCCGAAAGCCCTTCCGAAATGCTGTCCAGAGGAATCTCATAAACTTCCTTCTCAGGAGAAAAAGATTGCCCTCATATTCTTTTTGCAGTTCTCCGTCTCCGCTGTATCCTCCGGGAATGCCCCTTCTACTTTAGTTCCTTTTCAATCGCTTCCCTCGCCGCTCTTCTTAAGTCTTCACCAAGTAGCTGCACCCTTACCTCTGTACCGGAGACGGAGATTTCATTGCTTTTCACTCTTTTGAAGTTTGCTCTGCTTTACCGGAAATGGTAAGACCATGATAGCCGGTGAGCAAAGATACGCAATCAAGAGCACCGAAACCTTCTGTTTCATGCCCTTGTTCATCATTATATGACTATTTCGATTATTCTTCTCTCCATCGCCTACCTCTTCGCAGAACCTGCACTATAAAAATACTTAGAAAGTCGGACTTTCTTCCGTCTATACAGCAAAGGCTCGATGAAGCGGGCGTTCCTTATCTGTTAGCTACTCTATTAAAATTTTGTTTGTTTTTCCTTAAACAATTCCTACTATGCCTAAAATTTTAGCAGAGCTATTTGCTTTTTCAATAGACCTTGCTTAAGAGGGGTTTAGAATGTCATAGAATCGGTTTTTCGCTGTTTTGGAGCAAGTTTTTTCTTTTTCAATTAGTAATTACGATGATTTTTTTACCGGGATAAACTCACTTTTTATTTTGTGCATTATTTATTTATGATTCTTAAGAGCAAAAGTTTTTTTCTTAGTTTTCTTTATTTTTATTCTTTTTGCTTCTAAAATGATTTTTTTACGGCATTTGCAGAAAAGCTATGCTATATTATGTGCAAGGCAAAGATTCCTCTATACAGAAAGGAGGAAGAAGGAGAAAGTATGACGGTTCAAGAAGAGAAATCCTACAAGGAATTAGAACTTTTAGAAGAGAGATATCCGGTGCTGAAAAGACATTCATGAGGAGATATGGAAAGCTTATCTTTTGATGCGGGATTCTTTTTGAAAAGGGAGGAAAAACTGCTTCTCTGCGGTAACGGAGGAAGCTCTGCAGACAGCGACCACATCGTCGGTGAGCTGATGAAGGCCTTCTGTGCAAAGCGGAAAATAAAGCCTGAGCTGAGTTCCCGTTTGCAGGAGCTTTTCGGGGAGGAAGCGGAGTATTTTACAAAGCACCTGGAGCAGGGGCTTCCGGCCATTTCCTTCAGCTCGCAAAACCGCTCTCCCACACTGCCTTCAGTAATGATCAGGACGAGGCGCTTTTTATGCGCAGTGTCTTTTAGGATACGGGAAGAAGGAAGATGTGCTGTTCACTATCAGCACTTCAGGCAATGCAAAGAATGTGGGCTATGCTTTGAAACTTGCCAAGGCTATGGGTATTATAAGCATTTTACTGACAGGAAAGGACGGCGGAGCAGGAAAGGAGCTTGCAGAGCTTTCTATTGTAGCTCCCTCTAACGAAACCTATCAGATTCAGGAACTGCATCTTCCAATTTATCACTGCCTGTGCCTTATGCTGGAACAGTATTTTTTCGGGTAGAGGCTATACTATCGCTTTTGCTGCATCTAAAAATGCATTGCAACAGAGAGGGAAAGGAGAGCGTATTTTAATGGCTATGAAAAAATATAATCTTGATCAAAAACAGTAAATTGACAGATGAACAGATTTTGGAATTAAAAAGAAGCATCTATGCGTCCCTTCTCTTTTGATGAAGATTGTCCTGAGCTAACAGATGAGGAACTCGCCCAGTTTAAAAGAATTTCAGAAATAAACAAAGAGGAAAGGAGAAAAACAATCCGTAACTCTACGCTTATCTCCACGCGCTCTAAAAAAGGCGAAGTCTCTCGGAAAGGGATACACCTCCGTGTTAAGTCGTATATTAGAAACCGCCTTAGATGACAATGATTTACTAAAAAAGAGTCTATAATATCGCTTTTGCTGCATCTAAAAATGTAGGAAGTAAGAGAAATCTTGCTTTCCTTCTTTTTTTCTTGAAACGCTTGCATTTTTACCTCATGATTTACATATGCTCTTTATCAATCTATAATTAAAGCGTAATTGTAAAGAGGGTGATAAAATGAACGCTTTAGAAAAATACTTTTTAGAAAGTAATATTATTACAAATAAACAGGCGGAAGAGATAGGGCATCAAAAGGCACATCTTAGCTTCACTTGTCCAGAAAGGCGAGCTGGAGAGAGTTAAAAATGGAGTCTACAAGAAAAAAGGATGCCATAGATGATGACTTTGCCGCAATATCACTTAATAATGAGCAAGTGGTATTTTCTTTCCATACAGCTTTTATATCTTCTTGGATTTAGTGATCGAACACCAAATGTTTTTTTCACATCAGTGTACCCCAAGGGATATAATACAGGGCATATAAAACGAAAAATTTTCAAATATTAAAGTGCATTATGTCAAGATAGATTTTTTTGATTTGGGAATTAGTAAGACAAAAAAACACCGCTAGGCTCTTCTGTCAAATGCTATAACATGGAAAGATGTATCTGCGATATTGTTTTTAGAACGGAAGTCGGTTGATAAGCAGATATTTATAGATGCAATGACCGGATACTTTAAGAGCAAAGATAAAAAAATATCAGAAATCTTATCAAATACAGCAGAATCCTTTGGTATTGAAGATGAAATCAGAAAAATACACGGAGGTTTATAAATGATAGAAGATTGATATTACAACAGGAGATGCCATAACACCAAGGGAGATGGAATACCAATATCCTTGTATGTTTCAAGAGGAAAGTCTTAGGGTTTTAGCATATCCTATCGAAACGATATTAGCCGAAAAAATACGAGAGCGTTATTAAAAAGAAATATCTCCACAACAAGGATGAGAGATTTTTACGATCTATATAGTTTATACAACTTAAGAAAAAGAGGAAATTGATTTTGACATTTTTAAAACAGGCCATTATTTCAACCGCAAATAGAAGAGAAAGTTTGCTGCTTATGAAACAGGCAAAGGATATTATTGAGGACATAAAGGATGACGATTATCTTAAAGAATTATGGAAAGTATATTTAGAAGACAATCCTTATGTAGGAGATTTGGAGTTTTCAGAAACAGCAAAATAGTTAAAATTATTGCAGAGAAGATTTCTTAGATGATAACAATCTACTTCAAAAGAGCCTATAATATCGCTTTTACCGCATCTAAAAGCGTAGGAAAGTAAGAGAATCTTGCTTTCCTTCTTTTTGCTTTTTCCAGCTCCTCTTTTCCGTAGCCTGTACCGAGGAGTATAGGATGAACACCAAAGTTCCCGCCGGCCAAGCAGTCCAGCTTATCTCCTATCATATAGGAAGAGCTGAGCCAACTCTTTCTATCGGGAAGCGTTCGGTTCTCCTCTTCCAGCTGTGCTTCTTCCTGCGCAGTCAATCTATAGGGGGAGTGGATCTGTATGGTACGAATGCTCTCTATGCTTCGCCCGGTACTATTTCTCTCTTCCAAAAGCATATCCCGCTCCGCCTGATAGAAAAGCCCTGACTTCGGCTTCCGGCATGGACAGTCCGTATTGTACGGAGGGAGACCTTCCAAGTGATGAGGGCAGTAGTAGATTCCTTGCAAGTGTACGCCCTGCTTCTTAAGTTCCTCTCTCATATAGCGGTGAAGCCTCTCGCATCTTCTTCCGTGTAATAGCCTCTTCCGATTCCTGCCTGATTCGTAATCACAACGAGTTGAAAAACCCTGCTCATAGAGAAGTTTCATCCCCTCTACCACTCCGGGCAGAAAAACGGAAGTCTTCCACCTTATGGAGATAAGAAACTTCTTCGTTAATCGTTCCGTCCCGATCTAAAAATACGGTCTTTTTTAGCATTTTCCGCTCTCCATGTCCTTTCTAAACTGCGCATAAACATGATTACAAGGAACTTAGTGATCTCCATAATGAGATCCACATTCTACTATCTCTAAAATATTGTCCTTGATGCAAAAACCAAACGATTCTTTTTTTATCAATACGAACACTCCAATATCCTGCCAAGTTACGGATAAAGCCTCCGGGTTTTCTCCTGTACAGTTGTATCCATTCCTATCAATGTCTTTTTAGCAATTTGTTTATCTTCTTTAATGTTTTTCTTGTCCTGGACTTGCCAATAGAGATACTCTTCCCAAGCCTCATCCTGCCATATCTTTTTCATTATTCAGCCTCGATGAGTTCATGCTCATGAACGTTTTTCCCTGCCTTCATATCTGCTATACGTCTTTCAAGCATAGCTATATGTTCCTCACTGTAAAATGGATCTACTGATACTTCAAAAAGGTATTCTTTTCTCATTTTGCAACTTTAGTAAGAAAAAAATATTGATAGCAGAAGACATGGTTAACCCCATCGCTGTACACGCGCTTTCCGCTCTCTCTTTAATGGAATCATCTACTCGAAAATTAACTTGTGCCATAGTTCTATCTCCTTTTTTTCTTTAGTATACGAAAAATATTTTTCATTGTAAAGTATTTGCTATACTATAGTGTTTTAGTAGACTTTTTGTTTTCACACTTTTTCCGATTGAGTTTGTACGAATTTAGCTGTCGCGCTCTATTGTTCCGCTCTCTATGTCCTTTCCGAAACTGTGCATAGTCTTCCGGGATTCCGATATCCATAAAGTAACCGTCCGAGAGAATCGCCTGAAGGTAGACTCCGTCCTTTTAGCCACATCGGGATACAGTCATTTTCCAGACTCTGCTTTTCCTTCCCGGGATTTTTTCAATAAGGCTTTTTGCATAACATATATGCCCCCGTTGATTTCTCCGGGGCGCGGTGCTTCCGCCTGATTCGAAGGCATTTTCTCATTCCAACGAAGGATTCGTCCCGTTTCGTCCTTAAGGATTGCTCCCGTAACGCGAGATATCCTCGATTTTCCTGCCGGCTATCGTCATGGCAGCCTTGTTCTTAAGCTGTTCTTTCGAGCAAACTTTCATAATTGGTATGAAAATAGGTATCCGCGTTTAAGACAAGCACATTTTCCCGGAAACTGTGGAAAGAGCATTGCGAATCGCACCTCCCGTCCCTAAGGGGCTGTCCTCATACGAATAGGAAATAGACAGTCCGTAGTCCTTCCACTCTTTAAAAGTATGCTTCTATCTGTTCTCCCCATATAGCCGAGGGCAAATATCAGGTGCTTTTACGCCGCTCTTGGAAAAGCATTTTCACAAGGTAATGTAAAAAGGGCTTTCCCGCTATATCCGCCATGGGCTTAGGGCGGTCGGAGACCACCGAGCTGAGCTCTCGTGCCGAGGCCTCCGCATAAAAAGAATTGCTTCCATAGATTTTTCCTGTCTCCTCTCGTTCTTAACTATACTGTGCTCGTATTATTCAAGTTGCACTGCAATCGAATCCGATGCTACTGAGGGATTCTCATTGATGATTTCAAGTGGTTTTCTATTCTTCCTCGTTTTTACTGCTATATGAGATAGTTTGGATTTTTATCCCATCATTTTATCACCTCAGTTTTGTCTTTTCGGGATTTATCACCTCATTTATCACCTCATTTTTATCTTTTTCAGGGATTTATCCCATCATTTATCACCTCATTTTTACCTTTTCCAGGGTTTATCACCCTCATTTATTCCATCATTTTTCGCCTCTTAGGCGATTTATCCCATCATTTATTCCATCATTTTTGCCTCTTGGGCGATTTATCCCATCATTTATCACCTCAGTTTTTGCCTTTTCGGGATTTATCACCTCATTTATCACTTTGGGGCTTTACTTCGTTATAATATGATTTTGGAATTGTATCAAGCTATATGCGATTTGTAGCTGTTGGGAATAAGGGCAATCTGAGCCCGCCGGTACTTGCGAAAAACAAAGGAACTGCAGTTTTTCGCTTAATATCCTGCAAGGACAGACTTTTTCATCAGAAAGAGGTCGTCCTGTAACGGACCAACTTCCGAAGGAATTTGCTGCGAAGCAAAGTGAGCAATGGGCTACCGAGGCCCATGCTCCAGTCAGGCGCGAGGTTAGCAGAGCGTGCCCCTGTTTCAACAGCTACAAATCACTATATCTGAGATACTCCTACACTCCAAAAATCATCCTTTATCCTATAAATACCGCATCGGGGAGAAATACTCCGCAATAAACTCTGTCGCTTTCTTGGAATACTCCCGAATTCTCGGAAGATTCCGGTACAGAAGCTTACCGCTTCATCGGCAAATTTTCGGGATCGTCCTCACTACCATGACTTCTTCCGCATGAGGAATCCCTCTGCTCCGCAGGAGGTGGTCAATATTACTGCTCCCTCGTGAAGTGCTTCGACAACCTTTCCTTTTACGCCTGCACCATAGCGGAGCGGAACAATCACAAGACGGCTTTTCTGATAGAGCTCATGCAGTCTTTCATCGCTGACAAAACCGAGCACTTCGACTCCTTCTATCTTTTCCAAGTCCTTCACCTTTTCCGTGACTATGGCTTCCCACAATACGGAATTTCAGCTCCGGAAGCTGTCTCTTCATAAAGGAAGAATTTTCCCGAGAAAACCCATAGAACGGCGTCCTCATTGGGCGGATGTGCAAAGCCGCCTACAAAGAGGATGCCCTCTCTTTCTTCTCCTATCTTCTCCCTACTGCCGCTTTATCAAAGACATAGGCGGTAATGGCTTTTCTACGGGGATAGTCTCATCTATCTTGGATTTCCTCCACTTCCAAAGAAGAGGATAATAGTTCATCTCGGCCTTCCCCATCACGGAGAATTCCATGTTTTTAAAGTACTAGAATCTCCTCCAGAAGCTCAGGTCTCTGCTCAAGCTCATGCTCTCTTTTGGGAGACGGAGGGAAGTGCAGGTCGTGTCCGTGAAAATAATCTTCCAGGGCGTATTTTTCCTTAATGAAATCTATGTACTTTGTTGCAATATGCGGACGATTCAAATAGGCGACATCTATCATATCCTTATTTCGTTCCATCCAATTCCAGATATCGCCCTGCATCTTCGTGCCGTAAAGAACCTCGATGCCTAGCTCCTCCAAAGCGGAGTATAGGGTTCCTCATGAAGATTATCTGAGGAATTTCACAATTACCCCTTTGTCTGTCAGCATTTTTCAGGTACTGATAGGTCGTTTTTGAACGGCATCCTTATCGAAGGTCGGTACATAATGGTCAACAAAGAGAACATAGCGTTTTTCCCTGTCCCCCTACTCTCTCGCGCGAGAGAGGTTGGGATTACCGGTATTCTCGCTCTGCTTCTTCAACTCTTCCTTCCATTTTTCCTAAATTTCTCCTGATTTTACCTTCTGGGTAACGCTTTGAGCCACTGCCCTCCACATCGGTACCGTTCGAGATTCCCTCATAGTGGATGACCTTGGAGCGTGGCTGATACAACACTTTATAGCCGTGCTTTCTGACGGAGAAGGCAAGGTCGGAATCCTCTACAGATAAGCCGGTGCAAAAAGCTCATCAAAGCCCCCGATTTCCTTCCAAAGGGAACTGCGAGATGAGGATCGCCGCACGGAGATATAGTCCACTTCTTTCACATAGTTGTATTCCGGATCATCCGGGTTTTTGCAGTCTTCCGTAGTTCCAGCCGGGGCATCGGACCAGATTATGCCGCCCGCCTCCTGGAGCCTTCCATCCGGATAGACGAGCTTGGATCCCCGCCATGCGGCATCGGGGCGTCTTTCCATAAATTTAAGAGGAAGAAGCCAGCCTTCGGTCACTTCCGTATCATTGTTTAAGGAAGAAGATATATTCTCCTCTTGCGACTTCCGCTGCCTGATTGCAATTTTTCAGGAAGCCCATATTTTCTTTATTCCGGGCAATGACGAGGTTCTCCGAAAAGAGACGCAAATCCCTTGTAGCGTCAGTGGAAACATCATCCGCAATAATCACTTCGTAAGGCGTTTCCTCCTGGCTCGTGTGAGCAAGGATGGATTGCGAGCAGCGATAAAGGTATAGTGAATCTGGTTATAGCGGGAATGACGATGCTGACCTTAGGCTGCTCTATTTTGCAAAGCGAACTTTTCCGCCCTCTTTGTCATGCCTTTCCAATCTTAAAAATGTCCCAGTATCCGATTTCTTCCCGTCGAGCAAAAAGATAAAAGGGCTAAAGGTTCTTATCAGGTGTAAAAAGGTCTGCGCGATATAATGAGAGAATCAGTCTTCTCTTAGTATCCTCCGAAACGACGGTTAAAAGCGGAAGAGAGTTTTCTTCTTATGCGGGAATAAAGACTCTGGTGCTTTGTAAAGTATGCATTTTCTGTCTGAAGCTGCGCAATATCCCGTTCATGAGTGCTGATGACCTTTTCCAGATTTCCGACATGCACCTGAGTCAGGCGGAGCACTTCTCTTTCTTTTTGAGTGCGACATCCTTATCCTTGATTTCCTCCTGAAAGATGCGCAATGTTTCGTTCTTTTTCTTCGATGACTTCCTTTTGCTTCCCGGAAGTTTTCCGGACTGAAGCGTTGACTGCGGTATGCCCAGACATTGCTCTCTTCGCTCTCTCCATGCACTTCCTCCTGGAACTCTCTTTCCTTCTTCTCTGCACTAAAGCTCCGGCTTTCCTACGGAGAAGAGGCGGAAAAGCTCTCTTCATCTCTATATTTTTAATTTATGCTTATAACTTTCATACCAATAATGGAGAATTCGGTATTCCAGGAAGCTTCGTTCCACGCCTCAGGAAATACCCATTCGCAGTCAATGAGCACCGCCTTATCCTGCACCATTAAGACATTTTCAAAAAGCAGATCATAATTCGCAGGCTGAATCCACTCCCTCTTCCAAGAGAGAAGAACCAGGCCTCCGTAATCTCTTTAGCGGTGCTTTTCCGTCAGTTATCAGCTCCTCGATTTCGAAAATGCTCTTTCCCTTTACAAAAGGATAAGTGATATAGGAAAGTGATTCGGAGGACTCATAAAGCTCTGTGAAACTGTATTTCCTCCAAGACACTGACATTTCGCTCGGAAAAGAACTCTTCCATAAGTTTTCGCTTCTCCGGAAGAGACTCGATGTGGGCATTGGCTTCCTTCGTAATTCCCTCTTTTAAGACGAACTTATCGCCCTTTTTCTCCGTGAGAATCTCCGTCTTGATGGCATATTCGGGCTTTCTGCTGGAATTATACTTAATATAGTCCACTCTCTTTTACCTATGGATGTCCTTCATCCCCCGAATGCCCGTCGTATCTTTTCTAAATCGGTAGAGAAAGCAGGGCGCAAAGGCAGGAAATACTCCTTCCTCGGATAGCGCAGTGATACTCCTTCCCTCCTCTCCTTCTTTCGGGAGCCTATCCTTGGTATAGAAATGGATGGGGTAGTCCAGGGACGGAAGCGGAGGTACAATCTTCCCTCCCCCTTATCATATGTTGCCAAAGCAGGTCGATACTCTGCAGCTCTGAAAGCGTGGTATAAAGCTCCTTCTCCAGATACTCAGTGTGGAAGCTCTCCATACTTTTTCTCATTATGGATTCCCAAAATGGGCTCTCCTCCGGGAACAAGGTATTTGTCCAAGAGGGAGCTAAGCATAAGCTCAAGGAATCCTGAAAGAGCGTAAGAAGACGCTTCGTGAATTCGGAATCAAAATGTAGATCATACTGCCCTTCCTCCAAGCAGAAGCGAGAAGCGCTACTCGCCTCTTTAAACGGCTCACTAAAGACCGCTGGTCCTCTTTATCGGAAAGAAGAGGACCCTCGCATCTCTTTCCAAACCTCCCTCGGCGGAAAGAAGTTAATCCAATCTGTGAGATTCCCTTTATACTCAGTAAATGTCATGCGTCATGCCTTTTCAGAGCCACTTCCGGACTCCATATCGTAAATCCCCACCGTGTTTTTATTGGACAGCACGGTAATGCTGGTAATGTCGTATTTTCTGTCATAGACAGTATGCTCTCCGCCCTCAAAACCCGTACAGGAAATGGAAAGGAGATACTCTCCGCCCTGCAGATTCATTTTCTGCGTGAAAGAGCAAATATACTCGTCACCCGCCTTCACGGCGAGGGATGTTTTTCCTTCAAAAAGCGTATTGGTTCCGCTTAAGTCCATTCCGCGCTTATCCTTTATCGTGAAGGTGAAAATGGGGATGCAATCTCGTCCATGAAATGAATTCTCTCCCCGGATCGTGAAGCTTTCTCCTTTTATCAGGATATTGCCGAGCTTTCCGTCCTTATCAAAAATCCAGAAGTCCACAATCTCCGCCTTTCCGTTTCCGTAGAGCTGTGCGGAGGGTTAGTCACTCATTTCTTCCTTCGCGGGGGCGATCACGCTTTGCGCGGTCTCTTACCGCAGTTGTTCCCTATCCCTTTTGTTCAGATCTGCCGGCTTGCTTGGAACTGCCGTCTTCTTTCGTTTCTGAATGCTGTTTTACACCTGCTTCGCTTTCTGTTTCGAAGCTCCTGTCTTCCCTTCTTCTCCGACTTTACTGTCGTCCCGTCCCTAGAGTCCTGCTCATCCACAAACTTCTCTGCTGGGGGTTCTTTCCGCAGAGATCTTCTTATGCTGATCCACCATCTGCCCGGGAAGGCCTTCTCCGACCTTTTCTCCCTTGTTGAAGAAGAATGGCACTGGTCACAGTACTTCATCACGGATCCGAGGTCATGTGTAACCATGAGAATGGTGGTGCCTTCTTCTTCAGCTCGTCCATTCGGTGATAGCATTTTTGCCTGAAGAGAGACATCTCCTACGGAAGAGCCTCATCGACAATCAAAATCTCGGGATCGATGGAAATATAAAGGGCAAAGGCCGGGCGGACGAACATTCCGCTGGAATAGGACTTCACGGGCTGATAGACAGAAGTCTCCGATGTCGGCAAATTCCAGGATGGCAGGAAGCTTCTTGTCCATTTCCTCCTTACTGATACCCATCATAGTGCCGTTCATGTATGTTTTCAATCCCGGTATAGTCCTGGTTAAAGCCTGCTCCAAGCTCAAGAAGTGCGCAAATCGTTCCTTTTGTTCCCACACTTCCGCTTGTCGGGGAGTAAAGCACGCCCGATAATAATCTTCAGCGATGGTGGATTTTCCGGAACCGTTTGTTCCGATAATCCTACCGCTTCTCCTTTTTACGGAAAAGGAAATGTCCTGCAGGGCAAAAATCCTTATGATAGGACTTCTTTTTCTTATGCTGACAGACTCAATAATCTATCTATAGCCGGTCCTTACAATCAGTAAACCTTTACCTTTTTCACGAAATCAGTTCTTCGTTTTCCATTTGCCTCCCTCTTTGCTCTATGCATTCTTTCTTGAACTTTTCTTTAAAGACATTTGGAGAAATTATGCCATTCTGATGAACCGAGGTCAAAGAAAGATACAAAATACCGAGGTAAGATATGTACATTTCGGAGTAAAATATAAAAATTTCCCGAGCAAAATGCAAAGTAAAAAACACAAAAATACCCGGAGCTTTTCGCCCCGGGTATGGGTATCGAGCTCTTACTTCCGCCTTCAATCCTCCGTTTTCCAGTACTATCTCGATTTTATCGCCTTCTTTTACCTTGTCTTCCAGGATACACTTTTGCGGCAAGCGTTTCCACATGCTTTTGCATATAACGCTTTAAGGTCTTGCTCAAAAGCCGGCTCGATAGGCATTTTCAAAATGAAATCCAGGGCCTCTTTCGCAATCTCAATGTACGCAGTCTCTTATCCTGCAAACGTTTATTGATGTCGCTTTAAAATAAGCTCCGCAATCCGCTCCGTGTCGCTTCTGAATAAGCGGCTTAAAGGGATGATTTCGTCCAGACGGTTTAGGAACTCCGGACGGAAATGCCCGATGCAGGCTATCCATCACTTCTTTTCTGAGTTCTTCCGAAATCACGCCGTCCTCTCCGATACCGTCAGAGGCTCTGCGCCCCGATATTCGAAGTCAGGATAATAATCGTGTTCTTAAAGTCTACGGTTCTGCCCTGCGAATCCGTGATTCTTCCGTCATCCAGCACCTGTAAGAGAATGTTGAAGAGCATCCGGGATGAGACTTTCTCGATTTCGTCGAAAAGCACAACGGCGAAACTTTCTTCTCACCGCTTCCGTAAGCTGTCCGCCCTCTTCGTAGCCTACATGGCCGGGAGCCGCGCCGATAAGACGGGATACGGAATATTTCTCCATGTGCTCCGACATATCGATTCTGACCATCGCGATTTTCATCATCGAAAAGGTTCTGCGCAAAGGGACTTCGCAAGCTCGGTCTTTCCACCGGTGGGTCCTAAGAAGAGAGCCGATCGGCTTCGTGGGATCCTCTATACCCCGCCTTCGAACGAAGAATCGCTTCGCTAAACCTTCTCTACCGCTTCTTCCTGTCCGATGAGTCTCTTATGAGATTTCCTCGTCAAGGTGCAAGACCTTCGAGACGCTCGGATTCATTCAGCTTTGTTGCAGGAATGCCCGTCCAACGACTGATGATTCTGGCAATCTCTTCCTCTGTTACCCTGTCATGCACAAGCGTACTGTTTTTCTTCTTTTTGGGCCCAGTGCTTCCGCCTCTTCGAGTCTTTTCGACCTGTGGCGAGATCCTGATACTGCAACTTGGAGGCCTTTTTCATACTCTCCCTTTTGCATTGCAATATTGACTTCCGCCTGCAGCTCGTTCTTCTTTTTTCTCTTAAAGTCTGCAACTTAGCAGCATTTTCTCATTTTTCCCTGCGCCTTTTTGGACATTAAACTTATCCCGAAGCTCAGAGCTCCTTTGCAAAGGCTGCAAGTCTATCTTTGGAAAGCTGATCGTCCTCTTTTTCAGCGCAAGCTCTTCAATCTGCAGCTGCATAATCTTTTCTCTGCTGCTCGTCCATTTCTTCCGGCATGGAATCCATTTCCGTCTTAATCATGGCACGGGCCTCATCCACAAGGTCCTGTTGCCTTATCCGGGAAGGAAACGGTCGGAGATGTAACGGTCGGAAAGCGTCGCCGCCGCAACGAGTGCAGTATCCGTGATTTTACGCCGTGGAAGACTTCGCCAGCGCTCCTTTATCACCTCTTAAGATGGAAATGGTATCCTCCACCGTCGGCTCATCCACCATAACCGGCTGAAACGACGGCTCAGAGCGGCGTCCTTTTTCAATATATTTTCTATATTCATCGAGGGTTGTCGCACCGATACAGTGCAGCTCGCCTCTTGCAAGAAGCAGCTTTAAAAGGTTTTCCGGCGTCCATGGAACCCTCGGTTTTCCCGCGCCGACGATATTATGGATTTCATCGATAAAGAGGATGATCTCGCCCTCGGACTTTCTGACATCATCAGAACCGCCTTCAGTCTTTCTTCGAACTCTCCCCTGTACTTTGCCCGGCAATGAGAAGGCCATATCGAGCGCAAAGATTTTCTTATTTTTCAAAGATTCCGGCACATCGCCCTTCGCAATTCTCTGAGCAGAGTCCCTCTACCGCTGCAGTCTTTCCGACACGGGCTCTCCGATCAAGCAGGGGTTATTCTTCTGCTTTCGGGAGAGGATTCGAGATAATGTTTCGGATTTCCTCGTCTCTTCCGATAATGGGATCGAACTTCTGCTGACTTGCTCTTTCGACCATTTCATAGCCGCTATTTATTTAAGGCGTCATAAATGTCTTCCGGGTTGTCCGTCATAACTTTCTGATTTCCCCGGACGGAGGAGAGCGCAGAAAGGAACTTCTCCTTTGTGATGTCAAACTCTTTAAACAGCTCCCGAATCGTCTTGTCTCCGTCCTTTAGGAGCGCGAGGAAAATATGCTCCACGGACACATACTCATCGCCCATGGCTTTCGCATGGTCCTCCGCATTCATCACGATTTTATTCGCATCCTGCGAAAAATACTGCTGCCCTCCGGAAACATTGGGGAGTGCATTGATTTTCTCTTCTACCGCTCTTTCGAAGCTATCCGGTGAAATGCCCATTTTCTGTAAAAGCTTCGCAATCAGGCTATCCTCTACCTGAAGGAGGCTTAAGAGCAAATGCACCTGCTCCAGTGCCTGATTCCCATGATCCATGGCAATCTTTTGGCTGTTGTTGATACTTTCTACCGACTTTTGTGTAAAACGATTTATATTCATACTCACTACCTCACTTTTCTACAAGATAGCTTTATTATAAAGCAATTGTTAGCACTGTCAAGTGATGAGTGCTAATTCTTTGTGAAAAGTGTGTGAAGTTATTTCCGGATATTTCTCCTTTTCCGGATTTCTTTTTACTTGTACCAGGTCAAAGGGTAGGCTGTGAAAAAAATCTTTTAGAGCAGGCTTTCTTGACGAAAACTTCCTTTCAATTACAAGACTTAACTCTTCTATAACATAATCACAAATCACTATTTCATTCTGCTCCGTGATTCTTTTAATTAAGTTTCTGGTTTGATTAGAGGGAAAGAAAATCACGGATATCAAAATGTTGGTATCCAGCATGATTCTCATTTTATTTTCTCCTTCGTTCCTCTCTTATCTCCTGAGCGAAGCTTTGTAAATCTTCCTCCTTACAATACCCGGCTTCCTCGGCTACTCCTCGAATTCTTCTTCTACTCTTTTTAAAAGGCCAGCATTGCGGAATTCTCAAAGTAAAATCTTCCATTTTTCTTCCATTATTACAAGTTTATCTCCGCTTTTTAACTTGAGTTTTGTTTCTAACGGATACGGGAATTGTAATTTGCCCTTTACTTGAAATCTTTGCCACTTCCATACATACCCCTTTCTCTTTAGACTTCTTCTGAATATCTGAAAAAAACTTCTTGAAATGCAATTTATACTAATTAACTATGGCTTTTATTACATCCCTATTATAAATGAATTTTTCTACTCTCTTCATTTATTTTCTTTACAATTTTTACTTTCTTTATATTCTTTACTTTTTTTGTTTTTACCCTTTTTAACCCCTCAATTTCTCCACTGCCTCTTTGATTGCTCTAACCGTATATTCCAGCTCTTCCTCCGTGAGTGTCTCTTCCAGGCTTAAGCGCAGTCCGGGTATGCTTCTTCATGACTCTTTCCGATTGCGAGAGTACATGACTCGGCTCTAAAGAACCGCTTGCACAGGCTGAGCCGCTGCTTGCACAGATTCCTTTCTGGTCAAGTAAGAGCAGAACGCTCTCTCCCTCTACTCCGGGAAGGCAGATATGGACATTTCCGGGGAGACGGTGATGAAGTGAGGAAAGGAAGGGGCTTTCCGGACTCTCTCCGATTCCCTCGTCTTCCAGCGGATTCACACCGCTGATTTTTCACCCAGGATTTCCTCTAGGGAGCCTTTTAAAAATAAGTCTCACAGTGCAACTTTCTTTTCTTCCCTCTCTTCCATCGTGGAAAAGGCCTCTTTTGCCGCTGCAGAAAAAGCCGACTATTCCGGGAACATTTTCCGTACCTGCACGAAGTCCCCTCTCTTGTGCTCCGCCGTGTAAAAAGGAGGGGAGCTTAAGACCTTTTCGGATATATAGGAGTCCCACCCCCTTAGGTCCGTGGATTTTATGGCTGCTTGCAGAGAAGGTCTATCCGCATTTCCTCCATATCGAGCGGAATCTGACCGAAAGCCTGCACGGCATCGGTATGGAAAACTGCGCCGTACTCTTTCGCAAGGCGCCCTATTTCCCTTTAGATTTTTCTATCGTTCCGATTTCATTGTTTGCCGCCATAGTATGGAACAAGGCGGTGGGAACCCTCCTTTTTGCTTCTTCCCCGCTCTTCGAGAGGAAAGAATGCTCTCTCTTTCTCTTAAAGAGCCTTCTTCCTGTAACACTTTTTCCGAATCTCCAAATCGAAAGCCCTCTTTATCCACGGAATCCGAGCTTACTTTTACTCCCAAAGCTTTCAAAAAGCTACAAGTTCGAAGCACGGCAGGATGTTCTATGGTACTGGTGATGAGCTGCGCGCTCTTTTCCTTTTTAATGCACTCTCAAGGCCACGGAAGAAATTGCCCGAGTTATCGCTCTCCGATCCCTCCTCCGGTAAAAATAAATCGCTCTTGGAGAAACATGAAGAAGAGGGCGATAGTCTGCCTGCTCTCTTCTACCGCCTTTCTCGCCTCTTGTCCGGAAACGGTAAATAGAAGAAGGGTTCCCATAATAGCCGGAAAGATAGGGCTCCATGGCTTTTCTTGCCGTCTCCGATAAAGCTGTTGTCGCCGCATTATCCAAATAAATCATTTTCCCCCTCCGCTTTTATCTTTCATCGTAGCGAAAATCTCCGCTTTTTCCGCCTTTTTCTCCTGTAAATGCACCGCTTCAATATGCATGCGCTTATCAATAGCCTTACACATATCGTAAATGCAGAGTAGTGCAATGCTCGCCCCGGTAAGCGCTTCCATCTCCACCCCGGTTTTCCCCAGTGTTTTCATCGTGGAAATAACCTGAATTTCGCCTATCTTCTCATCTACACTAAACTCTATCTTTGCTCCATGAAGCGGCAAAATATGGCAAAGCGGAATGAGATCCGAACAGCGTTTTGCCCCCATGATTCCTGCAACCTGCGCTACAGTAAAAACATCTCCCTTTTTGATTTTCTTCCCAAGAACCGCCTGCATGGCTTCTTCATTTAGGAAAATGCTTCCCACCGCGACTGCTACTCTTTCCGTGTCGTCCTTTTCGGAAACATCAACCATACGGGCATTTCCCTTATCATCAAAATGTGTAAACTCTCCCATTTTTCTCCTCATCCTGCACTTTCGCTGCAAGTCTTATTTCAAACTCTATCTTCTCTGTAAAAATTAAATCTCCGATTTTTGCTTACTTTGCGAGCCCTAGCGGTAGAGTACTCCAAAAAGAGGTCTACAAACCATAAAAAACATAAAAGAGATTTGATTTGTACAGCTATTCAAAAATTTATTCTTCTAAGGTAGAAGCTTCTCGTATCTACTTTAAGATACTGTGGAATCCCCAAAGGCTCCCATCTTGCAGAGACTCTCTCTGTTCCATAAAAACGATTCTTTCCGTACCCTCTTTCGCCTGAAAATAGAAATTCTTTTCAAAGGGGTAGTCCGCAATATTCTCTAGGCGAACCGGGATGCAATTTTCTCCCGCCTCTTCCTCCGAAAACACAGGGATAAAATCATGGGCACGGTAGCCCACATAGGAGAGGCTGTCCGATATTTCCTTATCAAGCTGAAGCTCTATTCCCCAGTCCACTGCATACAGGCCATTTTCTCCTCTTTTTTCGGCTTTGGAAATGTTTTTACAGCCTGTCAAAGCTGCTGCCGCTCTCTTCCTTGGATTTTTGAAGAGGCTCTTCGTTTCTCCTTGGCAGAGGAGCCTGCCGTTCTCCACGATGAGAAGTTCCTCGGAAAAGCGATAGAGCTCATCTCTCGAATGGGAAACCATAATACAGCTTCCTTGGAAGTCCTCCAAATGTAGCATAAGCTCCTCCTGCATTCGGTCCCGAAGAGAAAAGTCCAGTGCGGAAAAGGGTTCGTCAAGCAGGATGATCTCCGGTTCTCCCACAAGAATCCTCGCAAGAGCCGCTCTCTGCTGCTGCCCGCCCGAAAGCTTCCCGGGAAGGCGTTTTTCCATACCCTTTAGCTCCATTTTTTCTAAAATAGAGCTGATTTTCTCTTCTTTTTCCTCCTTGCTCCCCTTAAGAGCCACCGAAAGATTCTCCCAAACGCTCATATGCGGAAAAAGTGCGTAGGACTGAAAAAGATAGCCCACCTTCCGCTTTTGCGGCGGAAGATTCAGTTTTTTTTCCTTGGAAAATACACAGTTCTCGCCGATGTAAATCTCCCCCTCATCAGGGCTTAAGAATTCCGGCAATCGCCTTTAGGCACATGGACTTTCGGCCCGGTTCTCCGAGAATCCCGAGCTTCTTTGCCTCTGTCTGAAACTGCATATCCAGAGAAAAAGCTTCCCATATTTTTTAATCGAAACACTGCATGCCATTTTATCTATTCCATCCTCTGTCCATATAGAGCTTAGCCTACTTATCTATTCTATACTATATCCCTATAGAGCCCGGCTTGCTTTCCTTCGCCCCGCGCTTCTTTAATCTATCCCTTATAGCGCTTTTCCTCTGTCGCAAACTGATAAAGCGTTATAATCCCGAAGGACAGAAGGAGAACAACCATTACCCAAAAACCTGCAGTCGCATAGTCCTGGTCCTGCATAACGAGAGCGATTCTTTGGGAAATGGTCGCGGTCTTCCGGAATATTTCCCGCAAAGCATGGAAGTCGCCCCGTATTCTCCAAAGCGCTCTTGCAAAAGCCCAAAACCGTTCGGAAAAAGATGCGGGGGCAGAGGCGGTACAATAATTTTTCCAGAAAATGGAAAACTCGCTCATCGAGCGTCCGCCGGCATAAACCAAGTCCTTCGAAACGAGGTGCGAAGGCAGACCTTGCATTTCGATACATAAGGGTAAAGGAAATCACGGTTGCCGCCACCACACATCCTAAGAAGGACTGCACCACCTTGATGCCGAAATGCTCAAAAAGGAAGATACCGAAGGGTCTTCTCTTACTAAAAAGAAGGAGCAGGAAAAATCCTGCTACCGTCGGGGGAAGGACCATAGGAAGGGTAAGTAAGCCGTCAATAAAATTGTCCCAAGGGGACGGGAGCTTCATCACCTTCCTGGCCAAAAATATTCCTAAAAAGAAGCAAATCACAGTGGTAACCACTGCGGTTTTCAGAGAAATCCATAAGGGACTCCAGTCTAAGCTTTTTATCATTTCCATCATGGATTTCTCCTTCCGTCATCTTTATTCTACATTGGTGTCAAAATAATACTTTTGGAATGTCTCCTTTGCCGCGTCGCTGCAAACAAACTCCACAAACTTCTTTGCTTCCGTAATTTCCACTTCGCTTGCTTCATCATTAACTATCTGAGAAATGGGGTAGATAACATTTCCGGTTAAATCATAGGAAACCTTTTCGAGAATCTCCACATCCGTGTCTTTCCCGTAGGTATCGGAATAATAGGTTGTTCCCACTTCGGAAGAGCCTTCCACTACTGCCGCCAGTACCTTCGAAACATTGGACTGCTCGGAAATCTCTACACCGCCCAAAGCATCAGAAACTTCCTTTGTACTGATTTTGGAAAGGTCCTCTGCCTCCGGTAAAATGCCGAGGCTCACCAGTGCTTTTCTGGTATATCTTCCTACCGGTACGGTACCGTCTGCAAGAGCAATGGACTTTGCATCTTTCAGCGTCTCTAAGCCGGTAACCTTCATTACCGCTGTCTTTTCTTGTGATTACGCAAAGCTGGTTATTGACTACATTTTGTCTCATTACCTTCAACGAGCTTTCCTTCCTCCTGCAAAGTATCCATCTGCTTCTGTGCTGCGGAAAAGAATACATCACAAGCATAGCCTTCCTGAATCTGTGTCAGGAGCTTTCCGGAAGAATCTGCCTGGAAAAATGAGCTTCACGGAAGGATTGTCCTTCTCATACTGCGCTCCAGCTCTTCCATTACATTTTTAAGAGAAGCCGCAACAAAGACCTGAACTTCCGTCTTTTTCCCCTTCAGTGGCCTTTTCCGTTTCCTTTGCGCTCTCTGTCTCCGCTTTTACTGCTCTCGGTCTCTACTACACTGCTCTCTACTGCTGTCTCCTCTTTCTTTGCTCCTCCGCAAAGAGATGAGCATAGCGGAGAAAATACTAAGGCAAGGCTTCCTACTACAAATTTTTCATACTTTTCCTCCTAATTTTTCTTTTTCTGTGCCCGTAAAAATCCCTATGCCATGAAAGAGCTCCGGAAATAAAAACTCAGATTCTCACTTGCAAGCCTTCGAGGCTTCCGGGAAGGATTTATGATTAAAGAATGTTTCCGTATCCCTGCAGTCTGACGGCTTAACATGGCTTTTTGGTAATTGTTAAGCTATGCTGCCGTAAGGCTTCGGAATGCCGGGAACATCTCTTTCACACAGCTTTAGTGGCCTCCAGTGCAGTCTCTTTCAGAAAATCCCGTGCCTCCGGTTGTGAAAATCAAAGATATCTCTCTTTGATCCGCTAAACGAATGAGTGCCTTTTCTAAAGCCTCTCTTCCGTCCGGAAGAAGCAATCGCTCCTCCACTACTATCCCCTGATTCTCTAAAAAATCCTGAATAAGCGGTCCCGAAAGGTCCTCATATTCCCGGAAGACGCTCTATCCGAAAAGGGTAATGACCGCCGCCGTATAAAGCTCTCTTCGGATCAGGCGGAAAAAAACCTCTACAGGGTCTCCCTCTCTGACGGTTCCTCCCTTGATTACTCTGGAAAACACACCCCTTCTCTTGGCATAATGCAGTCTCCCATTCTGGAAGATTGCACAGTGACTGTGGCACTCTTTTTCCGAGCTAGTGTCAGCTCCAATACCGCTTCTCCGACATGGATTTTACTTCCCACGGGCAATTCGAAAGGTCAAAGCCTTCCACCACCAGATTTTCTCCAAATGCACCGAACGCGACTTCCGCCCCTTTTTCCGAAAGTCCTCTATCTTTTCAAAGAGAAAGAAAGGCTAACCTGCCTGTGCCAATTTCCTGCATGCGCATCTCCCTCTATCCCAAACTGCGGGATGAGGACTGCTTCCTTACTTCTCTGTTCCTTTTTGCTTATGCAAATTGCCAATAACTTTCCCATTGATCCTCCAAGCCTTTTCTCTGTTCAGCTTTACCTCTCTTTTTACCTTCTTTATTATCTTCATTATTGCCTTCTTTATTGTCTATCGAAATCCTAACGCAGCTATCCACCGATTTTACCCATCGCTCTATGTTCCGTAACCTCAGAGAGTTTTTCAAAAGGCATGGCTTTCCGGCTTTCCCTAAAATACAGTTCCGAAGTGTTTTTCCACTTCCGCTCTTTTCTCCTCTTCGGAAAATGCCGTATTGCGTAATATCCCCTAAGCGCATATCCATTTTCCATAGCAAAAGGCAAGGCTTTAACTCTCCTTCGCTCGTTAAGCGGATCCGATTACAGCTTCCGCAAAACTTCCCGTGAAGCGCAGAAATAAAACCTACAGAACCGAAAGCCGGGATTCAGTAATACTTCGCAGGACCGTTTCCGTGGACGGAAATATCCTCCGTAATGCCGGATAAATCTCTCTGATTTTTCTCTAAAATTTCTTCATTATAGTAGGGTTCAAAATTTTTCCCATAGCCAATCAGCATCATTTCTATGAAACGAATGTCCAGAGGACGCTCCTTTGCAATCGCTAATAGAGAAAAGAGCTCCTCCTCATTTTTTCCCTTTTGCATCACCGTGTTCAGCTTGACACGAATCCCGGCATCACAAGCTGCGTATATCCCCTCTAAAACCCGGGAAAGCACGGGAAGACCTGTGATTTCTGCAGATCTTTCCTCCTTTAAGCTATCAAGGCTCACATTTTATCCCGTCTATTCCGGCGGAAAGAGCTCGGAAGCGCTTCCTTCAGTAAAAATGCCGTTCGTGGTCAGCGTGACCTGTTCCACCTTATCAAGCTTTTTAAGCTCCTTAATAAAAATCAAGACCCCGTCCCGCACCAAGGGTTCTCCGCCTGTCACCTTAAATCGGCTGATTCCCAGCTTCGAAGCCTCTTTTGCCAGAAAAAGAAGTTCCGAAAAGGACAGAAGCTTCTCCACGGGAAGCACATTCTCCATGCCCTTAGGCATGCAGTAACGGCAATGCAGATTGCAACGGTCCGTAACGGAAGGCGCATATAATTGATTTGTCTTTGAAATTGATCCTTCATTCTTCCTCTTGCTTTTCTATTCCTTCCTGACTAAAAGCTAGTCTAAAGCTCATTCTCACATTGCTCTTCAGCTTCTTTTCTAAACCTTATGTAGCTTCAATTCCCACATCTTTCCCTATAGCATTTTCGCTCAGACTCTTTCTAAAAGTACATCCAGCTGTCCTCCGCAGACCATGCCTTCCTCTGCCGCAATGTCATCGGCAAGGTCCACATGATATAGACAGGCAGGTTTTGCATTTTCCAAAAATAACTCCGGCTCTTCTGTACCACTTCCGCTTCGGCGCAGCCTCCTCCGATAGTGCCGATGAGCTTTCCTAAGGGACTGATCAGCATCTTCGTGCGGCTTCTCTCAGTGCGGAGCCCTGCCTTTCACAATCGTTGCCAAGACATAGTCTTCTCCGCTTAGCATGGCATCAGCATTTCCTTCGTAAGACTTTCCTGATGAAAGCTCTTATTCTTCTCCATCACGATTTCCGAAAGAACGGAAAGCCCGATTTCCATAGGGGTCTCCGCTCCAATAGCAAGTCCGATAGGGCTATGCAATTCCTGAAGACTTTCTTCGCTGACTCCTTCTTCCAAAAGCTGCTTCTTAATAAATGTAACTCTTCTTTTCGATCCCATCATGCCGATATAGGCATGGGATTTCTTCAGAATCTCTCTAAGGCAGATGAGGGTCGTGCGTATGCCCGCGGTGACAATTACAAAATAACTGTCTTTATCCCTTTAAAGGGTGAGGGGCTTTTGCAAAAGTCCTCACACAAAAACCCTCATCCGCTCCTGCCTCTTTCGCCGCTTTTCGCAAAAGGAAGGTCTGTCCTCGATGCAAAAGCACCTGAGAACAATCATTTTCCCTAAACGAATCACGGAAAGAGCGACATGTCCCGCTCAAGCACGATGAGTTTCTTTTCGCTGACGAGATTATCCAGGAAATACTGTTTCTCTCCTAAAAAGCAATCAGGCCGCGTTTTGCTTTACAAAGGGGAGGATTAGATGTTGAAAATCAGATGTTCTTGCCCGTTTCTTCTCCATCCACAAAAGGACTTTTTCACCTAGACTCTCTTCGTTTGAGGAAGTCAGCAGGACATTTTCCGGGACGGGTCCAGTTCCGCGATATGCTGCCATATTTCTCTCATCTATCTTCCTTTCCATTGAGTGCCTCATTCCGATGTTTTCAGCGAGTATTTAACAAAGGGAAATATCCCTAAAGCTCTTTACAAATAATACGCCTTCGGAAAAACTTTTTGCAGTAATACGCTTTCTATAAAAGCACTTTTACAATAATCCACCTTCTCCAAGGCTGTCTATATCCTCTTTTTGTCACGGGATCATCCGCCATGATGCGGGGGTAAGATCAGGTCAAAATACAGTAATGGGGCAAAACCTAACACTGCCGGAGCCCCATAATCAGTACATTGCTGCCCTTTCCGTAGGCAACATGAACATCGATCCGGAAGAACCCGGTGCGCCGTAGCTCACCACCCTCTCCGAAGACTTTCTGAGTGGCAAGAGGCGTCCTGTCATCGGGATCCACCGACATACCGCGGTGCAGAGAATGAGCTCTGCTCCCTCATTAAAGATATTTTTGTATAGCGCTCATTTCCATATCACATCATCCGAGCAAAGGCTCTGCCCGATGAATTCCACGGAAAAGACGAGAGCTTTTTCCTTTACAACCGGCGTAAAGCCGTCCTCGATTCTTCCGTGATAAACTTCATTTCCCGTAGTCACGAAGGCCACCTTCTTTTTCTTATAAGGAAGAAGCTGTAAAAATGCCGCCATCTTTCGCTATGCGCTCTGCCCTCTCCATTTTTCTTTTTCGATACAAAGCGGAATGATTCTTGTTCGGCAAGCACTTCTCCCTTTTTCACGGGGAGTATTGTTCTTCTTCAGTTTGCCATCATCATTTTCTCCGAAGAATTGAGGCTGAAAAAGCTTCTCGAATCGACCTTCAATACGCCGTCACAGTCTGCAATAAACTCGATCTTTCCCTCTTTGATCTCTCGGGATGCATGTTTTCGCCTTTTTCCCATCCTATAGAAGTTTCTGCGGCTTCGTTTTCATGCAGCATATCAGCATCTTCATCCCAGATATAGATATGATCTTTTCCTACGGACAAAAAGCACCGGAACATCCGCTTCCTCGATTCTGTGCCCTTTACGAAAAATCGGGCCTTTCTTTACACGGGGAATAATCTGGGTGATGTCCGACAAAGAATCTGTCCGACCGCCTCTATTGTCTTCATCTCTCGCATAAGTTCTCCTTCCCCGGCGTCTCTTCCCCTATCTCTTTTTCAAAAAGAAAAGAGCAGAGCTTGCCCTGTAAAAACTGTTCCTATTTCTTTTTTTAGAATTTTTGTTTTTATATCATTCTTTTTATCTAACAAATTTTTAGATTCCTCATAGATTCTTATTTTTCCCAGTATAGTGAATTTTTAGAGTTAAGTGCAAGAAATTAGCATTTTATAGACGGTCCTATTCGAAAATACAAAATTTTTATTATAAAAAAATTACCTCAAATAGCTAATTTCCTTATCTCTTTAGCTTCGATAAAAACTGTTTTTATTTTTATATTAAACATTATTTATTTTTATAGTTTTATTCTATAAATACTTTTTCTCTGAGCCCCGCCTTTTTGCTTGTATACTTTTCCTAAAATATTTTTAAAAAGTTTTGTGTCTTTTTGTCCAAAATTATAGTTATACAGTCTATTTGCATTTTTCCCCAAAAGGTGTATTCTGTAGAGTAGTTCTTCAGGGCGGGGTGTGATTCCCCACTGGCAGTAGAGTCCGCGACCTGCATTTGCAGCCGAGTCAGTGTAATTCCGACACCAACAGTATAGTCTGGATGAAAGGGCAGAGTTTGACGAATTTTTCTGCCCTGTACTTTTTGTACAGGGCTTTTTATTCTTGATGAGTATGCTCGCATAAGTTTCCACATAGGACGCGCCTATGCATTTTCTTTACTCACAATAGTCAATCGCTTTTCACGCTGAAAGAAGAAATCTGTTCATTGCGAAGAGGGAACTCCTCCCTTTTTAGGAAAGCGAGGTAAAAAATGAAAAACAGAGCGGAGAAACAAATTCTCAGGTACAAAGAGCACAGGAAAAAATGAATCGCAATATTCGTATTGGAAATATTGCGATTATCAGTATTCTTTCCGCAATCAGCTATGTGCTGATGTGGTTGGAAGTCCCTGCTCCTCTTATGCCCCCTTTATTAAATTTGATTTTTCAGACTTTCCTGCACTTCTTGCCGCCTTTGGTATCGGTCCCGTTGCGGGAATACTGGTCGAACTCATTAAAGAATATCCTACATTCCTTCAGTTCGGTTCCTTTGCCGTAGGAGAGCTGTCAAACTTTATCCTTGGATCCTGCTTTGTAGGTGTTGCAGGACTGTTTTACAGAAGAAAAAAACAAAAAAATCCATAGTTATCGCGTCCCTTCTCAGGCGCTGTAGTATGGCTTTGATTTCCTATCCCTCAATCTTTTTGTTGTGTATCCTTTTTACTATAACTTCATGCCCAAAGAGACCGTACTCTCCCTATATCAGCTGATTCTACCCTCTGTAGGAAGTATGGGAAAGGAGCTCTCCTCATCTTTAATCTCCCCTTTTTACCTTTATTAAAGGGAATGCTGGATGTTTTGCTTTGTCTGTTACTGTATAAAAGCATTTCTCTCCCCTCCTGCATAAATTTAAAAATTAGAGCCAATCCTTTTTATATCCTGTGCTTAAGGACCTTCTTTTCTTCCTAAAATTTAAAAGGGATTCTCTTCTTGAAAGTAGAGAAGTTTCCGTACAATGTCTTAGAGCAGTATAAGCTTTAACACTTTAAAGGATGGAAAAAAATGACGGAAAAAGATTTTGAAGAGATAGATTATCAGAAGAGGATGAGACGAGGCATCGAAAAGATGGAGCTAAGAAGAGAGAAGCGGCGGCGCGAAAAGCGAGTCCATATCCTTCTTAGCTTTTTAGTTTGCTACTTTTACTTCTTCTTGCCTTTAGTTGGAATCCGTTATGCGCTTCCTTACCTAAAGGAAAGAGAACTGCTGGGCCAAAAAGAAAGCTCTCCTGCATGGGAAAAGAACATTCGTCCTCTAAGCTCCGATAGCGAAATCAAGAAACAAAAGTAGCGAAGAAAGTACGGACACGACATTATCCGAAAGGAAGAGGCATTAAAGGCTGCAGAACTAGCAAAGCCAGGCAGTATGATTACGACGGAGCAATTGCCACTCAATTCCTTAAGTCTCTCGGAGATAGTGAAATTTCCGCAAAAATCACGGAATTTGAGGAAGCAAAAAACAAAAGCTTGTTCCCGCAGATATGGATAGCATTACTCATATTTTCTTTCACATTCTAGTTGTGGATACAGACCGCGCTAAAAAGGATACCCATCAGGGGACGGCAGTACAATTCTGTAATGACTACGATTCCGAATTTAAGGAAGTAATCCGAGAAATGTACGAGCGCGGATATGTCATGGTACATATGCATGATATTGCGGAAATGCAGGAGCAGCCTGACGGCACAAAGAAAATGATAAAGAAGCAGATTATGCTGCCCGAAGGAAAAAGCCCTTCGTCATGTCCGAGGACGATGTAAATTACTATATTTATATGCAAGGAAGCGGTTTTGCCGATAAGATGGTTTTTAGACGAAGAGGAAAGCCGAGAGTTGCAATACACGGACAAAAGACGGAAATGTCAGCATCGGCGACTACGAGTTTGGTTCCCATTTTGGATGAATTTGTTGAAAGAGCACCCTGACTTTTGCCTACCACGGGCATAAAGCAATCATTGCTTTCACGGATACAACGGTGTACTGGGCTATCGCACGGACGAAACATTCGACCCGAACTCTCCTGCCCTGGATCCGAAAAACAAGGCTAATCCAGATATTGAAGAAGATAAAGAAACTGTAAAGCTGAGCTCAGGCTTTAAAGGATGACGGATATGAGTTTGCCTCTCACTCCTGGGGACACATTAATTTTTACGGATCGTTCTTTGGAAGCGGTGAGAAAGGATACGGATCGTTGGGAACGCAATGTGGAGCCTTTGCTTTCCAGAGCCCTGCGAGATTCTTCTCTACCCCTTCGGAGCGGATATCGGAGACTGGCACCCCTATCAAAGCGGGCAGCAAGACAGGAAATATGATCTTCTGGAAAATGCAGGCTTCGATAGCTTCTGTAATGTTGATTCCGCAAAGTATTGGATGCAATACGGAGATCAATTCCTGCGTCAGGGAAGAAGAAATATAGACGGCTATCGTTTGTATGAATCCTATATCAGTAAAGCAGACCGACTTTCCGATCTTTTTGATGTAAAAAGGTTTTTCGATACAGAAGATCGACTCCTATCAATTGGGAATAAATGACAGATTAGAGAATTTATCGGACATTTATAAAAACATCTTTGAAAATTCTATTTACGAAAAATATACAGAGAGGAATCGCTCTAATGAATAAAAACTGGATACGGAAGAGGTGCGACACCTCTTCGAAGAGGACTCTGAACGCTAGAAAAGGAACAGAGGAATACTTTTTGCTTTTCGAGGATGTCTGCACCATCAATGAGCTTCTTGCCATGGCGCAACGCTATGAAGTTGCCAAGATGCTTCGAGAGGAAAAACCTATATTGATATTGCAAAAGAGCACAGGGGCATCCACTGCCACCATTTCCAAATAAATCGGTCCTTAAATTATGGTGCGGGAGGCTACAGTCTTGCTTTTGAGGCGTTTAGATAAGAAAAAAGCGCTCAGACCGAATGATGATCTGAGGCGCTTTATTGAGTTATCGATAAATGTGAGTTATAAGACAAACCGTCTTGACGGCTAATCCCACTCAACAGAATACATATAGGGCCATAGAATCTCCTCTTAGGCATCCGATCTTCAAAGCCGTTTTTCATCTTGCAGCTCACCTCATACAGCACCTTATCAGGCACCGCATCGGTTTCTTCCTGCACCATCTTGGCTATTTCCTCATTGCACTCTTCCAAAAGCTTGATTACAGCTGTATTCTTCGGGAGCTTCTTTGCAAGCTTCTCTTCCAACTCCTTCATAAGAGTATAGCCTCTTGTAGGAACCTTCCCCTGATAGCGCTCAATATGCATTTTACACTCACTAAACTGCGCATCAGCCAACGCGGCAATAATTCTATTTACCCAGTAAAAGCTTTCCGTTGTGACTCTATGCGTCGTATTCGAAAAGTATTCCGGAGTCTTATCCACATTGGCATAGAGAGGAACAAAGGCATTGAAGGTGTTGGAGCCGAAGCAAACCATTCAATAACCGCATACTCCTTCGGAACATCAGGCCGAATCTGCACGAGGCTTAGGAAATTGTTCCTGCTGATTCCAATAGGACGGTATTTTCCGCGATTCTTCTCATCGCCGTATTTTCCGTAGCAATCATACGGTGTCCCTTGGAAATGAGAGGAAAGAATGTACTTTACATCCTCGAGATAATCTTTATCTCCGGGCAGAGGCACCAAGGCAGGTCATCGTCCTCCGGCCTAAGCTCAGCATTTTTCTCCGTCAAAGCTAAAGGTATTTTTATTAAAATATCTTGCCATACTACCAAGCTCTCAGGGTTATAGACATGGTCTCCGTCAGAATGGGTGCCAAAGCACTCTCGGATTAATCCAATCCCCTCAGTCTTCTCAATTTCATCAGAAACGCGAAGATCCAAATGGTTCTTTGCAATGAACTCCTTTAAATCCTTGGAGCAGATATATTCTTCCTCGCACCATAAAGCATCTTCAAAAATCAAAGTAGTCGATTCCAAGCTGATTCAGCATCATAACATAGGCATTGTCCGGCACTCTTCTTGCGATAAAAATGGTGTCCGCCTATGGTTTCCAGCCACCAGATTTCATTTTTCATCCGAAAAAGGCAATCCCGTTCATTCATAAGTACCGTACTTTTTCCAAAAAGCTCTCAAGACGAAGCACGCCTTCTCTTGCGGAATGAATGTAAGGGAAGTACCAATGTCACCATATCCTCTTCGCCTATTCCTCCGATTTGCTCCGGCTTTCCGTTCTCCGCCTTTTTTACTAGGCTACAAGGGGATCTCCGGGAGGCACACGCTCGTTGCAGGCAATCGTCTCTGTCGCTGTCATGGACACATTTTTCACTGTTTACCCCTGCCGCACCCCAGATTCCTTCATCCTCATAAACGGCATTTGGCATAGAGGTATAGCGAAGCAGGGTTCTTCGGAAGCGGAATCTTCACATGAGAGCACGGGAAACATACTCTTTTCCTGATCCTTCGGTTCCACTACGATAAACTTTTTAGGGCAAAATGAACCTGAGCGGAATCTTCATTTCTCGCAATCATGGTCGATCCATCAAAAGCTCGCCTCTCTCCCTACTAAAATCGTTGTACAAGCCATATTTTCCTTCCTTTCTGTATTCTCAAATCCTATAAAGCGATAGTCCTATAAAGCACTTCGCTTTTCAGTATACTCAGGACAAGCCCTTTTCCATAAAAAGAAGCCTGAAATCATCAGGCTTCTTCCCTATCACTGAAAGAGGCGCAGAGACGAGAATCGAGACCGCGACCTTCTCCTAGCAGAGGACATAGTACCACTCTACCACTCGCGCAAAAATGCCCCAGGGCAGAATCAGAACCAGTGACACGAGGGATTTTTCAGTCCTCTGCTCTACCGACTAGAGCTATCTGGGCAAAAAGCGGGTGATGGGGAATCAGAACCCCACGTGTTCAGCTTGGAGCTGACATTCTACCATTGAGACTACACCCGCACACTCGTGCTCTGTTTTTGATTTTTGAGGCTCGAACGATATATTACTATACCGCCTTATTCTTGTCAATGTTTTTTATTTTTCTACAAACAGCTTTCTAAAAATACTTACTCCCCTTGAAGCACTTTTTCATTTTTGCCCTTATTTTTGCTATGATTAGCCATACTTTAGAGCATTGCTTCTTCATTCTCAATTTAAAAGGATATCAGAGCATTGCTTCTTCATTCTTAATATAAAGGATGTCAGGCATTGCTTCTTCATTCTTGATTAAAAGAATAAACGAAGAAAAACCACCGCAAGCTGTATAGATGTTCTCCTTCATCATGCGGAGGGATTGGATATTCATGGCAGGAGATTAGTTTTTATAGTAGGAAATTGGAGTTGTGTAGTAGGAAATTAGGTTTTTATAAAGGCAGGACAATCAAATGGTGAAAATGAAAAAAGCGATTATATCTCTTGGGACGAATACTTTATGGGCATTTCGAGGCTCTCCGCTCGACGCTCCAAAGATCCCTCCCACACAGGTCGGAGCCTGCATCGTCTCTTCCGATAATAAGATTCTCTCTATAGGCTATAACGGCTTTCCAAAGGGCTGTTCCGATGACATTTTCCCTTGGACGAAAATTCAGGCGGGCATGATCCCTAATGCCAAATATATCTATGTGACACACGCAGAATTAAATGCCATTTTAAACTATAGAGGCGGCTCCTTAGAGGGCAAAATCTATATTACCCTCTTCCCTTGCAACAGGTGCGCGAAAGCCATCATTCAGTCAGGGTATCAAGACCATGGTTTTTCCGCGAGATAAATATGCAGACACCCCTTCTGTTCGCGCTTCCAAAAGGATGCTCGATGCCGCAGGAGTACGCTACTACACGGTACCAGGCGACAGGACGGAATATCTCTATTGATTTATAGGCGAATTCCTCTGTAAAAGCCCCTGTATGCAGATTGATAATTTTGTCATAATGCGACCGCATTTGTTTTAAAGAAAGTGGAACTATGTTTATTCCAAGAAAGTAAGAAAAAAGAAACCCGCGTGCGAAAATCGCTGTAGCAGGCTGGATGCCCATTACGGCGACCATCCATGATTTTTTTGGAGCAGAAAATGCCTGGCAGCTCCTTTTTGCCACCATTTTATCGGCGCAGTGCACCGATGCCAAGTCAATATGGTAACGGAAAAAACTCTTTAGAAATATAAAAGTCTGGAAGATTTCGCTTCCTGTGATCTAAAGGAATTGGAAGAGGATATCCATTCCACGGCTTCTATCATAACAAAAGCAAAGAACATCAAGGCCTGCGCTGCCGCCTTAGTGGAACAGCACGGGGAGAGGTTCCGAAGGATATCGATTCTCTTGTCGCCCTTCCGGTGTAGGGACGGAAGACAGGAAATCTCATTTTAGGAAATATTTTCGATATTCCCTCCATTGTCGTGGACACCCATATAAACAGATTTCAGAATCGCTTGGGGACTTGCCAGATTCTTCCGATCCGACAAAGACGGAGTTTCAACTCATGGAAGTGCTCCCTAAGAGTTTTTGGATTCGCTGGAATACACATATCATTGCTCTGGGGCGTACCCTTTTGCACTTCCCAAAGGCCGAAGTGTGAGCTTTGCTATTTGAATGATCTCTGCCCTTCGGTGAGGGGATCCCGAAACCTGGAAAGCTCCCTCGGAAGAAACACTAGTATCCGGCTTTTTCTGCAGAAGATAAATCAGTAGGAATGCCATTGCGTGCAAAAAGTATGTTTTAAAGGAGCAGATTTATGGACGATTGTGAAGATTGCAGAAATTACTCTTACGATGAGGGACGAAGACAGAAGCGGGCTGTATGGCGGTTTTGATGAAGACGATCTGGCAAGACTGCAGGATGCCCGACTCTCGTGCGCACTGCCTACTGGTGCAAAGTGACTCGATAAAGAGAAAAGCACAGTGGAGACGAGATACGACACCGTAAAATACCAAGCCATCAGGGCATCTTGCCGCGGAAAGTATTGCGGAAAAGGTGCGGGAGAAGCTTGCCAAAAGAGGAAGCAAAAAGCTGAGCTTACTTTGTGTTTAGAATGGCACGCAAACTTATTTTCAATAGATTGGATAGACATTGTACTGCATGAACCCGAAATTCCCTTTAATACCGGGCCATCGGACGCACCTGCGTTGCAACGAACACGAGGCTCCACCTGAGTTAAACCCTACGGCTTTATTTTTGAACAGTAAAAATATCAAAAAGCCGGCATGGACTATTAGGGAGCATTTGCGACTAAAGGGAATATTTAAGTTATGAAGATTTTTAAAGCAGCCTGGAGGATAAAGGGAAAAATGGAGATTGCCTCCGGTGAAGTTCCAGCGCAAGGCCAAAAATCTGGTAGCGACTACCAAGGCAAAGAGAACTTATACGAGGTCTCTTTTTCGAAAATGATTACATTATGTTCGGAAAGGAATCCGCGAGTATTCAGGAGAGATTTTAGTGGAAGATGAGGGAGCATTGTATCCGTATCCCCATGCTCGAGGAGGCCCGTTCCTTAAATCTTTCGAACTCCGTGGCCCATTATCCTCTATAGGGCTCTCCGGCAACAGGATTTTAAGAGTTTAAAAAGGAAGAGTTTTGCACCGCCTGCATTGGAAGGAATAAAGCTGCTACTTTCTTTGATAAAGCCTATATATTCGTCTTCAACTCATCAATCAGATATAAGTCACTTCTGCGAAAATGCATATCAGAAATGCCTTGAGCTTATAAGTTGATACATCTCAGATTTATAAAAAAAATCCAAGGCATTTTCTAAAGACATTTTTTCTTTCTCAGCAAAGCCTGCTATAATGCGGGCGTATTTTTATTGTAAAAGAACGGGATGAGCATTCATAGGATTTCACTCCCTTCATAATGCAATACAGAAAAGAGCCTCTTCTGTACAGAAAGCAATACTGGATGTTGAGGCTTTTCATAACGAAGCCTTTTAATTGCCTCTTCTTCATCAATCAAATGGTCAAAATAAAGCTCTACCGTATTAAATCATTTGCAATTCCGCCAATCACAATATCGTAGTCACTTTTATCCTGTCCACTCCTGCACTTCACTACAAAATCCAGCCAATCCAAAGAATAGGTATCGAAAGACAAAAGCTTTCTTTCGGCCATTTTCCTTTCATCCATAGAATATATGGACAATACAGCTTCTTTCCCTGTAGTTTATAACGCTTACACCATTGTTCTGCTTGCTCTTTCAACGGAGTCATAAAAATCCCTACCCAAAATCCACATAGGGTCTGGAATGTAGAATATCCGGCTTAGAAATAGACAAATTGGAACCATGATAGAGAATCATAGCTTTACCCCCCATTCTTTCATCACAGACAAAAGCTCCTGAAGGATATATTCTTTTCCTTGCGTATGAAGCACCTCATATTCCAGGTATGATATAGTTCTGCAAAAGTTCTTTCCACTGCTAAGCCCCTGATAAACACTTGCTCCATCCTTATGCAAAGCTTCTGCTAAACTTTCAATACAAAAATAGGAGTAAATTCCAGTTCATGAATGTTATTCAGTTTGTTTTCTACCGATTCTTTCATCAAATTACCTCTACTCATTCCCTAGCTATAGCTGTATCTTAGCATATATGCATTCTATACTCAAATACTATTTGTAAAAAGTAATTTTTGCTTCATTTTTAAAACAGAGCCAGGCACCCTTGACATTTCCAACTGATTTTTAAGCAAAAGTTGAGACAGCCGTTTATGCTGTTCGAGCTTCCACAGAATCGTTCTTGACACAGTTGATAAAAGGAGAATATCATTATGGATCAATCCAAAAAGCTCTACCCCCTCTTGCTTTGCTCTATTTTTATTCACTCTTGCGCTATCCTTCTGGTTGCTTTGCAGGAAGCTGGAAACAGGATGCCAAAGGGATATTGAGTATCAAGGACCGATAAAACGGAATAAACCAGATTAATCGGTCCTTTTCACTATTCATCCTGCTTAAACTTCTCTCTTATGCAGAGGAATAGAAAAAGCCCTAATGCAGAAATTAAAAATAATATAAAATAAAAGCTTTGCACCACTATAATCTGCTGTTTTGTACTTCCTCTATGCGCTCCAAGAACTTGAGGCGATTTTCTCCATGAAAAAATCTTTCGGGTCTCTCTCTGCTCCAAGTACCTGTACCGTGGGAGCTGTTTCGAAGTAAAAGCTGCTCTGTCTGCACCTAAAACTTCTCCATTATTTTCCACCGTTGTAGCGGAAGAACTTGTTCAGTGGGAATAGAGGCTCCCAATACTCTTGGAAATTTCCACTGCGGAGAGATAGGAGCAATTCCCCTACCGGAGTTGTTAGATACATTTCCGGTACGGGAGTATTGCTTGTAGTATCAGGAGGGTTCAGTGTGTTGTCTTCATTTGAAGGATTCTGATGATTTTTCGCCATCGGGGGTTCTGTGCATTCTCCGAGTCCTTCTTTTCGGATTATTTCTCCTCCAGTTCTTAGCTTCAGATTTTCAATTTACAAGAACATTAAGATAGCGGTAGCCTCATTATGTTCTATCGCAGTATCGTAACCCTCCACAGGTATTTCTTTTATTTCAAACTTAACAGCTTGGTTTTCTGCATCCGTTTTTATTGTATTAGAGAACATATGCCGTGATCATGCCATCATTCAAAATTACTTCATCAACGGCTTTCCCATTTGCCAAAAGTAGAACCTTCACATTTTCTTGGGTGAGGGCCTTCTCCTTTCAAATTTTTCGTTACAGGAATAGCTGTCTTTTGCATCCAAATAATGCGCATTGGTAATGACAAACTTCGTGTCCTGAGATCCGAGTAATTACTGTTTTTAAAGTCATCTATCGGCTCTTCTTCCACCGTATATTCAATCTCTTTGCCGTTCTCATCTCTTCTATCCAAATCAGTAAATCTATGGTATAAGCCATAAAATCGTCATCTCTAAGAATAGCCGTTTTTAAATCTCTTCCATTTCTCAAGAGATGTACAGTTACCTTCGGATAGAAATCTGCCATAGAAGGATAGCCTAAATACGAAGTATCCTCTCCGCTTGGAGCAGAAAGAGTATTATCCCCTTCCGTAGCATTCCCTTCGCCGGACAGACGATGCTCCTCATCAGATACATTTAAGCATCATCATGTATCAAATCTTCTATGGGGAGAGAGGCCGGAGAAGGAACTCCAGCTTTAAAATCCAATCCTTTCGTACGAGAATATCCCTTTTTATCGGGTCTTCGACTTTCTTCTTCTCATTTGATATTCCAAGAGATTTCGGAGCTTTCATTAAATTGCTCCTCCATGACAAAATCCTCTTCTCTATTTCCCATCTTATATCCTAAGGGAGGATTTACTTCCTTGACATTATAAGATTCTTTGATGAGGTTATTTACTGCTGCAATTCCATCTTTACCGGAAACAATAATTTTTCTATAACCGGTGTTAAGGCTATACACCAAAAATTCTCCACCTTCTAAAGAGGGTTTCCATCCTGCTTATCCGTCTTTCGAACTTTGATGCTAAATCCGCTTTGATCAAAGAATCTGCAGCTTCCTTTCGGTGTAGCTGTGTTCTTGTGCCTTTACCTCTACATTTAACAATTCGGCTTTATTCTTATAAACTGATCCCTTTACCGGAAACTCGACAATTTCTACAAAATAACGAATTTCAAAACCTTCATTAGGCTTCATATGTCCTAATTCGTACTGCATACCTCGGCTCTAGATTTCCAATACCGATCGATATAATTTATATCCGGATATTGCTTTTCTTCCGCAGGGCTACTTCCCTCTTCATCTGTTCTCAGAGAAAATACGGGCAGGATTCGCCTCATCATCCTCTGCAGGAATAAAAATCTTTACTACCGCTTCCATCCTCTCGATACTCTCCACTTCTCCATACTCCCCTACGGATGTATGGAATGTACTGCTCTTTATTCTCAAAAATCACTATTAACATTGTAGTATGCCGGATTAAAAACCGTAGCATCTCATTTTTCTAAAAGTGTCCTGAAAGATAACATTTTCATAACCATTTTCCTGATGTGTTTCCTTCAAAGTTCTTCCCATCAAAGCGAACTAGATACTCCAAAAGATAATGAGAGGACTTCGGTATCCTACTTCTTGGATTCCCCCATTCACCAGCTCTTTAGTAGAAAGTAATCGGATGATTAGATTCCTGTTCCCGGTTTTCTCCTTATGCTCAGCACTCCTCAACAGCCTTGCCAGAGTTTCCAGCCTCTTCTGTGCCCTCTACAGTCTCAGCAGCGTTTCTGTCCTCTTCTGTGCCTTCTCCCAGCCTCCGGCAGCGTTTCCATCCTCTGCTATAGTCCCTAGATTGCTTTTCCTCCTCCGCTAATGCCTCTTCATTAAATTTCTGTCTTCTTCGCTTTTTGGCATCTGTTCCCTCGTCTATTTCATGTATCAGGCCAAGTACTCCAAACCTCTCTGCTATCCCTCTTCTTCCCTGCTGCCTGTTTCTGTTTTTCACAAAAACTGCAGGGGTTTTTCTCCTCTGCCTGTGCCGAAAAGCATCCTTGGCAAATCAGCAAACAGAAGAAAAGAATGCCAAGAGTCTTCTCTTTGTCTTCATTTATTCTTTTTCCTCTCTTCAAATTATTAAATATACTTAAAATTTAAAGTAACTTTAATAGCCTAACATATTGCGAACTAATTTTAAAATGGGATTGTATTATTATTTCACTTTGATTCTTAATATTTAATCATTAAAAGGGCTGCAGTAAAATAATTTAAAATAGCTTCATCAAAAACTCTGCTGCTCCTTTCTTTTTCTCCATTAGCAAATCAAAATAAGCAGGACTCTGTGTTATCCTATTCTTCTTTTTAAAGATAATAGCGGTAATGACATTTCTTTTTTGCCATTACCGCTATTCTCTAAAACTCTAAAATTTCAAAGCTTCTCACTATTTAAATTCTTTTGAGTTATCTCCTGCATCATCCTCGGATACAGTGTAGGTAAATCTCTTCTTGATATCCTCATCGGATGCCAGATACTCATCGTAAGTCGTAAGCTTATCAATAAGCTTTCCGTCAATGATTTCCATGATACGGTTTGCGGTGGTTTCCACAACCTGGTGGTCACAGGGAAGCAAAGATGATTTACTCCGGGAAGTTCTTTAAGCCGTCGTTTTTAGGCGAAAATCGCTTCCATATCAAGTGGTCGGTCGGCTCGTCCAGAATCAGGACATTGGGCCGAGAATCATCATTTTGAGAGCATGCAGCGTACCTTCTCTCCTCCGGAAAGGACATTGACCTTCTTCACTCATCATCTCCCTTAGAGGCATTCTGCCCAAGATACCCTCTTACAAACTAGGGTATCCTTATCCGAGAATACTGGGTAAGCCACTCTACAATGAGTATCCTCAGGCTGAACTCCTTCGTGTTGTCCTTTGGAAAATAAGACTGGCTCGTAGTCAGTCCCCACTTATAGTCTCCGCTATCCGGCTCCATTTCGCCGGAAATAATCTGCATAAGGACCGTTTTAGCAAGCTCGTTCGGTCCAACGAGAGCCACCTTATCATCTCTATTTAAAGATAAAGCTGATGTTATCCAGTACCTTTTACGCCGTTGACGGTCTTTGTGAGATTATGCACTTCAAAACATCATTTCCGATTTCCCGGTTCGGCTTTAAACTGAATAGGGATACTGTCTGGAAGACGGCTTAATGTCGTCGAGCTCAATCTTTTCGAGAGCACGCTTTCTGGAGGTTGCCTGCTTGGACTTCAGAGCATTGCTGGAGAAACTGCTGGATAAATTCCTGTAACTCCTTAATCTTCTCCTCTTTCTCGTATTGGCTTCCTTCTGCTGACGAGACAATAAGCTGAGGAGAGCTCAAACCCAGAAATCGTAGTTTCCGGCAAAGAGGGTAATCTTTCCATAGTCGATATCGGCAGTGTTGGTACAAACCTTATGAAAAATAACAGTCGCATGGCTGACTACGATAACCGTATTCTCAAAGTTAATCAGGAAGTCCTCAAGCCACTCAATGGAAACTAGGTCCAAGTGGTTTGTCAGCTCATCGAGAAGCAGGATGTCGAGGATTTCAGAGAGGCCTTCGCAAGAAGCACCTTCACCTTCTCAGGAGCCCTTCAGCTCATTCATCATCTTGTGATGCAGCTCCAGTTTTCGATTCCAAGACCGTTTAGCATGGTCTCCGCATCCGCTTCCGCGTTCCACCCGTCCATCTGGGCAAACTCGCCTTCCAGCTCTGCTGCACGAGATACCGTCTTCATCGGAAAAATCCGGCTTTGCATAGAGGGCATCCTTCTACCTGACGCACCTCGCTAAAGTCGCTTATTTCCCATGATTACCGTATCCAAAACCGGTAATTATCATATTTAAACTGATCCTGCTCCAAAACGGACAGACGCTGTCCGGGAGGTCGGAATAATCTCTCGGATATTGGCTCAGAGCACCGGAAAGAATCTTTAAGAGGGTGAGACTTTCCGGCACCGTTCGCACCAGTGCCCATAGCAGTTTCCTTCCGTGAATTTGATGTTTACATCCTCAAAGGAGCCCTTTTTCCCCCACTCCTGCAGGTTACATTACTTGCAGCAATCATCTTTTACCTCTATTTCCTCATAAAAATACGCTATATTATCCTCCGACAATATAGCATTTATAAGGAGAAAAGGAAAGGGCAAAGAGACAATGAATGAGAAAGTAATGGAGGAATCCACGCGCATATGCAGGGACTTATCGGTTTGACGGAATAGGAGCTTATGGAAATCGAGCCCGGCCACAGTCTTTTTAAAGATAGAGGTAAAAGAAACCGATGCTGAATCACTATCGGGGCCGTTCACGTGGGGCTCTCCACCCTTTGTGATATGGTGTCCGGCGCGACCGCCTGACGCCTACGGTGTGACCAATGTCACCCTCTCCGGAAGCATCAACTATGTCCAGTCCGGCAGGTGTCGGTACACTGTATATCGAATGCAGTACCCTGCATAAAGGCAGAACAACCGTTGTGCAGGATGTTTTTGTCCGGGATAGCGAAGAAAAGCTACTTTGCACGGCCAGAATGACCACTGTATATCACGGGAGAGGTGGGAGAATAGGGATAAAGCGATTATATGACTTTCCCGACTGAAAAGCTTTAAGGACTGATACAGTCTGGCAATCAGCAGTCCCATTACATTGTAATAGTCTCCCTCTATTCCTTTTACAAATCGGGAAAATGAGCCCTGAATATCTTATGGGCCCGCCTTGTCCATAGACTCACCTATGGCAAGGTAGTCCCAATTTCCTCTTCAGTCATTTTTGCAATGTGCATGAGATTTTTTCATAAAAAGCCCATTTCTTCTCTCCATAAAGAAGACATACTCCGGTATACACCGCATGCGTTCTCCCGAAAGACCGGGAAAGCATCAGGTAGCTTCCTCCCTCCGTTTTTCGAGCACAAAGAATCCTTTCTCCGTCATAGACCACAGTGTCCGCTCAATAATCAGCGTTTCTCTGTCAAACTGCCTCTGTACCTCCTCTGCCTTCAGAAAAAGCGAGACGCTGTGTAAGCAGGGCAGGATCCTTCTCCCGGCTGCTCTCGTCCGCTCCGCTCCGGATAAATCTTTCGGTTCCAGTCCAAGATAACGAATCAGCTCTATTCTTCTCGAGTTAGCTTGCCGAGTACAAAGCTTCGGAAAAATCTCACCTGCAGAGGCTTTTTCAGGCAATTCCTGCTCCAGATTCCCTTACCCTTTTTCTTTTAGAATTCTTTCCAAAGCTTTCCCAAATTCCGTTTTATCCATTCTTTTCTTCCTTTCGTTTTTCTTAATTCTTCTATAAAATCCGTCTTGCTTTTCCTTTTCTTTGTACTATTGTGGAGGCGAGATCAAGGAGTTTGCTCTGCCAGAAAGAGTAGCATTAAACTGCGTGGAAAGGAAAATTCCCTATTCCACTATTTTAAAGAAAGGGACTAAAAATACTGATGAAATCGAAAATGTAAATAATGTAGAAAGCTATTCAATCATTTTAAATGATTTGAAGGGCAGAGTAGAGGCTGGTTTCCGCTGAGGGTGACCGTATCAATTTAAAGTCCAAGCTCTCCCAGATGCTCATGATGTCCCAGATGCTGGACAAGCACATACATAAGGAGCTGGAGCTTATCGTACATGAGCGGAAGACATGAAGAAAGTCGTAGGAGTTTTCATGATGGGTGATGCACATAACTAAGAGTTAAAGAAACAGGGTAGCAAGAAGTTAAAGAAAGAAAATATGAGTTGCATCGTTGTTGGCATGGGGCCTCCGGGCTCGCCGCTCATTTTCTCTATAGCAGACCTTGGTGTAACAGATACAATCCTGTTGGAAAAGTCCTCTAGTAGGAGGCTGTCTCTTAAAGCGATTCCGAGCGAGCTTTCTCTTTCCGGAAAAGCCTTTTCCGGAAAAGGGCTTTCTCCAGATTTTAAGACTCATAGAAATTTACGAAATAAAAACAGCTACAGAAGAGGCTGGTCTCCGTAAAGCTAGAAGGAAGAAACGGACTGTAACAAGGAGCGAAGATTTGCGTTTCGTCTTATCGTAAGAAATCTTAGTAGTCAAGAGAAGATATCTACCACTGTAAGTACTTGGTTCTCCTTCTCCGCTCAGCAGGCTTTTGCGCCTTAAATCAACCAGGCTTTCTGAAAACAGAATGAAAATAATCGAAGGGCAGAGTCTCTCAGCAGCCCTAGAGCTTGGCGGAAAAAATCGGGCGAGAGCTCGAGAGGCTGCTCCTTCACGAAAAAACAAAAAGAAAAACGATCAATGAAAATTTAGGATAAAAAGCGAGAACTCAGCTACACGAGTGATGCTCGTTATGAATTATGAAAGTCCCCTACAGAGCGTTTTTCATGCCTCTGTGAGGGGACTTTCTATTTACTCTGTTTATTCTGTCTTATTCGTCTTATTCACTTCTTTTTGCCTTCATGGCAGCTCCCAAAAACAAGCTCTTTCCCTGTGAAATCTGTAAGTCCACGCCGGTCTCATTCGGCTCATCTTCCTCGAACTTGTAGTCCCTTTTTCCGGAAGAATGGCATTTAAGAGAGTTCCCACCAAGGAACCAGTAGCCAATCGGAGAATACAATCATACACCGAAAAGATCAAATACCAAAGCACCTGCAGAGAATAGTTAATTCCGTGGAAAGAACCAGAATCATCGCTGCCGATGATATTTCTACTCTTCGAGAAGTCCACCTTAGTCTCTACCACATTTCATGTACACCTACAGCGGAAATCATTCCGTAAAGCACCAAAGAGATACCGCCGATAATCGCACTCGGCATTCGCTCCAATTACTGCAGAGAACTTCGGACAAAAAGCTTAAAAATACAGCAAAAACTGCTGCCAAGTCGAATAACCTTCGGATCATGTACACCTTGGTAAGGCTTAAAACACCTGTATTTTTCACCGTAGGTTGTGTTTGCGGGTGCGTCGAAGAGAGAGGCCAAAGTCGTTGCCAGACCATCTCCGGTAAGGTACGATGCAGATCCCGGTTCCTTCATATAATTGATTCCTACCGTAGAAATCGCGGAAATATCTCCGATATGTCCCATCATAGGTCGCAAAGGAAATTGGAATAATCGTTAAGCAACTGCTGAGCAGCAAAGCAGGATCAGAGTTTCCGCACTCAGAAATAAGGGAAAATACCGTTCTTTCGTACTTTTACGGAAAGCCGAACCAGGCAGCCTCTCTAAGAGGCTGAAAGTCGATATAGCCTAAAACAGCTGCCAGGAGGTAAGACACAATAACGCCAAGAAGAATCGGGATAATCTTTACCATTCCTCTTCCGAAAAATATTGCAGACAGATAACCACTACTGTAGCGATTAGTGCTAGGGGCCAGATTACTGGAGCAGTTTTTCCACAGCAGACTTGGAAAGGTTTAAACCGATGGCAATGATAATCGGTCCCGTCACTGACGGAGGAAAAATTGCATAACCCTTTTTGCACGAAGGCCTGAAAGGCAAAGGCCAATAGTAAATACATCAGTCCCGCAAGAGACGACTCCGAAGCAGGCATAGAGAAGCTCGGCTCCTTATTCAGGCAATGCTCATATACCCTGCCAAAAACGCACAGGAGGAACCCAAAAATGCGCAGTACCTTTTTCTTGGAAATCAGATGGAACGAAAGTGTTTCCCAAGCCTGCAAAAAGCAAGGTTGCGGAAATCAGAAGCCCTGTAGGGCAGTGGTACAAGCACTGTCGCCTCCGAACATCGCAAAAAGGTGCTGAAATCCCGAAATAAAGAATCCCACCCCCTAAGGCTCTTGCATCAAAAATTAGCTCTTCTGGCCAAATTTCTTCACTGTTTTCATTTGCTCTTTCACCTTCTCCCTTCTTCCATAAACTGCCCGGGAAAATACACTCTTCATACCCCAAAAACGCTGTTCCTTATCATACCTTCTTGCATTTTTCCCTGTCAAAAGGCAAAAGTTTATAAAAGCATTACTTTTATCTTTTCTTTAATCATGTATAAAATGCTTACAAATACTATTTCAAATTCTATATCAATCTATAAGTAATTTTGTCACTAATCGAAAAATAAATTTTATGCTTCAATTTTCGCAAAAAGGCAAAAATGAAGTATATAATGAAAGAGACAATGCACGAGGTATGACATCAGTGGAAATTAGAACAACTGCATTCTTTTTTGATTAAAATCGTTGAGTTGCAAAGCTTCTCCAAAGGCAGCGGAGCTGGGTTATACCCAGGCTGCTGTTACTATCCAGATTCGTCAATTGGAACTGGAATTTAATACTCGATTTTTGATCGAGTGGGAAGGCGTATGGAGTTAGCACCTCCAGGCAAGAAGTTCCTTCTCTATGCCAATGAAATCTTACGGAAGGTTGATGATGTTCATACCATTTTAGGCACTACCGTGGTACGAGATCAAGATACAATCGAACTGTAGAGTCACTGTTAAACTTTAGCTCCCGGAAGTTGCTACCTATTTCTATCATCATTATCCCTCCGTTTCTTTAGAAGATTCGCTCCGGCACACCCAAGGAATTAAACGACATGTGATCATAATCGATTGATTTAGCATACTATATCGATCAAAAGGTTTATGGTCAAAACTGGGAAAAGACTTTTTGGAAGAACCGAGTCGGTAGTATTTGTTACCGCAGTAGACGCGGATTTACCGGAAAAAGAAGAATACCTGCTTACCACCAGCTGTTAAACCTCCCTTCTTCTTAACAGAAGGGATTCCAACTATCGTTTCGCTTTAGAGCAAGAGCTGGCATCACAGCATTTGTATCGATTCGGCCGTCTTTTCGAGACCAGAAACACGGAAGTGATTATAGAATTGATTAAGGAAAACAAAAGCATATCCTTCCTTCATGTACGCAGAAAAGACATTGAAAACGGTCTCTCTTGCAAATTAGAGGTTAAGGATTTTCAGCTACCATGTACAGACAGCTCTTTTACCACAAAAGATAAGTGGATGACAGAAAAATGAAGAAAGTTTTATCAGCAAGCGATCAATTGATGCTATAAAGAATCCAACCCGACTCGTGGACTTTCACAAGCGGGTTCTTACCTCTTTTTCTATGCTTTTCCTATCCCTCATACTCTTGGAAACATTACCCTGCTCTTCCGCTATCCTTTGGAAAATATTGCGCTGCGCTTCCATATTTTCTTTAGTAAACGCATAGCATTCACGATACAGGTTACCGTTACTCCCACATCCGCAAAGACCGCCTACGCCCCACATATTGGCAATACCGAGGCACTGAGGAGAAGCACGAGTATCTTAACACCGAGGGCAAAGACGATATTTTCCGTTGCAATCCCTAACCGTTCTTCTTCCGATGGAAACTGACTCTCGGAATCTTTGCGAGATCATCATCCATAATGACAATGTCCGCAGCCTCCCCATTGCGGCGTCCGAACCCATAGCTCCATGGCAATGCCCACATCGGAGCGAAAGTACCGCGCATCAGTGATGCGTCTCCCACAAAGCAAGATAGCCCTCTTGTTTCCCCGTCTTTTCGCTGACAAAGCTCCCTCAACCTCCTCTACCTTTCCTACCGGCAGGAAGAAGCTCTGCTATAAAGCCTGATCAACTCCCAGCGCTCTTCCCACTTCTTCCCGCCACCACTGCCTACTATCGCCGGGTCAGCATCACCACACTTTCACGCCCTACTTCATTTTCATAATAGCCTCGTGTACTCCCTTTATCTCATCGGCAATCATAATCTTTCCAGATACATGCCGTCTTGCTACGTGGCAGACGGTAGCACTTTTTCTTCCTCTTCGAAAATAGGCAATGGAAAAACTCCTCCATAAGTCTTCCGCTTCCCACCAGAATCTGACTGTCCGCTACCTTGGCAATAAGTCCCGCGCCGCTCGGGTTCTCCGTCTTTCTGGGAATGAAGATTGCGTCGCTAAAACTCCTCCTGATAGGCATGAAGAATAGACTTTGCTATAGGATGAGAGTAGAGCCATTTTCCTGAAGCTGCGGCAAAAAGAAAACTCTTCGGAAATGCCCCTCCTGAGGCACAGCTTTCCACCACAAAATCTCCCTTTGGTCAGTGTTCCTGTCTTATCCGTAACCAGTACTGGACAGCTTGAAACAAGCTCCAGATAGTTCGATCCCTTTACAGGAACCCCTCTCCGGATGCTGCACCTATTCCGCCAAAGAGAAGAGCGGAACGGAAATCACAAGTGCAGGGACAGAGCAACGAGAAGGGTACAAGCCCAGTACAACCAGGTAATCGGTGGATGAGCCTGCCAAATTACAGGCGGAAATACGCCAATCAGAACACCGAACAGCAAGCCGAGATTCGGAATAATGGCGGAGAGCCAGAGCGGAAAACACAACAATCGGCGTATAGATCCGCACGGCGGGTAATAAAGTCTCTGTCTGGACTTCTCTCGCCAGAGCCTCTTCGACAAGCTCGAGAATCTTCGATACCTGAGAATCTTCAAAGCACTTTTGGCTCTACACGAAGAAGGCCTTCTCCGTTAACACGGCCGAAATAATTGTATCTCCCGGAAAAACGTGGCTGTACGGACTCCCTGTAAGAGCTGCCGCATTCCTGTCTTTCACACCTCCTACAGGATCCGTCACACGCAAACCTTTTCTCCCCGCTTTGATGAGAAGAATGTCTCCGATTTCCACTTCACCTCCGGATCTACGGTTTCTATGCTGCCGTCTTCCGTTCTACATTCGCATACTCCGGACGATGTCCATCAGCTCCTTAATCGAAGCACGACTTTGCCCCACAGCATAGCTTTGGAAGACTCTCGACCTGATAAAAACCATAGACGAGCACACTTCCGCAAACTCTCCTGCAAAAGCACCTACCGTGGCAATGGTCATGGCAGAGCTTCGTCAAAGGGCGGCGGTTTTTGATTCCGAGAAAGACATTTCCGTACCACATCATATCCACTGATAAAATAAGAAATAAGGTAAAGCGGCAGAAAGAACAGCGATCTCATCTAATGGGAATCAGCTTCATCTAGCAATCATCGAGACTAAAAATAAAATCACCGATAGGACTACTGATTTCTTTCAACATTAATTTCTCTGACATCTTCTCTCCCTTAATTCTTTCTCCAAAACAAACCCTTTATCTCATCGGCTTTTATGTCGCATTTTATACTCCCATTACCTTAAAATCCGGCTCGATGGTTTTTCCGATACGGATTGCCTCTTTCAAGATTTCGTCAAAGCGTTCATCTTCTGCTTCCAAAAGTAAACTTCCATCATGAAAATTGATCCTTTGCAGACTGCACTCCGTTAATCTTGACTGATTTGCATCCTGTATCTCTGCAGACAAAGTTGTACAATCGATTTCACAATCATATTTCTTTTTCATTTTATCCTCCTATTTCTTCGACAAAAAGTTTCGAAACTTATTCCTCTGTGATGTTCTATCCCATAGCGATGATTGTTTTGACATGATCATCCGCAAGGGCAGCTAAACAATGCTTTTTCCCTCTTCTTCCCTGCAAGCTGTGCCGTACGAAGAATCTTTAGTTACGAGGAGACTGTTGATTGGTTCATTTCCAGATCTTGGCAGATTTCCGTGACATTTTTCTCGCCCGAAAAGAGGTCATGCAAAATCTTAATCCGGGTGGAATCTCCAAAACCTTAAAGAGTTCGGAAAGGTCACAGAGCGTGTCCTGAAATCCTCTCATCCCCTAAGCTCCGCTAACTCCTGCTCCTTAGGATGGAGCAGTCTTCCAACTCCCTATTTTCCCATCCTTATATCATCCGCACTTACCACCTTTCCTCCTTGCCCGCTTTTAAAACAGATGCAGAAATCCCGAAGCGAGGAATCAGGAACTCAGGCTTTGGCTTTGGCTTTGGCTTCGGCTACAAAAATCAGAAATATCTAAAGAGAATCAATACATGAATATATTATCATGTATTTACTTGTTTGTCAATCCTTATTTTGATAAAAATCAGCTGATAAAATCCCGGCTCCTGATTTCCTTATTTTATACTTACTCTAGATTCCTTCCTAGACAAATACATATTCCTTTAGTCACTAAGCCTCTTCCACCTGCTTTTGGAGTGAGATTCATGCGAGGTGCGTCATTCCGTGGAACATCTTCCGTCCTGTACAGCGACTCCAACCTCCCAGCACCTCTTCTCCCAGCTCCTCTAAGGAAAGCTTAGGACTCTCCAAATATTTACCGCCAGTCAAGGAAGGCATATAGGTTCTCTGCGACTTCATGCGAAATGCCCTGGAGATTCTCCTCTATAAAAGCACCAGGCAAAGTCCCTGTTTTTGGAAAGAACGGGAAGAAGTTCCTTAAGCCACAGCTTCCCTCCTCGGAATACGCTCCGATAAGGGCATGCATGGAAAGCACATTCATGGAATTATAGTGGCTTAAAGGCCTCTTCCCATTCTCTACCTGCAAGGTCTTGTTGTACCAAATGTGATAAGCCCGACGAGACCACCAGATTAAAGGTCTTGGACGGCGCATATAAAGCGATAGTGTGCATTTTAGCATAGTCGCTCACAGACTGTGTCGGGATATGAGGAAAAGCCCAGCATAATGATATCCGACCACTTTCATCGGAAAATGACCTGCACATCATACTTTTTCGTAAAGTGCCATAAGTTTTTCCAACTCCCAACTTTTCCACTCTCCCCGAGGGATTGATGGGGAGAGCAGAAAATAGAAGCATGGATTTTCCTCCCTAACTTCCTTTCCCATATCATCAAAGTCTATCCTCAAATCCCCTCTTCATCACGGTACAAGGGACTGGAAACGATGGTATAGCCGGGTATTGATAAGGCTTTCTGTAAATCCGACATAGGTCGGGGGAATGCAAAAGGACCTTATCCCCTTTAGAGCAGAAAATGCTCAGAGCGGAAGAAGACCCCCGAGAACCCCATTTCGTGGGAAATGTTTTCCGGAAGGAGACTCTCTACCCGTTCTGCAGTTTTCTGCCAGTCTACAAATCCTCATAATATTCCTTACTCGGCTGAAAATAGCCGAAGCAGGATCAAGATTCTGTCCACCATGGCTTTTCTGAATGCAGGGTGCCGTGGGAAAGTTCATATCCGCAACCCGCATCGGAATCGCATCAATGCCCTCTTTCGGTGCCTTGGGTGCAGCCGGCAGCTTCCCGATTCCGTCAATCGCTGTCGCATCCTTCCAGTGCCTATCTATTATGCTGTAAAGTCAGATTGCACGTTTGCTCCTTTCTCTTTTCCACTTACTTATCTAAAAAGCTTTCTTATTATACAAAAATGTTCTTTCAGAATAAAATCTCCCTAGCTTTCCTACTTTTAGCAGCGAATGATTTTTAAATTAGCATCCCCTCCCCTTTTATATCTCTCTGCCGATAGCAAAGGCATGGGAGGTGCTTCTCTCACCCTTCCCTTTTCGATGCGGAAACAGAGAGGAGAAATGATGAAAACAAGGGAAAAGCAAAGGCTTTTCCGTGCTCCGAGAGTCTTATCCATAGATTAGAAAACTCGCTCTGTATCTTACCGGGCTTGCTCCATGTCTTACCGGTCTCACTCTGCACCCTAACGCTTCGTCTTTCTTCTTTCGAACGGCTAAGGCGGACTGGATAGAGGGAAATTCTAAAAATGCATGGTGGTATGATCTTGGAAATGGAAAGTATTACATGTCCCTCTTGGCAATGGATTGACAGCAATCATGACGGCATTGCAGAAATGTTACTGTTTTGATGAAAATGGATGGATGTGTAATACCATTACGCCGATAGGTTTACTGTAAAATGAAAATGGGAGCTTGGACTGTTGATTAACATTGTCCAAACTAAAAGTGCAATTTGATTTCTCAGAATAACAATAGCAATACTGACACTGTAAGCAATAATTTCACAGAAACATACACCTAATCTTTCTGAAACAAGGAGCAATCAGAGAAAAATCAAAAGTATTGAAGATTTTAGCGAGAGACAAGACGAATATCGCGCAGATCTTTTAAGAAGAGTGAATAGCATAGAGATAGACAAGACCGATACTTTAGGAGGAAAATGATTACCCTACAAGAAATGGCGCAGATTAGGGCTGGAAGAATTAGAGTATTCGGATGTCTCATATTGGACCAAATGGTAAACTGGCTCGGATATGGTGTGAGTGCGTGAAATTGCTACAAAGAGACTGAAAACTCAATAGATGCTTTTCTTTGCTTTTAAGGTAAGTAAACAGCACATGCAAACAATGTTGGATAAGAGATAACTTTCGGTTCCGGATATTATGTGGCGCAGTGAGAAGAGAAGTCTTGTTAGGTTATTCTTTTTAGCACATCTCTAAACCGGAAACGCAAAGAAAACGATAAACCACAAAATCCCAGGCCAAAACAGCTCTCGATGTCTGACCTAATATATGGTCTACATCGTATTAATCTTTTCAAGAGTGC
>BNJT01001958.1_pt1 | contig 101472 bp, 112 predicted proteins | sample 8540491 | NCBI WGS metagenome assembly BNJT01 (sample SAMD00202455, study PRJDB9452) | human saliva metagenome | host: Homo sapiens | reverse complement strand
GACATGTATTATTGATAAAAGGGATAAAATTTATACTTTAGAATTATTTCTAAATTTATTGGGTTAATTGACATTGAAAATAATAAAACTGGTCTTATATTTCCTTTGGCTTTTAGGACAAAAGCAGTTTTATTTTATTATTAGTTTTTATTTAATTTTATACTAAACTCTGTTTAAAAATGAGAATAAATTTTTATAATAGGTTTTTCAATAGTTAATTCATAATCATTCAATCTATTTTATTTTCATAGGATTGTTTCATTGCCGAAAATCCTTATCTTTGCAGTAAAGATTTTATCCTAATAATTAAAATTGTGGAAAGATGCTACGCAACCTATGGTAGTTCATAACATTTTCCTGCACTGACAAAAACTCGCTATGCTCAAAACAGTTTTGCCAGCACAGAAAATGCTCCGACGGATTAATGGTTTAGTATTATTTAATTGTACTATCCGATAAACCAAAAATTTCTTTTAAAATCTTTCTTTTAACTATCAAAATAATAAAAATATGAGTTGTAAATTTTTCAATAAAAAGTTAAAATATAGTATATTTTATAAATTTGAGAAAGGAGGCAGTATTTTATACTGTAAAAATCTATGAAAAATAGGGATTAACAACTAGGATAATGAGTTGGGCTAGTACTTGGGATTGTATTTGGGGCTGATATTAAGTCCTTTTTGCAAAAAATCCCTTCGTAAAAGATGTCGTTATTGATTCAGTCCTTGCTTTTTGGAGGAATGTTTATCAATCTTATGAAAGTTATGATTGTACCGTTAGTTTCTATTTCTCTTGCTAATGGAGCAGCTTCCTATTGGAGATATAAAAACTTAAAAGAATTGGTACAAAGGTTTTTGGATTTTATTTTGCAACTACTGCTATTGCGTGTAGCAATTGGATTATTTGTAGCAAAAGTTTCTGAATCGGAATGGAATGGTTCATGGAGAACTTCCCACTAAGGCGAATTTAAAATTGCGGAACAAGGTAAACTTATTGATATTCTTCTTGATATGATTCCACATTATTAATGCAATGTCAGAGGAAAAATGCTTGCAATTATAGTATTTTTCTGCTATTAGGAGTTGCAATTTCAGCTTTAGGAGATAAAGGTAAAAATGTAAAAGCTTTACTTGAAGAAGTCAAAATGAACTTGTGTTAAAAATGGTGGAACTTATAATGAAGTCGCTCAATAGGAGTATTCGCACTAATTTCAAAAGTAGTTGCTTCAACAGGTGTGGATGTGCTTGATAAGATTGCTTTGGATTTGTGGCTGCAACATTATTTGCATTTGTTATTCATACAGGTGTTTATCAAAGTAATGCTGCAACTATGGCAAAAAGTAAGTCCATTAAGATTCTTCAAAAATTCTTTTAATGTAATATCGGTTGCATTTTCTACATCCAGCAGCAATGCAACAATCCCAGTAAATATTGAAACTTTAACAGAAAAATTTGGTATATCTGAGGAAATAAGTTCATTCACAATTCCTTTAGGAGCAACTGTAAATATGGATGGTACGGCAATTATACAAAGAGTGTTGCAGTATTTATTGCAAATCTTTATAATATTCATTTAGGTCCAACACAATATTTGGGAATTATTTTTAACAGCAGTACTGGCTTCTGTTGGTACAGCAGGTGTTCCAGGTGCAGATATGCTAATGCTGTCACTTGTATTAAAACAAAGCAGGATTACCGCTTGAAGGAATTGGTGTTGTAATCGGTGTTGATAGAATAATAGATATGTTCAGAACAGCAGTAAATATAACAGGAGATGCTGTCTGCACATTGGTTGTAGCTAGAAGTGAAAACGAAATTACAGACCCATTCTATAACTAATTTTTGATAAAATTTCTCTAAAATTAGACTGAAAAATAATATTATTTATATAAAATTATTATTTTTAAACAAATTATTCAAAAACTGTCTTTTTAATAGACCTGTTCGATAACCTTGTATAAAGACCAATATCAGGGTAATAATATACTGGTGATGAAAATGATAAACAATGTTGAAAGAATAAAAACTTAAAAGAAGAAAACTATCAGAAAAATTTTTGGCATTAAAAATACCTTTGACAAAAATGCTGAAACTTTTGAATGAATCATACAGAATTGAATATTTTAAGAGGCGGACATCCGCCAAAACTATCTGTTCTTGACAGACTCGTAATTATGCTTTCATACTATCGCGACTATAGAACTATGGAAAATATTGCCTTTGAATATGGTGTTGCAAAAAGTACCATCTGTGAGTGGTTGAAATGGGTTGAAAAACATCTTGATAAAAAGCGAGGAGTTTTCTTTGTCCAAGGGAACTTAGTCAGGGACACTGAGATAGAAGTCGTGCTGGTTGATGCTACAGAATGCGAGATTGAGCGTCCTACAGCGGAAATATTACTCGGGAAAAAGAAAAAGCACACGATAAAGGCTCAGATAGTGGCAGACGAAAAGGATTTAAGGATACTCAACGTATCGTTTTTCTCATGGGAGCGTTCGTGACTTCAGGCTGTTCTGTAGAAGTCGTGTGCATTTTTCAAAAAGATGTCCTTTAATTGCCGACAAGTGGATACATAGGCATAGATAAGATACACGGCAACAGCTTGGTACCTAAAAATCGACGAAAAAGCATAAATTAACTAAAGGAGGACAAGAAATACAATTCAATTATTTCGAGACGTAGAATTTACATAGAGCATGTGAACAGACATATCAAGAGATTTAGGATAGTGTCTACACGTTATAGAAACAAGAGAAGAAAAATTTGCCTGAGATTTTCGTTAATTTAGTGCAATTTATAATTTTTGAACTATAAGTTATCGAACAGGTCTAATGCTAGAACTTATTAAAAGAAAAATTTCCAATCCTGAGGAAATTTACCAGTCATTTGTACTTTATGTGTCCAAAAAGAGGATATAAATACGTCTACGACAATATAAATTATGCCAAAAATTCTAAAGATTTTTGATTTGAAAAAGGCTCTCATACTTAATCAGCCTCAAACAATCTAAAACTTTTGTAAATGTATCAAAAACTGTTAAATCACCAATAGTCCTATTTTACACACTTACAAGAAAACTTAACAAAATTAAAAGACATTATCCAAAAATTGAAGAACTTATGTATAACTTTAAATTAAAAATATTGATTCTATCAGCTATTTTAACGATAATGACTCTTTTGAATTTTCAACAAATATATTAAATTTTGTAAAATATTATTCTAGCAAAAAGTCCATTATTGAAATATATCTTCCAAGCAACATTATTGAGTGAAACTGGAAAAGGAAATTTAATATTATACTCAATCCATTTAAAAATGGAATTACTAAAAATTATACATTAAAACAAAACTTTAATTGATTAATTAATTAAGAATAAAAATAATAAAACTGTCCAATATTCCTTTTTAAGAATAAAAAGACAGTTTTTCTTTTTATTTTTAAATTACAGATTATCTATTGATATTTCCGTAAAATCTTTTATAACATACGAAACTCCGTCAATTGATGATAACTTTATTGTTCTCGAGAGTCGAGGAAACAGCTATAATTTTTGCAGCATTTGCCCTTTTTGCCGCCTCTATTCCGAGTATTGCATCTTCAAATACTGCACAGTTTTCAATATCCACATTTATATTTTTGGCTGCTTTTCAAAAATATCTGGTTCTGGCTTTCCTTTAAAAACTTCCGTCAGTATAAACAACTTTATTTATATCAAACCATTTGCCCAAATTTAGATGTTCAAAATAAAATTTTACATTGCTTATCGGAGCACCTGTTGCTATAGTAATTGGAATACCAGCCTCTTTTAACTTATTAAGAAATTCTGGCAATCCTTTTTACTAATTTGAACATTTTTCTCATCTTTTTAGGCACATATCCTGATACATGCTTTCCTTTTTCTTCTCCTAGTTTTTGAACTTCTTCATTTGAAAAATCTTTGTTAAAAAGATGAAAGTACAGTTTTATTATTTCCACCCATGAATATACTTATGAATTTCTTCATTTTTGTTATTTCCCTACCAATTTTGCTTCTTAAAAATTTTTCCATACATCTTCCTGTAAAGCACTATCAAAAAGCATTGTTCCATTAAAATCAAATAATATCCCTTTTATTTTCATTTTTCCTCCAAGTAAGCAATTGATTATTTTTAAAAGTATTACTTTCAATTTTTATTTTTTTCCAATTTATATCAGAAAGTTTTTACCTTAAATTTTATTGTATAAAATTTGGACTAATAAACTTTGATATCCTTCCAAGAACTAACACTTTTCCGTCATTTTTCAATATTCTCATAATTATTAATCGGAATATCTCCTAGCTTGATTTCTGTTTCATCAATATTTTTAGCAATTTCACTTAACTCCACTTTTTGTTTTTATCAGAAAAATTATTAATACAAAGAACTTGCTGATTTTCATATTTTTCTTACATATGCGATTATTTCATCATTTTCAATTCTACTGGAATAAATTTCCATAAATCAGGCAATCTGAATATTTTCCATTTTGTCGTAAATCAATCATTTTTATAATGGGCAAAAATTGAATTTTCATTATTTATTTGAGATTCTGCATTCGCTTTTTCTATGACTTCCAGTCAATTCTATCCATGCTTTTACATTCTCATCTTTTGAAAATCCTGCATTTTTACTGTTATTCCATTGAAAAGGTGTTCTTGAATTGTCACGGCTTCTTTTATTTACAAAATATAGTGCTTCTTCAGGCGAAAAATCCTTCTCCCAATGCTCGTTGATACTGATCTTTACTGGCAATATCATCAAACTGTGCTATATCAGTTCTCTCAAAATTGTCCATTCCTATTTCCTGTCCCTGATAAATAAACGGTGTCCCACGTAAAAAGAAAAACAATGTCGCAAGTAATTTTTGCATTTATTTCATTTGCTTTTTTCCCTAAAAATTTATTTCAAACTTCTTGGCAAATCGTGATTTTTCTAAAAATGGTGCTCCCCATCCATATTTCTGCTGTGTCAGCTGACTTTCAAAAATTTTTATTTTCTCAATTCATTAATTTTCACATCCTGCACTGAATAGTAAAAACCTTCTTTCGCCATATCCAAATCAGAATAACTGAAATCAAAAATCATTGATCCATCTTCACCAATAAAATCATTATATCTTTCGTATTCCAGTAAAGGTGTTTCAGCTACAGTCATGCAGTTATACTTCTTAAATGTTTTTCTGCCAGTTCTCCTAAAAATTCCTCAATTCCTGGCTGATTTAACGTGTACTTTATATTATGTGCAAAGTCCATCTGCACCATCAACAGGCAAATCCAGATAATCCTTATCTTTTTATTGAATTTATAGCATCTACCCTGAAACCTGCAATTCCTTTTTTCCAGCCAGTAATTTACCATTTTATAAAGTTCTTCCCTAACTTCAGGATTTTCCCAATTTAAAGTCAGGCTGTTTTCTTTTTGTAAAATAAATGCAGATAATACATTTCATTTCCCATTTTTCATCAGTTTCCTTCAACCTTTTCCCAAGCAGAACCTCCAAAATGGCTTCTCCAGTTTGTTGGTGGCAGTCCATTTTTCCTCTTTTAAAAATATAATAATTTCTATACTTGCTTTCAGGATTTTTCAACGCTTCCAAAAACCACTCATGCTCATCTGAAGTATGATTAATTACTAAATCTAGAAATTATCTTTTATTCCTCTTTTTCCTGCCTCTGAAATTAATCTTTCCAAATCTTCCTTTTGTTCCAAATTCAGGATTTATATCATAATAATCGGAAATATCGTATCCATTGTCATCCATTGGCGACTTATACACAGGACAAAATCCCAGATAAGAGTTATCCCCAGATCTTTTCAGATAGTCCAATTTTTCAGTAATTCCATTTCAAATCTCCAATTCCATCATTGTTGCTATCATAAAAACTTCTTGGATATATTTGATATCCAACTTCTTTTTCCACCATTTTTATCTAGTGTATCCATATTTTCTCCTTTTTCAGAATTATTTTATATTATCAATAAAAAGATTATCTCACAAGTTAAGAGTAATTCATAAATAAATTTTTTTAAACTTTTTGAGATAATCCTATAAATTAAGTATATTTGTTAATTATTTCAACACTGGCCAGAAGTCTTTATTTCGCTTCAATTAAGTCATCCAATATTGCTTTTGCAACAGATGCACTCGGTACATGTTCTTGATAATGTGATTGCTTTGCCATAATTTTTGGTATGAACCTTCAATCCATGCTTCTACTACCAATTTTTCAACTGATACTTGTTGTTCCATTAATCCTTTTTGGAATTGAGGGATTTTACCTTGAACAATTTTTCTGGTCCATTTTGAACCTACTATACAAGGCACTTCAACCATTGCAGTTGGATCAAAGTTTGAGATTGCTCCGTCATTTTTCTACTATTAATAGCATTCTTTCTTTTGTATCATAAGCGATTGCTCTTGCCAGGTCAACTATATATGAAGCATGATCGTCAACGTGAAGTTTTGCTATCTTTTGCTGTTCCTTTTTCAGCGATTGCTCTACATTCTCCAAATACAAATTTTTCTCTTCCTTCCATTACTTCATTTGCTCTTGTATGATTAGGGTCTGAGTGTTCTACTACATAATCAGGGAAGAAAGTAGTATTTTAAAGTATGTGTTTGGCATTGTTAGTAGGATCAATTGCAAATACATCTCTTTGCTTTTGTAAATGTGTCATTCCAGCTTGCTTCTGTATTTTCTCCTTCAATTTCTACATTATATCCAACTTTTGCCACTTTTTCTCTTAATGCAGGCATTAAATCGTTTCCTTCTTTATCTCTAATGTCTGTCCACCATCCAAAGTGATTTAATCCAAAGTATCTAATTACCATATCTTTTCTTGATTTAAGCTCCAGCATTTCAGCCATTCTTATTTCAATTCCGATTGGCATGTCACAAATATTTAATATTTTAGAGTTTGGACGTAATCTTCTAGTTGCTTCTGCTACGATTGCTGCAGGGATTTGAATAGTTTAACATCCATGCATTTTGGTGAATATTTTTCCATATAATCAACTAGCTCGATAACTCCACCAATTGAACGCATTCCGTAAGAAATTCCTCCAGGTCCGCAAGTTTCTTGTCCTAATACTCCATGTCTTAAAGGTATTTTTTCATCTTTTTCACGCATTGCATATTTTCCAACTCTTATATGTGCCATAACAAAGTCTACATCAGTAAATGCTGTTTCAGGGTCTGTTGTATAAACAAAGTTAATATCAGGCGCTTTTTCCTTTATAATAATGTCATAGCTTTTTGCTATAACTTCTTGTCTTTCTGCATCATTATCATAAAATTTTATTTGTCTAATCGGAAATTTATCTAAATTTTCAAGTAACATCAACACAATTCCTGGAGTAAATGTACTCCCTCCACCAGCTACTGCAATTGAAAATTTCTTCATAAATAATCATCTCCATTTCTATTTTTTTATTAATTTTTATTTCCTATTTACATCATTATAATAACACACTTTTTAAAAAAGTCAACTCTTTTATATAAATCTTTTCAAATATTTTAAAAAGAGTTATATAAACCTATTGATATTTATTATTATTTATTGTATAATCATAGTGATAAGACTTAAATTGAACTTAAAAATTATAAGAAAGGTTTATATAAATGAATGAATAAATATGAAAAAGTATATCACGATATAAAAGATACAAAATTAAAATGGTAAACTAAAGCCTGAGATTTTTCTAAAAAGAAGACGATTTTGGCACTAGATTATAATTTTTCCAAGCTGACTGTAAGAAAAAGCACTCTCCATGTTAGAAGAGAAGGTCTATATTCAAAAAAGTAAAAGGTAAAAATCTATTATGCTAGAGAAAAATCTAGAAAAATATTTCTTTGACTTCCATTCAGACTGTACAAGAAATTAGCAAAGCTTCAAAATATTCAATCTTGAAACTGATTTAATCTAGTTTATACATTGTTCAAGGAGTAAAAAGCTGATGGAAGAATTTCAAGTACCTGAAAGTGCTGATTTTTACAAGTTGTCCGTACCAATTCTTTAAATGGTGAAAGTTTTTAAATTATTCTACGAGTGACAGAAAGAATTGTACCTTTTCTAAACGAAGAAATAGCAAAAAATCAATATATGAATATCTGAGAAAAACGAACTTAACTAAAAATAGCTTATTCACGTAGAGATATTAGTTTTAGAAAAATTACTTCTGAAAGAACAGAAATATCTTAAAGCTAAAGGATATAAATATGGTTGTCGTTATTGAAACTCACGCATATCTTTCAAATGGCACACTGTTTCAATATGAAACAATTATTCACCATCCTGAAAAATTTACTTTTTAGTGCTATTGCCAAACGATAACTTTGTTTTTAAAAATAAATATAGGAAAAAGGGTTGTCTCAAAATTTAAAATATGAAACTTGTATTTCAATTTTTGAGATAATCTCCTATCATATATACATAAAAATTTTACACCAAGTTTATAATTTCTCTCATATTTTATTAAATTTAGCATCCATATCATCATTTGTAATTCTATTAATTTCGATTCTTTCTCTATGAATATGAAAAAGAAAGAACTTTCATAAAGCTCTAAATAACTTTTTGAAAATTCTTTCTTATTTTTATGTTTATTTAATTAAGTTTTCGATTCTTTCTCTTACTTGTGGCACTGTTAATCCAATGATTACTGAATTGCTGTGCCTTTTCTAACTACTCCATGAGCTCCACCAGCTTTTAAATGCTGCATCTTTTGCTAATTTTGCTTGCATCTACACTTACTCTAAGTCTAGTTGCACAGTTATTAAGTTCTTTTCAATATTTTTCTTTTTCCACCTAATGCTTCAAGAATTATTAATGCTTGATCCATATATTGATCGTCTGAAGAACCAGAAGTTGCTCCACTTTCACCGTGTTTAGCTTTATAATCAGCTTTTTGTATAAAGTTTCATTTCTTCATCTTCATCTTCTCTACCTGGAGTTTTTCAATTCATTTTTGAATTAGGAACTTAAATACAAAGAAGTATATTACTGTGAATATTAATCCTATTATTATTTGAATAAATACTGTTCCAGAGTGATTTTTAAACATTGGAACCCAGTTTAGGAATAAGAAGTCAAGAAGTCCTCCACCCATATTTCCAACTACTCCAAAAGCATACATTGTTGCTGCCATTGTTGCTGCTAAAAACAGCATGAACTGCAAACAATACTGGAGCTATAAATAAGAATGTAAATTCTAATGGTTCGAGTTATACCTGAAACTACTGCTGTAAATACTATTGGTATCAATAATGCTGCTACAGTTTTCTTTTTCTCAGGTTTAGCAGTAGCATACATAGCAAGAGCCATTCCTATTGCACCAAATATTTTTGAGTTTCCGTGTAAAAGCAAATCCCTCTTGCGGGAATAAAGATTTTAATGATTGAGTACTTTGAGCAAAATTCTTTTATATGTTTCAACCCAGTACACTTGAATCTCCTCCAGGAACCCAGCTGGTCCAAATATAAACGGTGTATAAAACAAAGTGATGTAATCCAGTTGGAATTAATATTCTTTCTAAGAATGTGTAAATCCATACTCCAAATATTCCTGAAGCTTTCATAAAATCCTTGCATTGCACCAATTCCCAATTGAACTTTTATAGCCAAATTAGAACTGTTAAGAATGCACAAGGGATTAAAACTAGCAAACCCTACCATGTATACGAATACTGAGTCCTTGAGATACTCCTAAGAAATCAGGCAATTTCTTGTCAAAATATTTATTATGCAAATATACTACTAACGCTGCTATTAAAATACCACCAAAATAAATTTGTATCTAATGTTGGAACTCCACCTATCGCAGAATATCCTGTTACTTTATTAGCTATTTGTTCAGCTGCATCTATTTTATAAAAATACTTTCAATATTGCTGCTACAAAATAATTAAATGTTGTGTATAACGCAAATGTTTCCATACATGCTCTTGCATTTGTCTTTTGTTGCTAAACTGATTGGCAGTCCCATAGCAAATAATATAGGCATTTGTCTAAATACTGTCCAACCACCTTCTGCTACTACATACCAGAAACTATGCCATATTGTCCCTTCTTCAGCAATTTTCCCACTAACTTGTGTATTAGTAAATACGAAGCCAATCCTACGACTATCCCAGTGAATGCAAACAATAGAACTGGTGCCATCATCGCTCCACCGAATCGTTGAATCATCATAGTTGAATACCTCCTAAAAATTTTTATATATTTGATTTATCCTTATTTTAAATATACCACACTTTTTAAATTGTCAATACATTTACGTATATCTTTTTTCAAATTTTTTGTAAAAATAATCGCTGTATAAAAACAACGATTATTACTGGGTTTTATGCGCTACATTTAGAATTATAAATTCATTTTAAAAATTATTATCATTTAAATTTAAATTTCTATTTCCACTTCTACCAAAAATGATCTGATACTACACCTTTTATTTTTCCATTAAAGATAACTTTGCTTTCTTTTACTTTGATTTCCTTAGTACAAAATATGTAGTCTATTCTCTTTTTCGATTTATCTTGAGCCCATCCATGTATTCCTTTTTATCTACTGTCACACCACTGTCTCAGCAAGTGTATATGTATCAAATAAGCCTTGATTTAAAAATTTTGATAATCTTCAGGATTCCCATTGGCATCTGTATTAAAATCACCCATTAATATTTTTAAATTATCAGTTTTAGATCTGTTCAAAATATTTCTTAAATTTTCTCCCATATCTTCAGTTTCACAATTTGGTAAATTCATGTGACAGCTGTAATTCAACATCCTGTCCATTATAATTAATAGTGATACTAACTATTCTTCTTGCTGATATTGTTCTTACTGACTGTGCAAAAGCTACAGTAAAACTCATCTTCATCTTTTGATTTTATGCCTTGTTATTATTGCCACGCCTTCGTTATATTTACTAAACCAATATGTGAATTACTCCAATGGTAATAATAGTCAGTATCTGTATATTCCTGTAATTTTTCCAGAAGAACCCATCCATAGTTTTCCTGTCTTATATCATCAAAAATCACAGGATTATTCATAAGCTGATTTACTTCCTGCATTGCTATCACATCATATTGCTTTTTCAGCTATATCTTTTGCTAAAATATCAATTTTTCCATTTGATTTTCTTCTAACCATGCGTGTACATTTTATTGTTAATAATTTCATAAATTATAACCTTTCTTTCTATTTTTATTATTAAATTTATTCCTCTTCCGAGATAACTATTTACTAAAGTCATCACATCTGTTTATTGTCATTAATTCAAAAATTTTTGTCCCTATTTTGCTTTAATTCTTCTAAATTAACTTTTTCCTTAGTTTTTGAAAACATATCCCAAAATATCCAAATTACATTTTTCTTCTTAAAATTGTTTCGTTGGAAACTAATTTTTGAAATACCGTTTATTTCCCTGTTTTTCTTAATTATTTCAACTAATTCTTATAATTTTTCAGGCTTTATTCGCTTCCTTTTTCAAGTGCTGTGATTGAACAAATAATATATTATTTTTGTATTTCTCATTGAATATTATCACTTGATTTTTAACGTGTTGTTAAAAGGAATTAGACATTACATATTCTATTTTTATCAGATTTTATAAAATCTTCCATTTTCTTCATTTTTAATAAGTAAAAAGCATCTTTTTCTATCATTCCTTTTTACTTTCCTTTAAAAACTGTATAAGAATTTACTAGTATCCAAATTTCTTTTGTCAAAATCACTACTGAATCCTTATTAGAAGCTGAATTTTTAATGAGATATAAAAATTTCAGTAATTGTATTTTTCAATATCTTTCTATTTTTCACGATAAAAATTATTTTCTTCAAAAATCAACACTGTATAATATTTCACTATTATTTATTTCTAAAATATCCAGCGATAATTGATTAACGCTTTCATCACGTGTAATTGGCAGATTAATTACGTTATCAATATAGTTTTGTGCTAATTTTTGCATATTTTCCCTCTTAAAAATATTCAGTTTTAATTCCATTTCATTTCTGACAAGCTTTTCAATAAATACCTGTTTATCTGGATGTTCTTCTATAAAGTCATATATCTCATTAAATATAGTTATTCTATTTGATAAATTTTTCATATTTTTCCAAATACGTGCTATTCAAGCTTCATACTCAAATCCAGAAATTATTTAAAGTATTCCAGAAATAAATAATTATCGTCTCTTAAATCTTCCAACTCTTCATAAACAACCTTGCTTACACAAATAACTATAAAAGTAGAGACATTTTCAAAATCTGTAATTTTTCTGATTTTTATTGTTTTCCAATCTCATCTGATTATAAGTTCAAAGAATTTATTCTTCATTTATTATCACCTTTATTTTTCGCTAGAATCTTCGATATATCTTTAATTTTCAGATATTCTCTCGTATTTTTCTTCCTCATTTTTCAAAACTTATTATTTCCAACCATTCTGTCCTGTTCTTTTCCCTATCAGGCAAGTTCATATCAAGCTCAACAATATCAGTCTTTATTTACAGCTCTGACAGCACTCATGGTCTATATTTCTTTTCAAAATAAAGTAGCTGTAGTTCTGTCTTTTAAAAGCCATTGCAAATATTTAGGATTTATTTTGTCATTTGCCCGCAAGATGAAGTAAAGTGTTGCAGGAAGTACATTTTCATATTCCTCGTCAACATATACAACTTCTATTTTACTCCCTTTTGCCTGAAACAGCACGTCGTTCTTTTCTTTACAAAGTATTTTTCATTTATTTTATTTTTCCATTTTCTATATCTTTCAGGAACTTCCGCATTTTTCGAAGCTTTCTATCTTACCATTATTTACAAGCGTCGGATTTAACAAAAAGATAACCTGTTTCCGAATCGGCTGTTTTACATTTAATGGTGCTATTATATCTACATTATCTCCTAATTTCATATTTTCACTTCCCTTTCCTTGTAAATATTATACCATATGTGGAATACTATATAATAAATCTTTTTATATATAAAACATTTTAACTTTTAAATCTTAATTTTTATTTCACTAATTTTTACTTTTCAATATCACTTTCTAAATTTTGTAAAGCATCCTCATTACTTTTTAAGCTGCTTATCTTCTTCCATCTGTTTCTTATCCTTGTAAATCATTATATCTTCAGATTCTCAACAAATAAAGTAGTTCCAAGCCTTTATTTTAGCATTGCATTTAAATTTGAATATCCTGTCCTTTAACTCCCTTTTCAAGAGAATGTCGTATCTTTAGGAAACTTTTCTCGATAACTAAAAAGTCATAATCTCCTAAAGCTATTGCTTCCCTTGTATCCTCGCTCTTTTCCAAGTATTCATCTTTTTAGTGTTGTAGTATAAATTATTATCAGTAACATAAAAAGCTCGTATCTTGTCAAGCGAGATATTTTCTCCCTCTTTCGCGTCCAGAACTATATTTCCATCTACCTTCTGTACTTTTGAGATGTTTCGTGTATTTAACATAATCAAATAGATTATTATGCAAACATTATTGCAATAGTATAAAAATAATTATATTCTGACTTTGTCCTTCTGATGTTTCATCGATGTACTGCTTTTTCGTCAGATGATTCTTTTCTTTCTTTTTCTTGTTTTCAATCCATGATCTGCCTTGTTTCCTGCAGCTTTTTCCTCAAGAACTTCAATCGAATCATTTTCAGGCCAGTATAACTTTGCATCATTTAAGTATTTTTGAGCTTCTTCAAATCTGAAATGCTCTTTATCGCTCTCAATGCTTCAATACACAAATTTTCAGATTTTTCAGCATACCTGTCTTCTTTTTGCTGTTTTCAGTCCTGAATGCCATTATTTTGCTCTATATTCTTTCATTCCACTTGATTTTTAGTAGACAGTATACGGTATCTTTTTCTCCTTGCAAAATCCTATAAAAAATACTTTTTGCTTCTTCCTTATCTTTCCACAATCTTTCTGTATTTCGTTAATAAATTCTTCAGATGGAATTTTATCATCTGTTAAATTGTAAATTTGTTCCGCTCTATCAAGTATTTTTAATACTTTTAAAGTACTGGAGATATTTTAAATACTCATCATATTTCTTTAATTTGTCTTCACTTTTTAATATTATTTCACATGCACTGTAGTATTTTTCTTGGCAGAAGTTTCGTTATCAAACTTTATCAGATTTTTCTCTTTTTCATCAATTTGTTTTTGAGTCAACGTCTTTATATCCAGCCCTTCAGAAGCTAAAAATTCATACAAATTCGTCTTTTACCTAAAATTTCGAGATATTTTTCAAATACGAAAAATTCAAAATTCATCTTGATTTTTATTAATATTTTCATAAAAATTTTTGTACAATTTTTGGTTATATTCACTAGGTAAAATTTTTCTTCCACTGATTTTTATTCTCTCTATTACTAGACTTTCCTGTCGTTGTGTTCTTTTTGGCAATTTCTTTTACAATTTCTTCTTTAATCTCTGTATTTTTATGTATTTCAGAAAAATTATCTATCGGATCGAATAGTTTTTCGGCATCTTTATCAGTTCTTCTCTTCTAGCTTCATTCAGCATTTCTTGCCTTATAATCCCAGTTTTTTCTGAGATTACTGTATTTTTGTATTTTTCCCATCAAAAGGGTCACTTTCCTTTGACAGCCAGTATCTCTGCTTCTATTCTTGCTTCTATTTTCTTTTTCGTCTTTTTCTAGGAACTGGATAATATTCAAGCTCCAAGTATTATGTACCAATTGTTTATTATCTCGACTATCTTCTGCCATTTTATTACTTTTCCTCCTTTACATCAAATATCTCAGCTACAATTATTCTTATATCTTTTAGCAGCACGCAATTCCTTGCGATTTATTTGTCAATTTTTCTAATTTTTCTTTAGATATTACACTTTTTGTTTCTAATTTTTACATTTACTTCCTTGTTTCCAGTCTTATCTTTTCCTCTTATTTCCAAAATTCCTTCTTTATTAAGTCAGAGTTATTTCCACTAGAGCGCCTGCTGGAAGGTTTTCAGGCAGTTCCAATATCGCATTACCTATTTTTCAAATCCTCATCTACATCAAAATACTTATCCATATAGTCATTTTTCATAGAATTTCTATATCGACTGTCTCTCGATTATCATTAAGCGTCGTAAAATTATCCAGAAACTTCTAAAATTCCGCTTGGTATAGGCTCATTTTTACAATCATATTAAAACAGCTCTTAACTCCATCTTTATTTTTCAACTTTTTACTGCAAAGCTCTTTGTTGTTGCAATGACAATTTCCTTGTATTTCCACCCATTCCCATCATTTCCAGGAGAGAATGTCAGATCTTCCTTATAGTCCTTTGCTCTCAATTCCTTTTTCATCTCCATTAACCATTACTTTTACTTCCGTGTCAGATTCAAAATCCTGTCCTGCAAAGGCTCTTCTGATTATTCACGATAAACATTTACAGCGTGAATTGCCGCTCCTTTCGCAACAGCTTCCATCTGCTCAAGGATTTTTATTTCTATTCCTCCAAAGTTTTCTGTCAATGCCCTTTTTATCTCTGGCATTCTTGTAGAGCCACCTACAGAAGTATTTCATCTATTTTTCATATCCTTTTCTTTTTGGCTACATCAATTACTTCTTTCTCGTTTTTCAAAGTTTCATTTAGCAATGTAGAAGTTATTTCTTCAAATTCATCTCTAGTTATAGAGACTTTTTCCCTGTTTCCCATAACTTCCAGTAAATCTCCAGCCTGGCTTCGTGAAGTTAGCTGTATCTTTTCTGCCTTCAATCGCAAATCCTGTTTTTGCATATTCGTCAAATTCAATATCATAACCTATTTTCTTCACAAATTGGTCAGAAAGATATTCTATCAATACTTCATCCCAGTTTTTCCACCTAAATCGTGATCCCCGTCTGAACAGATAACTTGAATTTTATCAGAACTGATACGCATAATCGTAACGTCAAAAGTTCCGCCTCTAAATCATAAACTAGAATTGTCTTTTTCATCCTGCTCCTTTTGCAGCATCCATAGTACAGTGTCTGCCGCTGTTGGCTCGCTTATGATTTCCAGTACGTTAAGTCCTGCGATTTTTCCTGCATTTTTAGTTGCTGTCGTTCTGCTGCTGTCCCAAAGTAGGCTGGACAAGTTATCACAACATCCTTAACTTCCACGCCAAGCTGTTCTGAAGCGTCTCTGTGTCAATTTTTCTCAGAAATAAACGCCGATATTTCTTCAGGAGTCTTGTCTTCCCGTTATAGTTAATTGCAAAATCTGTCTTTCCCATAAGCGTTTTTACTAAGCATTATCGTATTTTTCAGATTTCAAAAACTGCCTCAGATTTTGCATCCGACTCTACAATCAGCGTTATCTCCGTCAAATTCAACCACAGACGGCGTTATCTATCTCCATCATTATTTTTAATTACTTCCAGCCCTTGCTGTATCATCTACACGGGCTATACAGGAATAAGTCGTTCCCTAAATCAATTCCAAAAACGTATTTTGACATTTTCAATTCTCCTTCAATTCTTCTATACAAGTCTTAGGGATTATCTAAATTTTATGTTTTTTATAGATTTTAAATATATTTTTAATATATTAATTACGATTTTTATCAATAACTGTCTGTATTATATCACATTCACTATCAAATTTCATTAATTTTTATAAGATATCCTCGTAATCTTTAAATATAATCAGTTGAAAGATCAATTTTTAATTTCTTGATAATTTTTACATTTACGTATATAGTTGACTTTTTGGCATAAAAATATAGTATATTTAGTATGAGAAATCAAATTAATTTTTATTAATAAATTTTAAGGAGGATATAGAAATGTTTGAGAGAAGTTCTGATATTTTGTTACATCCTACTTCACTTCCTGGAAAATATGGAATTGGAAGTTTAGGAAAAGGAAAGCATATAAATTTGTAGATTTCTTAAAAAGCAAATCAAAAATTATGGCAAATTTTCCCACTTAGGACCAACTGGATATGGGTGATTCGCCTTACCAATGTTTTTCGACATTCGCTGGAAACCCATATCTGATTGATTTTGACTTATTAATTGAACAAAAATTTATTGATCAGAGGAAGATTTGAAAGATATGATTTTGGTGACAATAAAGAATATGTTGATTATGGTGCTATTTATAATCAAAAAAATATCCTTTATTAAGAAAAAGCATTTGAAACAAATTTTAAAGGCTAATGGAAATGATGATTTAAAAAGAAAAATTAGAGACTTTTTAAAGCTGAAAACAGTGATTGGTTAAATGATTACAGCTTGTTTATCTCTTTTAAAAACCACTTTAATGGACTTCCTTGGACTGAATGGTCAGCACGATATTAAAGTTAGGAAGAAGCCGCTAGTTAATAAATACAGAGAGGAATTAGCTGATGACGTTGAGTACAATAACTTTATTCAATGCCTGTTCTTCGACTCAATGGGAATAATGTAAAAATATGCTAACGATAATGGAATTAAAATAATTGGAGACATACCAACTTCGTTGCGGTAGACAGCTCTGACGCATGGGCAAATCCAGAAATTTTCCTTTTCGATCCTGAACTAAAACCCTGTTAAAGTAGCTGGTGTTCCGCCTGATTATTTCAGTGCTACAGGACAGCTTTGGGGAAATCCTCTATACGACTGGGACAAATTAAAAGAGTTAAACTACAAATGGTGGGTAGACAGAGTTAGAGCTAACCTTTCTACTTGCGACATCATAAGAATTGACCACTTCAGAGGATTTGAAGCATATTGGGCAGTTCCTTATGGAGATGATACTGCAATAAATGGTCAATGGGTAAAAGGACCTGAATTGATTTATTTAATAAAAATAAAGGAAGAATTGGGAGAATTACCAATTATTGCTGAAGACTTGGGATTAATGACACAAGGTGTTATTGATTTGAGAGAGAGCAACTGGATTTCCTGGAATGAAAATCTTAGGTTTTGCATTTGATTCAGAAGAAGAAAATGACTACTTGCCTCATACTTATACAAAAACTGTGTAGTTTATACTGGAACTCACGATAATGATACATTAATCGGATGGTTTACAAAAAGCAAAAAGAAAAGATAAACAATTTGCAAGAGATTATCTAAACTCACAAACTGACGATAATATCCATTGGGATGCGATAAGAGTGCATGGAGTTCAGTTGCAAACATGGCAATCGCTCCAATTCAAGATTTCTAGGATTAGGGAAGCGAAGCTTAGAATCAATACTCCTGGAGTTGCTAGCGGAAACTGGCAATGGAGATTAAAAAGACGATGTATTAACTGATGAATTAGCAGAAAAGAATTGCTAAATTTACAAAAGTTTATTCAAGATAGTTTGTGAAAATCTTTTTGAAATTTGAAAATCAGGATAAATAAAAATAGGAAGTTTGAAATATTATTCAAAAACTCTCTCTATATTCACTAGTTTATTATGTCTAAAACCCCATTTAAAAACAGAATAAATCCATTCACGAATAGTTATGCTTTTTACTAGTTCATCTGTAAGTATAGTAAAACCGCTTTTAAAACAGAACTCAAAAGCTACTGACTATTTACTCAAAACCCTGAGTTTATACAATTTTTAATAGTTTTAATTTTAAACGGGTTTCAGTATAAATTTATAGTGTCGCATAGCCTGTCAACTACAGAATTTAATGCACTGAATATCTTATCGCCGAATCCCTCTGGTGGAGGTATATGTGCTATTATGATGTTCTCTGAAATTTCTAAATTCTTTCATTTCTGCCTGTTGCTCCATAGCATACTGGAATCACAATATTTTCATATATAGCTTTTTAGACAGCTCCCTTAAAAAGCATTCATATTGTCCATATGTGCAGTTTGGCATAACTAAAAATCTTTCATTAAAAAGGCTCCACCGAGCCAAAAAGCATACCTGTATCTCGTACGCTTTTTGCCATTTTTTATTACCCTGCTGTATTATACTGTATTATTTTTGCTAATCTAACGGGGTTTTAATGTAGACCTGTTCGACAACTATATGTATTTAAAATTTAATAAAACAAATATTTCTGAAGCAAGGAATCAAGACCCTTGCGGAAATACTTAGGTTATCAGAATACATCTATTAACGTTTTTATTTGATATTTTCAAAATTGATTTCTTGTTATAACAATTTTTGACTGTTCCTCAACTAATTTAGTAATTTCTTTTTGATACTCTGTTGACATTTTCTACTAGCTCACTATTTTCCCCTGTAATTTATATATTTGTGCCATGCACATAAAAAGAAAATGGATCATCTTTTTGAATACCAGTTCTACACATCAGCTTCTTTTCCATTATTTTCCAGTATAAAAAGTCCATAAAGTCCATAGGCATATTTATTTTTGTTTTTATATTGACTTTTTAGGACTTCTTCAATTTTCATCATTTTCATCTAATTCGCCATATAAGCTTAACCACATTTGATAACATCTCTTCATCTCCGTTATCCAAAAGCTTTTTGGAAATATTCTACTGCTTTTTCTTTTATTATTTTGTTTCCAATATAAAATTCAAATGCTCTTATAGAATGAATTTTTATCGTTCATATAATAATGTATTTTCAGCTTCTTTATATTTCTTCTGTTTCTCGATATACTGCTGCTAAATTTAGCTTAACATTATCACTTAACTCTTTTTATCTTTTATCTTATTTAAAGCGCTTACATATACTTTTTCTGCCAAATCTATGATAAAAATATGTCGTTCCAAGTTCTATTTCTAGCACTGCCATCATTTGTACTTTTTGAAGACATTTTCAAATATTTCTCTGCTTTATCATTCTGATTTGTTATCTGATATAACCTAGATAAATTAAATAATGTAGATTTTTCCAGTTCAGGATCCCCACTAGTTTTTCTTTAATGCATCTAAAAATATCTTTCAGCTTTATCATACTCTTTTTGATTCAAATATAAAGTTGCCAAATTATAGTTCGCTCTTACATTTCCCTTTTTATTGACTCAAAAACATTTTTCTGCATTAGAATAATCATTTTTCCTTGTAATATTCATTCGCCTTCAAAAATTCCTCATCGCCATTTGCTGCATAAATTATTGAAAAACTAAAAATTAGCATTATCAATACTAAAAATTTATGTTTCATTTTCATCTCCTCTTAGTTTTTATATAAATCTCTATTTTTCAAGATTAAATATTTAATCTAAAAAAATTTACCTTTTTACATTATCATATTTTTGCATAAAAAGTGTTTGCGACATATTCATTTTTATTGTATTTTACGCCTCAATTTCCACTTCCTCCTGCCACATCTTTTAAATCAGAATATTGATTATATTCCCAGCCATTTTTACTTGTCTGTTCCAAAATTTTAGCATTCTTTTTGATATGATAGATTCAATTACTTCAACATTACCTCTATATCTATATATAACAGTTGTAAAAATCTGAACCAAGTATTTTCTTCATTTTTGTTCTATCAAAAAGTTAATTTATTTGGAAGAGATTTATTCATTCTCCAAATTTCTTCTATCAACTTTTCTGCAAATTTTTCTCATCACTTTTATATCTAAAAGTAACCATATCTCCCTAATGATGAGCTTTTGTTAACACCCGCTTTGCTCTACAGTTCTTGCAATAGGATTTTTGAAATTATCATCCATTACAGTTATAACCACTTTCGGCATATAAACTTTTTTCTTTTGAAAAAGTAAAATTCCTAGTATTAAGAATAACGATAATATTATTTTTCATTTCTCCTCCTTTAATTGTTTTTCTTTTAATCTTTCAATTTTTCTGAATAAACTACCTATCTAGAATCCAGTTAGTCCTCCTGCAATCCATGCAACAATTTACTAATATTTCTTCCATATTACAGTTTACCTCCAAATCTTTCTAAAAATCAATCATCTAATTTTTCTTCTTCTAATTTATCTTTGCTTTCAATTTTTCCTAATTTTTCTTAAAAAGCTACTATTAATCCTATTCAGCTACTCCTCCAATAATTATCATGATATGTGTTAATATAACTAAAATAGTATAATCTGTATCCATATTTAAATCATTCCTTTTACAAATTATTGTCCCTAATAATTTATTAATCCCTTCAATCAGTAGAATATGCTCCTTTTTCCAGCACTCTCTTTTTGCAAAATTTCAGGCGTGTCATCTCTCATAAACAGGTACTTTCACATTTGTTTATAATTTCTCCTGTGTCGATTCCATTGTCTACAAAATGGATGGTGCAGCCGCTTTCTTTTTCCTTGTTTGCAGATTACAGCCTCGTGGACTTTTATTCCAGTACATTCCTTTTCCACCGTATTTTTGGGAGAAGTGACGGATGAATATTTATAATTTTTCGATTCCATTTGTTTATGAAAATTTTTCTGATAAGATTGACAGATAGCCTGCAAGTACTATGTAATCTGTTTTTCTGTATCATTTTCTCAAAATAGCGTTTATTTCATCTGATAATTTTTTTCAAATAACTTTTATCAAGCATTATGCTTTTTATCCCATGTTTTTCAGCTCTTTCCAGTCCAAAGCATTCCCTGTCAGCAATTACGTAGAAATTTCACAGTTTAAGTTGCCGTTTTCAATGTTGTCGATGATTGACTGTAAATTTGAGCCTGAGCCTGATATAAAGACTGCTATTCTCGTATTTCTGTTTTATTTTTGAATTTTCAATTATTTTAGACATATTTTTCATCACCTTTTTCCAATATGTCCAATTTCATAAGCATTTTCACCATTTTTTCTAAAAATTTCAATTACTTTTTCTTTATCTTTTTGCGTCTACAATCAATACAAATCCTATACCCATATTAAAATGCTTTCCCCTACATTTCCTCTTCGCTTACTCTTGAAAAAACATCGTGCTTTAAATAATCCTGTGAATTTGAATTTTTGATGTATATTTGCACAAAGTCCATCAGGTATTGTTCTTGGAACATTTTCGATTAGTCCTCCACCAGTAATGTGAGCCATTCCGTTGATTTTACTTCCTTCATTACAGCCTGAACTGGTTTTTCACATAAATCTTTGTAGGAGTCAATAAATGCTCTCCAATTGTTTTTCCATTGTAAACTTCGTAGTAAAGTCAGTAAATAATTTTTCTGATTAATGAAAAACCGTTACTGTGATGCTCCACTTGATGGAATTGCAATTAAAACATCGTTTTTCCTTAACATCTGAACCATTCACAATTTGGTCCTTCTTCTACCGCTCCCCACTGCAAATCCTGCAATATCATATTCTACCTGGAGTATAGAATCCTGGCATTTCAGCCGTTTCTCCACCAATTAAGGCGCTTCTGACTGCAGCATCCCTTCCACAACTCCGCTACAATTTCAGCCGACACATTTTGAGTCTAATTTCCCGCAAGCTAAGTAATCTAGGAAAAATAACGGTTTCTGCTCCGTGACATAAAAATATCATTTATCACACATTGCTACGCAGTCTCATTCCATACTGTGTTGTAAATTCCCTGTTTCAAATGCAACTTTTTAATTTTGTCCCAACTCCGTCAGTCTCCAGAAACTAACACAGGCTTTTATAATCTCCAAGTTTGTATAAAGCTCCAGAAACTTCCCAAATCATTCATAACATTGGCATTATATGTACTTTTGGCACCATTTTTATTTTTCTACACTTTTTGTACCCTTCTTCTTTATCTACTCCCGAATCTTTATAAGAAATTGACATTTTCTCCTCCTATTATATCTTTTTATTCTACAAATATTTTTGATATTTAAAAACTAAATTTTAAAACATCAGTTCAATTTTAAATTTCAGTATATGTCGTAGGATTCTGTAATTTCATATTCTGCAATTTCATTTATATTAAATGGATCTTCTAAAAATTATCTTTTCTACTTCTGATAAACTTTCTGCATTTAATAAAATTACACCGCCCGTTCTAGGATTTTTCTTCCTGAACAAATGAATTTTCCCATTTTCATAATATTTTTCCAAAAATTTTATGTGTCTCTTCTAAATGTTTTCAACTTCACTTACTTCCTTTATATAGAATTCAAATTTACAATATACATTTTTCACCTTATTTCTTTAATTCCTCTAAAGCCTTTGAAAGTGGTGTCAACAGAAGCATAAAATTCTTCTTCATAATCGCCCAAGCCAGCTGGATAATCTCCATTAAAACATTCTCATAGCAAAGCCCTGTATAAGGTGCGTCAAAATCAAAGCCCTATTGACTCAATCAATCCCATCTATGCTAAGAAATGCAAGCTGAATCTGCTCCTATATATTCTCTTACTTCCTCAACAGTTTTTGTTGCCGAAATTAATTCAGATGATTTTTGAAACATCTATTCCATAAAAAAATAGGAAAATTTAAATTCTGGAGATGCAATACGGACATGTACTTCCTTTGCTCCCGCTTCTTTTAACAGCTGAACTATACGGCTTAGTTGTCCCACGGACTATTGAGTCATCTATCATAACTACAACTTTATCTTTTACAACGCTTTTTTACAGCAGATAATTTCATTCTGACACCCCTGTCTCACGTAATTCCTGAGTTGGCTGAATAAAAGTACGCGCTACATATTGATTTTTAATTAATCCCATTTCATAAGGCTTTCCAATTTCCTCTGCTATATCCACTTGCCGCTGACAATGATGAATTTGGAACTCCAATTATAATATCTGCATGTTCAACTGGAGCTTCCTCGCGCCAATCTTCTTCCACATCTTTTACGTGACTTATGAACATTTACTCCAGAAATATCAGAATCAGGACGAGCAAAATACACATATTCCATTGCCGCAATGGCAGTTGAAGTATTTTCAGTATATTTTTTTCTATTCTATATCCGCTTTTCATTAATGATAGCTACTTCTCCGAGATCTTATATTTCTAATAAATTCTGCTCCAACAATTTCAATGCACATGTTTCACTTGCCAAAATATACGCCCCATTTTTGCTTTTTCCTAAAATTAAAGGACGAAATTCAAATGGATCTACTGCCCCATACAATTCTGTCTGAGTTTGAATTACGAAAGAAAATCCACCTTTTACTTGACGCAATGCATCTTTTAACTGGCTCAGAAAATCCTTTTCCCTTGCTTCTTCTTATCAAGTGAACCAATACTTCCGTATCAGATGAAGAATGAAAAATCGCACTCGTGTTCTTCTAATTCCCTTTTTAATGTTTTGGCATTGATTAAATTTCCATTGTGTGCCAACGCAATGCTCCCATCAAAAACTGAAATAGAAATGGCTGAATATTACGTTCACTGTCTGCTTCCAGAGTTGCATACCTTACATGCCCTATGGCGCTGTTCCCTTCCAGACGGTTAAATATCCTATCATCATTAAATACTTCTGACACTAATCCAGGACCCACGATGTCCGTTTACACGTTTTCCATCACTTACCACAATTCCTGCCGCTTCTGCCCTCTATGCTGAAGGCTGTGAAGCCCGTAACAAGTAAGTCTTGCTGCATCAGGATGTCCATAAACTCCAAAAACTCCACATTCTTCTATTCAAACTTTTAAACACGATTTTTCCCTCCATTCAAATTATTCTGCCAATGCTTTTTCTAAACGACGTAAAACTTCACGATATGCCCCATTACATCTCCCTAAATCCTGTCTAAATCTATCCTTATCCAGATTTTTAAGTGTATCCTTATCCCATAATCTCATTGAATCTGGACTTATTTCATCAGCCAGCAAAAATATTCCCATCCTTATCTCTTCCAAACTCAATTTTATAATCCACTAAAATCAAGTTCATTTTATCAAATAATTTTTGAAAGCAAGTCATTTATCAAAAAGTTTGCTCTTTAATCTCAGCCAATTCATCTTCAGTTACCAATTCCAATGCCAAAAGCATGATCATCATTTAATAGCGGATCTCCTAAATCATCATTTTTATACGACAGTTCAAATGTAGGTCTTTTAAAAATTTTTCCCTTCTTCCGCTCCATATCTTTTCACAAAACTTCCAGTCGCCCTATTTCTAATAATCACTTCCAAAGGTACAATTTCCACCTTTTTACAAAGTTGTTCCCTTTTCATTCAAAGTTTCAATCCAATGAGTTTTCACGCCATTTTTTTATCAAATATCCATAAATCACGTAGAAATTTTTATTATTTCAAAATCCCTTTATCTTCCAATTGATCCTTTTTAACTCCCATTAAAAGCTGTTGCATCATCCTTAAAATACATAATTATTTCATCCGCTTTTATCTGTTGAAAAATTGATTTTGCTTTTCCTTCATAAATTTGTTCTCTCTCCATTTTTATTTCCTCCATTTATATTTTTATTTTATCAAAAACCTTGAACTATTTTCCAATAACTGCCAAAAGCTATCCCAATAGCTGCAAAAAATTTTTATTCCAATTCCTACTTCTTTTTATCTTCTTTCTTTTTCTTTTTCCCGCTTTTCTTTCTCTGAATTGATAATTGATGTCATATCCCTAATAAGCGAAATCTATTTTTCCAGTTCATTAAATTGTTCATCAATATTATATTCTTCCATAACTCATGAAGTTTCTGTTGAGAACTCCTTACTCATCACGGATAGGATATCTGTAATACATTTTTGCATAAAATAATGTTATTTCCTGTATTATCTTTTTCTATTTTCTTTTAATCCTTCTTCAGAATAATCTTCGTATACAGCTTTTCAAAATCTAATGTTGCTCACTTTTTATTTGAAAAATATTTTTACAATTTCACCATAATAATATATTATAGCTCTCCGACTAGTTTCCAAATCTTTCTTTACGAATTTTGATTATCTTGATCATCATCCTCACTATTTTGTTTCAAGTTTCTACAGAAAATTTTTATTGACTTTGATAGCAGTATACTTTTCATTACTCATTTTTAAAATAGTAGTAGTAATGATTTTTATCTTACCCAGATTACTGTAACTTATGTTATCTCTCAAATTTCCTTTTTAACGCATCTTTTCCGCAAACTTTATTCTCTTCATTTATATATTTCTTTTAATTTATCTAACTCTTCCTGATTCAAAAATATTTCTTTTTATAAAGTTCATAAATTTTGCTATTCATAAAAGTAATTTTTTCCTTTAAAATCTCTATCTTTTTCTCATTTATCCTGTAATAAACTTAGCTTTCATCTCTTTTCTGAAAATTAAACTCAGTTTTTCCTTAATTTCAGGATATTTTAGCGCTAAAAATCTGTACAGCCAGCATTCCTGCATTATATGAATTATCAATTCCAACTGTTGCCACAGGAATAGACTTCCTGGCATCTGAACAATTGAATAGTGCATCCAGCCTCCAATCGTCTCCATTTAAAGGTACGCCTACAACTGGAAGAATTGTCTTTGAAGCAATAACTCTGCTAGAATGTGCCGCAGCTCAGCTCCAGCGATAATCACTTCAGCCCCTATCTTTTCAACATCCGCAAGAACTTCCTCCAATTTTCTCAGGAACCCTGTGAGCTAGACAAGACATAAGCCTCGTACCCAATCCCAAATTCCTTCAGGCAATTTGCTGCAACCTCTCATCAGTATCCGACTGACTCTCCATATTGCTACTTTCATTATGACTTTCTCCTTCTAAGTACTTACTATTAGATCTGCTGTATATTTATATACATCTCAAGCGTATTTACAACATTGTCTATCTGCGAAGTGCATTCCAAAATTATCATAATATTATCTATTTTTATCCAATATGAGAATAATTCCACGATCTTATCTCCCTTGCTCAAGTATTTTTATTACATATCTTTGCTTTTAAATGCATTGAATGTATTTTAGAATCGTTGTTAATTTTCTTTTTTGTCAATTGTTTTTCTACTTCTAAGCAAAATTAACTTCTAATTCTGCCCTATGTCTTCTGATTCCTTATATCAATATTACTTCCCCATCTTTTTCCAATAGAAATACTCATTCCAGTCATATAATCTGTCATCAAAAATTCCCACTACTATTTAATTTTCTAAATTCATCTATATAAAGTAGTCATCAGATATAGAATTTGATATTATTGTTTTCTTCTTCTCGTAGTCTTCTTCTCACTTTCTTGTAAATACTTTCTAAATATTTGTTTCTCTTTTATACAAAATTTTTAAATATTCATCATTTAAAAATTTCTACCTTTTGAATAATCATCTTTTATATGATCTCCAGTTTCGTAATAACTTCTAATTTCTTTTATTTTTGTCCTTTCTTCACTTAGAACATTTATCAATCCTGTACATCTTATCAAGTTCTGCTAATTTAGGGCTCTCTCTACGTTTTTCAAGATTATCAATCTCTATAAAAAGTTTTCTAATCCAACATCCATTACTGCATATACAAAAAATCCTCATTATTCTAGAATGTTCCTGTATAAAATTACCTTTTTCATTCTAGGAAGCTTGACCTGTAAACATTATACTCAGGCTATCTTTATCTGGTGATCAGCATAACCTGATAAATCGGGCTGTACTCACCTTTCTTGTTTCTTATATCTTGTTCCTTTGAGCTACTCTTTATCATAATAGTTTGTCTTCTTATTTTCAGTTTCTTCTGAAATGTCATATGTTTCATATTCCATCTTCCTGATTTGAATGACAGTTTATAATCATAAGAAAAGGTAATCACTAAGAACAGTCGTTTTTATTCATAATTTTGATAGTTCCTCTCGATTAAAAATTTATTATTTCTAAGAGATATTATTTATTTAGTCTTATTCCATTTCTAAAGATATTCTGCTCCTTTATTCCCATAAATATTTTTGTAAACATTCTTGTCCTTTTTCTTTCAGAATGTCCCATTTTCCCAAAAATTCCCTACCATTATGAGCAAGCATTCCTTCAATTGCATAATATGAGCCGTTTGGATTAAATTGGGAATCCATAGTTGAGTTTCCATCTAAACCTACATATTTTGTTGCAATTTGATTATTTTTGAATAATTTTTGTATTCTTCCTCTGTAATAATTATTCTTCCTTCACCGTGAGAAATTGCAACAGAGTGAATATCTCCTCTTCCATATCAGAAAGCCACGGAGAGTTATTTGTAATAATTTTTGTCTGCTACGATTTTTGACATATGCTTGTCAATTGCGTTAAAGTCAATAGTTGGTGAAGTTTCGTTCAATTCACGAATTTCCCCGTAAGGAAGTAATCCTGATTTTATAAGTGCTTGGAAACCGTTACAAATTCCTAAGATTAATCCATCTCTTTTTAAGTAAATTTTTCGACAGCTTCTTTAACTTTTTTATAGAACAGCAACTCATGAATTTAGCAGAACCATCTCGCTCATCTCCTGCACTAAATCCTCCAGGAGCATTAAAATCTGCGAATTATTAATTTCCTTAACAAAATTGTCTATTGAATCTAAAAATATTTCTATGAGACAAGTTGTTAAACACTCTATTTTTAGAAATTCCTCCTTCACGGTTAAATGCTCTTTCCAAATCATATTCTGAATTTGTTCCTGGAAATACTGGTATAAACACTCTAGGTTTTGCATAAGTATTTCGAGATGTTACTAATTATATTTTTCATGCTCAATTTTTATCAAGTTTTTCATATTTTAAGCCTTCACAATGTGCAATTTCATGCTCTTTTGCCACTCTGTTGGGAAGATTTTTCAAGTTTGCTTTTCCCAATTTTCAATTAACTCATCTAATTCAAAAAGTTATTCCATTTTACAGTAATTTTTGGCTTCATCAGTAACTCTTTTCCAAGCAACATCACATTTTTATGCTCAATATTTTCAGCAGTTTCACAATAAATGCTCCGTAATTTACTTTAAACCAGTCATTTTCATCAATTTGTGCCGAAAACATCCACACCAAGTTTATTTCCAAAAGTCATTTTTGTAATACTTTCTGCAATTCCACCATTTTTCACAGCCATAGCAGATACAATTTTTATTTCTTATATTTTCAGTTATAAAATCAAAATTTGCCTTTAATTCATCAAGTTTTTGGCAAGTCATTTTCATCATTTGGCGTTGTAATTAAGTACACATTGTTTCAGCCTTTTTAAATTCGCTAGAAATTACATTTTCGGCATCTGTAACGCTTACTGCAAATGATACCAATGTTGGCGGTACAGAAATTTCTCGTTAAATGTTCCGCTCATTGAGTCCTTTCCACAATTGACGGCAATCCAAACGCCTTTTGAATGTGCAATGCTCCTAATAATGCTGATAATGGTTTACCCCATTTTTGGAATCCTGCCCCAGTCTTTCAAAATATTCCTGGAATGTAAATCTGATGTTTTTGTAGTTTCCTCCACCAGCAACAACTTTTTGCCATTGACTCAATCACAGCGTAAGCACCGCCATGGAATGTACTTTGTTTTTGCAACATAAGGATTTGTATCCATACCCAACCATTGAAGCGACATCAGTTTCTGCATTAATTACAGACACTTTCTGTACTGAAACTTCCGCAGGAGTCAACTGATATTTCCCACCAAATGGCATTAATACAGTAGTTGCTCTAATTGTTGCGTCAAAAGTTTCAACCAACCCTCTTTGTGAAGCGACATTCAAGTCTTTCAGGTTATTTATAAATCTACTTCTAAAGTCATTTCCTTCAATTTCTCTGTTTAAATTCAATTTTGGTGTATTTTCTCAATTGTAATATTGATATTTGAAAGCAGCTCCGTTTGTATTTAGGAAATCTCTTGAAATATCAACAATTGCTTTTCCGTTGTATTTCATAACAAGCCTGTTAGAATCGATTAATTTCGGCTACTTGATACGCTTCCAGATTTTCTTCGTTTGCAAATTCTATAAATTTATCCAGTTTTGTTTTTCAACAACAACTGCCATTCTCTCCTGCGACTCTGAAATAGCAAGTTCCGTACCATTTAGTCCCAATATATTTCACTCTTACTTTATTCAAGTCAATTTCAAGCCCGTCAGCAAGCTCTCCAATCTGCAACTGAAACTCCTCCAGCTCCAAAATCATTACATTTTTAATTAATTTAGTAACATTTCTATTTCTGAAAAGTCTTTGAATTTTTCTTTCAACAATCGCATTTCCTTTTTGCACTTCGGCACTTTGATTTTTCTGAAGATTCAGTTGTATGCTCCTTAGACTGATCCAGTCGCCCTCCAATTCCATCTCTTCCAGTTCTTCCACCAAGTAAAATTACAATATCCCCATTTTCAGGCTTTTCACGAATAATATTTTCAGCAGGCGCTGCTCCCACAACTAGCCCCAGCTCCATTCTTTTAGCCTTATATCCTTCATCGTAAATTTCATTCCTATGAGTTGTTGCAAGTCCCAATTTGATTTCCGTAAGAAGAGAATCCATGTGCAGCTACTTGTCGTAATAACCTTTTGCAGCAATTTTCCAGCAATTGTATCCTCAATTTTTCAGTCGGATCAGCAGAACCGCTAATTTCTCACAGCCTGATAAACATAAAGTTCTTCCGGATAACGGATCAGCGGATTGCTCCACCAATACAAGTAGAAGCCCTCCAAAACGGCTCAATTTCTGTTGGATGGTTATGAGTTTCATTTTTAAAACTGCAAAAATCCATTTTTCAGTAACCGTATTCTTTTTCCCATCTTTCATCAATTCTTTCAATTGGCACATCAATATAAATCGAACACGCATTTATTCTCATCCGAAACTTCCAAATCTGGCAAGTTCCCATTTTTCTCTGCTCTTTTCCAAAAATTGTAGCAAGATCCATAAGAGTCATAGGCTTTTTAGAAATTCTGTCAGCATGAACGTACTCCCTGCTTTCCAAATACTCATTAATAGCCTTTTCAATAATATTTTTGTAAGTCTCATTTTCAATTTTTATATCGTCAATAATTGTTTCCAAAAGTTGTGTGTCGACAGTGATCGCTCCAGTAAGTGTCCAGCACTCAATTTCAGTTTCCGTAGGATTTCTTTTTCCTCATTTTTAAAAATATTCCTGAATAAACAGCAAGTCATTCACAGTCATTGCTAATTCCAATTCATTTTTAAGACTTTCAATTTCCTCTTTTTGTTTTTCAGTAAATCCTTCATAAACAATAACATCATCCGTATTTTCAGTTTCAACATTTCACTTAGAACGATTTAAATCTTTTTCCTCGCCTCAACCTCATTTATATATAGTATATTCTCGCAAGTTCATCAGGAGAAATTTTTTCCGTATAAATTATCAATTTCCACTTTTTACGTTAATATTATTATCTTCATCAATCAATAAATTTATACATTGAATTGCAGAATCCGCTCTCTGATCATATTGCCCCGGTAAAAACTCCACTGAAAAATATACATTTTCCGAATCTTTTTCCTTAAACACTTCATCAAATGACCTAAAAACATTGTCAACATTTATTTCTGAAAAATACAGTTTTTCCAATTTTTCCAAATCATTTTTCACTCCAAAGTTAAACACATCATAAATATTCAAGACTCTTACATCAACAAGCCCATCTATCCTGATGTTCTCCTTCAAGTCACTAAACAAATTCTGTCTTCCACTCTAAAATCTTCTCCACAAAGATTCTATAATTCATTTTTCTCTCCTTCTTTCTGCTATATATATTTATATTAACTAATTTGAAACCTATATTATTTTTATTAAGTAATTTTTATAAAATAAAGCTAAACAGTTATCATCGCCTTTTAAAGATTAGACTTGTCTAAGTATTTTTGACATTTAATCATAATAGTTTATTTGAGTAAAATAAATACCAAGTAAACATTTCGTTAGAAGAAAAAGAATTGTTTGAGCTTTTGCAAAACATTTTATCTATTTTTGATATTAAAATAATTTATTCTCAAAAGCGAGTTTTCTTTTTCTTTTTATAAGAAAAGTTTTGCGTAAAGTGGAGTGCAGAGAGTATGGCGTATGATACCTCTGTCATAAAAAGATTGTTATAAATAATAAATAAAATAACCGTTATTAATCAAAACAATATAAAAATATCTAAGTAAATAAAATTCACCTAGATTTCTGACACAAATTTATATATTTAATTTTTACATTTTATACATAACAAAGCAGACAATCTTTACAATTTGTCTTGTGAAAAATATCTTCATTGCTCTTCTGACATCATCTTTCCTCCACAACAAATTTAACTTTACATCACAATAATAAATAATCTACTTAAAAATTTCATATTTTCGTAAAATCTTCCACCCTAGTAAAAGTATAACAAAATTTTACTATTTTTCAATACCTAAAAATTATTTCCAGCACTCATCATTAAACTCAGATTTTTCATTCTTGAAACATATTTATTCCTGCTCACAAAATATCGTAATTCCTTTTTCTGTCCAGATTCCTTTATTTGGAATCCTATTCTTGCCGAAATTTCAATATTTTCTTTTAGCTATTTTACTGTTCTCAAAATCAATATAAAGTATATTTTTCTTCCATATTTTTCACTATCATAAATTGATTTTCTTGATACTTTTTATGAAATTCTTTTGTAATTTCACAAATCTTACTCTTGTTGAATCATCTCCAATTCCCATCGCCTTTGTCAATTTTCCAGGACCATTGCTAATTAAAATTCCCTCTTTTCCTCTATTTTCAACCATTCTTTCAACATTTATCACTAGGCTCAATTCCCTAATCAGTACTGCCTGCAGGTTTTCCTTCTTCACAGCTGACAATATTGAGCATTTTTGTGTGTGCATAGTATAAATATAAACTGTTCAGCTTTCCCAAATAAAGTATCAACCTTTGGAGTCAATTTTTCCCTCAAATCCGTGAGCAAGCCCTATCCACTACTCCCAAATAAGCCTCTGTTTCCACAATGTATCCCCCTAATAATTCATTATTCTACGAGTATTAATTTTCCAAGTAAATCTTTGCAAGCGAAACGTATCCTGTTCAGTTGTTTCATATTGTATATACTACTATCCATTTTTCACCTTATATATTTTTAACTTTTAGATTAATAAAATTTTTCATAACATTCTTTTTAAGATTTCAACAAATAATTTTAATTATTTTATTTTTATCTATTGACATTTAGTCAAGGTACAATATTATTGACATAGATGAAAGGATGTGATGATTTATGAAAATCATTGTGTGGAAAACAACTTAAAATTACAGATGCAATTAAAAACTTATACTGAAGAAAAAGTAAGCAAAATTTCTAAGTATTCGGATGCTATCACAGAAATCGATGTTGTTCTGACAGTCGAAGATACCAAAATCTGAAGGTACTGTTCACAAAGCTGACGGATTAGTTTATGCAAGCGGTACAAAAATAAAAATAGAAGCTGAAAAACTAAAAGACTTTTGTATGCAGCGATTGACGACTTAGCTGACAGACTGGAAAGACAAGTCAGAAAATATAAAGAAAAAACAAAAAGATTATAATAAAAAAGGGTTCTCGTTAATTATAATTTTACAAAAATATTTTTAAAAAGTAAAAGTGTGATATATAAAAAGACTATTTTTAGAACTTATTACGTTTTTAGAATTAGTCTTTTTTATGTTTTTGTTAGTATTAATTACATTGTTTCTTACTTGTTTTTATATTCCAGCAACTCTTCAATTCATATAAAAAACTTTCATAAACCATTTCAATACTTGTTCCCCAATACTCATGAATCAATCTATTTCTCATTCCCTTTATATTTTCCCAATACTAATTTCCCATTTCATAACTTTGTAACAAAAATATTGTTTCTGCTTTTCCTGTATTTGAGTTTATCATCCTATCTTTCAAGTTGCGCGTTCAACATGCAACCACGTAGATTTTTATCAGCAGCAAATCATCTTATTCTATCCAGTACTTCTTCTATTACTTCGGGCATTTGATACATTCTTCTATATCATATCAAATTGCAATAACTCTGTCTAGTTTTTCTTACATATATTACACTTTTTCTGGAGCAAATCTACTATCTTATTTTTCTTATATATTCTCTATCATTTTTGTTTTGACTTTATAATCAAATACACTTTTTCTATCCCAAAACTCTTTTTATGAAATATTTCTTCCAATTCTTTTTGTAAATTACAAAAATTTTTGATACATTCCTTTTTAAATTCCATTTTCTACCAATACATCTATATCGCTATTTTTCATTTTTCAAGTTTTTCAGTTAATAACTCATCCAAATGCTAATTCAGATATACTGCTATTTTATTCTGTCTAGTTTTTGACAACTTTTTCATAATGTATGTCATTTTTCCCTCTCCCAATTTAATATCTATTGTTTTACAACAATCAAAAATCACTTTCCAATTATCTCTATTTTCATTTGCATCAAAAGCACATCTCGTATCTGCTCAGCAGTAGTTTTATTAGTTGCAAGCTCTGGCAATTCATCAATTCCAAAAATATCGGCTGTCAATCTGTTTCTATATTTTTCTCAAATTTTCCGCTAACATATTTACACAACACAAAAATTTTTGTTATACCATAAGGAATTGCTTTTCCTTTGATTTTTGTTACATCCAGTAAAGCTACAATCATTTCTGCACTTGCTTCAATTCCAGCTTCCTCCTTAACTTCCTTTCAATACATTTTTCCTTAACTGAAAGATGAACATCTGCCCAGCCACCTGGCAATGCCCATTTTCCATTGCTCTCCTGAATAAGTAAAATTTTTATTATTCTCAAAGATTGCGGCTCTTGTATCAATCTTAGGTGTCTGATATCCAACTTCATTGCAAAACAGATTTTTACTTTTTCTATCGAAATATCAGTCTTATGAGCCATCATCTCTGTGAAATCTCTCTAATTCTCTCAAATCGCTCAATATCAAACTTATCCTTTCCATACGCAAGTCCTGCCTGAGCGAGACTTTTGCAATTCAATTGCCCAATTTAGCCATTTTTTTCTTCTTCCACTTTTTTTCTCCGATTTTTCCATCTTTCATCAATCATCACCCTCCATCAAAAACTCTACTCCTCAACATTGACTTTTATTACTTCTCTCATAAACATCAAATACAAGAATAAAATTAAAAAGATAACTACTAATAATTGTTCTCAAAATAGATGGTTTTTGTAAAATAAAATTATTTATTATTAATTGAAGTATTACCATCATTATCGGCAACTAACATCTATCCTTACAGAAACCTTGGCATCTTTTCACTACCTTAATTTTCTTCACAACCTTTTTAAGTCCAGTCCTAAATATTGTAACTTCATGCTCCCCTTTTGGAAACTTGAATCTCCAAATATTTTTCCTAAATTCTATCGGATTTCCCACCATCTATTTTTACTCTGTAACCAGTTGTTCCATTTTTATCAGCATTTTTTTCTTTTATATTTCAGGTTGTTTATTATTAATTTTGGCATTTATTTACCCTTTCTTTTAAATTTATTGCATAATCAACTGCAAAGCCATGTTTGAACTTCATTTTCTACATTTACATTTTCTAGAAAAAGAAACTCCAAAACTCAAAAATTTGATTCCTTGTTTTTCCAAAAATTACAATTTCAATTCCATTTTCCAAATACTCAACATCAAAATCATTATTATTTCCGTCAACTTCTGCCATAGACAATCCAGAAGTTGTCCCTATTGTCAATTTCCCATTATTAATTTCAAAAAGAAATCGCTTCCAATCTCTCTCACTCTCAACATAACTTTCATATTCAAAAATCTGTTTCTAAAATACATTTTAAAAATGTTTGTTTATTTTATCTACTTTTTCCTTTTTAAATTCATACTTCAATGAATATGTTTCAGTTTTTCAAAAAGATTTAGAATTTTGAATTTTAAAAAAATTAAACTCAACTTCTTTTTATCCAAAAACATTCGTATATTTCCAAAAAGGTGTTTTTCAACATAATTTTCTCGTTTCATCTAATTTCTAACCTCAATTAACCCATATCTATCTATAGTCTTCCAAAATTTCTTTTTGCAAAACTTCCTTCTTTTTCAGTTCCCAATAAAATTTCCTCAACAGTTGCTCATAATATCAGCAAAAAGTTTTTCTTGTTCCAATATTTACATTCTTTTTAACATTTTTTACCACAAATCATTATAGGTATATACTCTCTTGTATGGTCTGTTCCTTTGAATGTAGGGTCATTTCCATGATCAGCTGTGATAATCAGAATTTCATCATCTTTCAAGTTTTTTTGGATTTCAGGAAGCCAGTTGTCAAATTCGATTAGAGCTTTTACATAACCTTCTACATTTCTTCTATGTCCGTAAACAGCATCAAAATCAACTAAGTTAGTGAAAATCAATCCTTTTGTATCTTCCTTCAATGCAGCTATGTTTTTTTATTCCATCTAGATTGTCCTGATTAGCTTTTCTGTTATCTGTAATTCCCTTTCCATTGAACAGATCGCTTGTCTTACCAATTCCCACTACATCAAGTCCAGCTTTTTCCAATCTTTCAAGCATGCTTTCTTTTGGAGGGTCAATAGAGAAGTCGTGTCTATTCGCAGTTCTCTTAAATTCTCCTACTTTTTTACCAACATAAGGTCTTGCAATTACCCTTGCCACAGGTGATTTCTCATTACAAATTTCAAGTGCAATTTCACACGCTTTGTAAAGTTCTTCCAACGGTATAATTTCTTCATTTGCGTCAATCTGGAATACAGGATCTGCTGAACCGTAAACTATCCAGTTACCTGTTCTAATTTGCTCTTCTCCCATATTGGTCAATTGCTACAGTCCCTGAAAGTGGCTTGTTTAATATAACTTTTCTTCCAGTTTTTCTTCAAATTCCTTTATAACTTCATCTGAAAATCCATCTTTATAATTCGAAATGGACGTTCCAACGGTACTCCAGCAATTTCCCAGTGTCCAGTCGTAGAATCTTTTCCATGTGATACTTCAATCGCTCTTCCATAAGCCCCTTCAGCACTTTCTAACAGCTGAGTCCCTTCAATCTCAGTAATATTTCCAAGCCCCAATTTCCCCATATTAGGGCAAACTCATTCCTCCATAAGCTTTTCGCCATATTTCCTAAGGTATTTGACCGCAGTCATCAAATAAAGTTTGCATCGGCAACTCTCCTGCTCCAACACTGTCTCAGTACAATTAATGTAATTCTTTCTATTTTTCATTTTTCTATCTCTCCTTTCTTTTTATTTACTAATATTATACCTTTTACTATGTTTTTAAAAGCAAATAAATTCACTCTGTATTCATCAGAGCCGTAAACAATCATTAATAAAATGTTCTTTATATTATCTTACTTTTACTCACACACAATATTCATATCAAAAATTTATTCAAAATATTTTTCATAATATTAGAACAATCTTTTTATTGTATTATTTAAATCAGTATTTTTAATGTTATTAGTAAAGTATGTTTAAAACTTTAAATCTTCTATATTTCTAATACTTCTTCTTTTATAATATTTTTCTTTCATTTGTTTAGTCAAATCTTTTATAACTTTCGATTTTTATCTTTTACTGCCTCCATCATCAGGCAATATTTCCAAATGTATCATAATCCATACTTTTCTAAAATTTTATCTTTAAAATAGATATTCTTATCATCTTTATAAACCATTTTATCCAAAACTCTTTACTTTATCCTTAGCAATTCCATTTATTTTTATAAATATAATGATATTTAGCAAAACTATTTAGTGACCTATCTTCTATATAATACACATTGTATTTATCTTTTTCCATATAATAAAACATATGATATTCCATTTATCAAAAACTCAAATGTTTCAGGATCCTCAATTTTTCCTGATAATGAAGATTCTATTTCTTTGCTTCCATTATAAATATGATTTCTATCTTTTGCATATGACATAATATCATCTAAAATCTTAAAACTATTAACATCAGCATATCCTGTCATTAAACCAATAAATATTATTTTTTATACTTTACATATGCTCCACCTAATTTTTCATAACTTTTTGAATCCATCGACTCAAAATCTATATAAAATCTATTAGAAACATATCTATAAATTCCATTTTATCTTTATATTTTTCATCTTTTAATATTTTCAAACGTTTTGGCATCTATATTTTCCATAATCTCAGCATATTCATTATATAAAATGATTTTTATCTTTAAAAATTTTATTTTCTCTAAATCCTGTGACACGATTTTAAATGTTTTAATATCTAACCCTTTTACAATTTCATTGTTATAATATAAATAATTTTATCCTTAGAATACCTTTCATTCAAGACTTTCAAAAGTTTTTCTATCTACATCTAATTTTTACCCTCATAATAAATATTGTTTTTATCCCTATAATATGCACTTTTTCATCAATATAATTTCTTTTTAACATCAAAAATTTTCAAATGTTTTTATATCAACATCTTTTATTATATTTTCCTATGTAATAAATATTATTTTTGTCTTTTGCATAATTTTTATTTAAAACCCGAAAACTTTGATTATCCAACATTTTGAATGTCTTTTGTAATAAATTTCATGATTATTTTCCAATAATAAAATCCTAATTTTTAAAATTTTTAACTTTTATATTTTCTATAGTTCCCCAAAAATACCTTTTTATCATCTTTCAAAAATAATCTCTTATCCATTCAATAGTTTTTAGGATTTGCTCTTCTAAAACTTTATTTTCATAATAAACATAATTTTGTCTTTTGCGTATTCATCATATGAATTTAACATTTCTTTTGACAAAATATCAAAACTTTTTCCATCAGATCCTTCAATTTTTCTCCACGCCAATATCCAAAAATTTTTATCTTTCGCATATATAACTCCTAATTCAACAAAAAGTATTGTAATCTGCCTCTTTTATTTCACTATCACTGCTAAAATAAACCTTATCTTTTCTATAAGCATTATTAGGAAAAAGCAAATCCACATTTAATAAAAATTAAAAATAGGTAATCTTAGTAATAACCATAACTGCCCTCCTATCTGCCAAACATTAATTTTTATTTATTTTTCTCATATTTTCTCCCTCTCTCTCCAATCGCCTCCAAATCCCACCTTTCACAAGTTTGTTCAAAAATCTTCTAACTGTTGAATCTGAGATGTTTAAAATTTTTGAGCCTCGTTATTCTCAATATAATTATTTTTTCAAATACTCTTCCAATATTTTTCAGTCTTTGTAACTCTTTATCAGTCATTTTCTATCCAGTCAAAATATCAGTCATTTTGAGTCATGCAATTCTTCCAAAGTTTCTTTTATTATTTCAAGAATAAATGTAACAAATGGAGTAGATTTTCCAGCAGTATTTGACTAAATTTTATAGCTTCATAATACTTCTGCTGTTTTTTCTGAATCAAAGTTTCAATTGGAAGCCAAGCAAAAACTCTTTCCATTTTGATAGGATTAATGTATGCCAAAGCCGTCCTAACCTTCCATTTCCATCTTGAAAAAGGATGTATAAATTCAAATTCATAATGAAATACACATGCCTTTATTAGTGGATGAACTTTACTCAACCACGAAAAAGCTGGTCCGATTAATTCAGGAATATATTGAGGTGGTGTCCCTGCATGAATCAGCTGACTTCCTGATAAACTCCTGCTCCTTTTGTACGAAATCTGCCATTTTCATTTATTAAATCAGCAGTCAAGATTTTTATGTGCCTTGAGTAAATCTTTTAATCGAATATGGATTTAATAAAGTTAATTTTTCATAGATTTCATGCATTTTTAACTTCTTTTTATATCCTTTGGCGGAGCTAAAATTCTTTTCCATTAATCACATCTGTCACTTGCTCAAATGTTAGTGTATTTTTGCTCTATCGCAAGTGATGAATAAATTGTTTTTATTCTATTTTCTCTTCTTAGAACTGGTTTGAAGATAGTTTTCTGAAACTATAATCATTCCTGTTAATTCGTTAATTTGAGCAACAAGTTCGATTATCTCATTTTGTAATTTTCAAATGGTGGATTATAATCACATCTTTTCCATATTCAAATTATCCTTTATCATTTTTCTCACAATATTTCTAATTTCTTCTATTATATACAACGGTAAATTTAATAACCATTCTTCTTTTTATAATCATTCGTTGATGTTCTTAGCTGATATTTCAAGATAATATTTTTCTTCCATCAACAAAAATTACAACGATGTTCTTTATCACACACTTTTTACAATAAAAATGCAAATATATTACGAAAAATTACAACAATACTTTATCATTTTTAAATTTATTAAATCCCTACACATACCTTTTATTTCATTAAATAGTGACTTTAATAACTCTATTATGATGAAAATATTTTTACTTGAAAAATTTTTGTTTCCGCATAACTTATTTTTAAACCTTACCTGTATTATCATTAATCAATTCCAAATAATCATTTCCCAATCGCATAAAGATTTTAATACAGGCTCAATAGAACTGCCTATTTCAGTCAGAGAATATTCAACTTTGGAGGAATTTCGGGATAAATAGTTCTTTTTATTATATCTTCAAGTTCTCTCAATTGCTCTGTCAAAAGTTTTTGTAGTAATATTTCCTAGATTCCTTTCTCAATTCATTAAATCTGACTACTATATACAAATTCCATAAAATTCTTAATTTCCATCTTTTTCCACTGAGTATATTTATTCCTAACTCCATTGGACATGCGTTTGAAACTGCTTCTGTTTTTGACATATTTTTCCTTCCTTTAAAGTATCGAAAAAGATACTTTATACCAAAATGCGTACTTGTATTGATTACAAGAGGTATGTTATACTTTATTATATCAAAAATATATAGAAAGATGAAAGGGTAGACAATATGATAATAGATAGTCACCAACATTTAATATTGCCAACAGAATTACAAATTGATGAATAAAGCAGGAGTAGACAAGGCAATACTTTTTACAACGACTCACATCCTGAAAAAGCTAAAACATTGACTGAATTTAAAAATGAGATGTCAATTTTATTTAAAATTTTAGGAGGAGAAAATTCTATATGAAAAATAATAGAAAAGATTTAAAAAGGATATTTCTGATTTAACGAAAGTGATAAATAATTATCCTGATAAATTTTATGGCTTTGGAACAGTTCCACTTGGATTATCACTTGAAGAAACTCAAATCTGGATAAAACAATATATTATTGACAATGGATTAAAAGGCATTGGCGAATTTACACCTAGGAATAATGAACAAGTAAGCCAATTGGAAACAATTTTTAAAAAGCACTAAAACAATATGAAAAACTTTCCCATATGGGTTCACACTTTAATCCAGTCACCTAAACGGTATAAAAATTCTCGAAAATCTCACAAGAAAAATATTCCAAAACACCAGTAATTTTTGGACATATGGGAGGTTATAACTGGATGGAAGTAACAGATTTTGTAAAAATACGCCAAATGCCTACATTGATTTATCCGCCGCTTTTTCACACTCGCATTTAAAAATGATAATAACAGAAGTTCCTGATAAATGTCTATTTAGTTCTGACGCTCCTTATGGTGATTCATTTCTAAATACAACAAGCAATAGAATATTTAAGTCCATCTAAAAATATCAGATAAAATACTTGGAGAGAATATTATAAAATTATTGGAATTAAAATAAATATACAGGGGTATTCTTACCATACCCCTATTTATCTTCAAAATTTTTCTGTACTGACCAAAACTCACTTCTGATTAAAATAAAAAGTTTAAAATTTAAATAAGAATATAAAAGATTAATTTAAAAATTTACTCTATTCCAAAAATCTCAAAATCATTTCCAATAGATTTATTCCACTAAAAACCCCCATATACGGCGAAATGATCTGACAGCTTTGTCCATTCCTGCGAATCATCATTTATACTTTGCTTGGTTCTGTAATTTGCATCTTTTTAGCCATTATATAATCAATTCCTGTGTTTCAAGATTCCTGTTTTCAAGATTTGATTTATTTTTCCAAGTCCTTGCCTTCAAAATAAGTGTCATTCCAGTTTTTCAGCAATTTTTCTGATAATGCTCTGTTGTTGGCAAAAAGGTTAAAATCACCGCATAAAAATTTTATATCTCCCTTAAAAATAATCTATAACTGTCATCAAATCATCAATTTGGGTACTTTTTACTGCAGGTTCATATCCAGATGAGTATTTATAACCAAAATATGTTTTTATACTTTTGAACTAATTTGTGCCGCCAAAACCCTGTCTTTTCATTTCCAGCAGATGGCAGCTCGTGAACATATATATTTTTTCACATCATATTTTGAAACAAACGCAATTCCAAAATTCTCCTTGTCAAAAATCCATCGCCTTTTTGAAAATAATAATAATTATACCCAAGTTCAAGTGCAAAATCCTGCGTTACGTCACGAAAATTACTTCTTTTAGTATTTTTATCAACTTCCTGTAATGCAACAAAATCAGAGCTTATATTTTTATGCTTTTTGCCAATTTCTTCCCATCCGCAAGCCTTGTCTCCGTAAATATTGTAAGTCATTATTCTAAATTCCATTTTTATTTCCTACCCTTTTTATTTTTATCTGTATAAGCAATTAGTTTCCAGTTGATTAAAAACCATTCTCATCTCATCTTTAGTCAAATATTCATAACTTCGATTTTTATCTTTTTCCACCTCCATTTGGAAGCACTTCAAATGTATTATAATCTGACACCTTCTAAAATTTTTCCCTTTAAAATAAATATTTTTATCATCTTTTATAAACCATTTATTCAGAACTTCTACTTTATCTCTATTAATTCCTTTACTTCATAAATAAAATAGTATGAATCAAACAGTTTGACATTATATTGTTTATATAATATACATTGTATTTATCTTTTCCATATAATGTATCGTATCTTATCTCCATATGGCAAAAATTCAAATGTTTCAGGATTTTTAATTTTTCCCAATAATGGAGAGATCTATTGACTTCACTTTCCTGCTATAAACATGATTTTTATCCTTTGCATAATCTTTCATTTAAAACTTTAAAACTCATAATATCAGTATTTTTCTATATCCCTATAATAAATTTTATTCTCATTTTCCAATAATTCTGCCCTAATTTCTCAAAAATTTTTAATTTTTATATCTTTTTATTTTTCACCCATGTAATAAACATTCTTATCATCTTTTAAAAGAGAAAATCCTATCAACTCAACAGTTTTCGGATTTGCTCCTTCCAAAAATTTTATTTTTCGTAATAAACCTTTCCTTTATCTATCGAATAATAATCTCCTAAAATTTTGAGCAATATCTCCAAAACCCACATTTACAAAATCAAAATATATCACTATTTTTCAACCAAATCACAAGTTATCCCTCTTCAAATCCAAAATTTATTTAATAAACTTGTTTCCCAACTTAATATTTTTATCTTTAACAAATATTTTCAAATTTTTACAAAAACACTCTAATCAAGATATTTTTCAACTGGCTCTTATGGATAAATCCCTCATATTCTCTTAACTTTCCACGTCTTTCTCCATGTCAGAAGGATAATCAGCAAAGTAAACGTCTCCATATTTTTGTAATATATTTTTATAACTACTTCATTGTTTAATTTCGAAAACAATTTTTGAATCTGTATTCGGTTTTTCACGTATATTCGCATATCCGTCCTTTTGAACTTATTTTCGTATTTTTCTCAAGTCGCCTACTTCATCTAAATGCGGTTCATCAAAAATCATCTGAGTCATCCAATCAAGTTTTATAATTTTTGATTTTATACTAGCCACTTTTTCTTTTTATTTCAATAAATTTAGCATAAACTGTTGTAAAAATTACATTCCGTGTATGGAGTTACTGAGTTTTAACAAGAATTATTAACTCCTCGCTTTATACTTCATCTTTTAATTTAAATACATATAATTTTCGAAAGAAGTCTATTATATGTCCTCTTTTTGTTGACTAAAAATTTAATACCAGCTTTTTCACGGTTTCCAGTCCTGTTACAATAGCGATTCCTGAACTTGTCCTCAGCCTTGTTGTCTCTAATTCAATATATATTTTTGCAGTTTCAAGGTCTTTTCACTCCACCACTTGCTTTAACTTTCTGCTTTATCTCCAACTAGTCATAAGCTCTACATCTCCAAATGTTGCCCCTCCTGTTCCAAATCCTGTTGAAGTTTTTACAAAATCTGCCTTTGCATTAACTGACAATTCACATGCTTTCACTTTTTCATCGTCAGTCAAATAGCAAGTTTCGATTATAACTTTCTAGAACATTGCTTCCAATTGCCTCTTTTATTTTTCTGATTTCGTTTTCCACTAAATCATAGTCCTTGTCCTTCAATGCTCCGACATTAATAACCCATGTCAATTTCCGAAGCACCATCTTCAATAGCCTTTTTCGCTTCAAACACCTTTCACATCAGTCGCCATCGCTCCCAAAGGAAACCCAACTACTGCCGCAAACTTTCACATCGCTGTCCTTAACTTGACTAAAAAGCATATCTAACATTTGCTCCATTTACACAAACTGAATAAAACCCATATTCTTTCGCTTCATCGCATAATTTTTACATCCTCCTTTGTAGCTGTTGCTTTCAAAATTGTATGATCAATAAATTTGTTTATTTCATTATTATCATTTCCTTCTTATTATTTATTTAATTAATGTTTTTATCTATTCTTATTATATCCACTTTTTATATTTTTAGCAACTATCTTTTTAGCAATTGCCGTAAAAAGTAAATTTATCAGGATGATAAGTTATTGTTTCATATTGGAAAAGATTTCCGTTAGATAACAGGCATAGTTTCAATAACTACAACTCTGTCAATATTTTCAAGATTTATATGCCTTCTTTCCTCATCTGTTGCACTTCTGAACTTTATTTCCCGTCTTGAATACGATATTTTTAAATTTAGTTCATTTTCCAGATATTCATAAATAGACTTGCTGGCTATTTCATCATTCAGATAAGTATCTATTTTTCTATCAAAATAAGAAGTGGCATACTGCACTAGTTTCGCTATCCAAGGAATAAGTATGGACAACCTTGTAAAAATCAGCAGTTTTAGAAACATTAAATTTTTCCATCAGTTCCTCGACACCTTGTACTATATATATTGACCAATCAAATTTGCTCTTGACATCTATATTTTTATCTTATTTCAGTCTCCTGAAATGTCTGTATTGAAGTAAGTGAAAATATTTTTCAAACTCTTTTTCAAGCACAACTGACCTTTTTACCTTTTATTTTTGAATATATCCTTCCGATTCCAGTAAAGCAAGCGCTTTTTCTCACAGTAAGCACAGAGCAGGAATAGTCTTTGGAAAATCTGCTTCCTTTTTAAATAATCTTTTCGGCTTTTAATTTTCCATCTTTAATTTGTTTTTATATTGTCATATACTTTTTATATTTACTCATTCTTTACCTTTCCAAAATTATAGTCAATTCTTTTTAAAATTTGAAGCAAAAATCGATAAAAACAAGAAATTGTCTATATCTAACCTTCTACCTCTCGTTCTAAACTAGAATACTATAATCCCTTTAATATCGTATTTCTTTTATAATTTAAATGAAAATAACTGCAACTTTTTAAAGTTAATTTATTATAATTATACTTTAAAATATTAGTAAAATAACAACTATAACATACCATTTATTTTTATAATAGATATATATAGACCTATTGACTTTTTAAAAAGATATGTTATAATTTGATTGTATAAAAATTAATTATTTAAAGGAGATGATTTTAAATGGCTGTTAAAACAAAGTCGTTATTGTTACAGGAGCTCTTCAGGAATTGGAAGGGCTACTGCGAAATTATTAGGAGAAAGAGGGGCAAAAGTTGTACTTGCCAGCAAGAAATGAAGACAAATTACAGGAAGCTGTTGCTGAGATAAAAGAAAAAAGGAGGGAGAAGCTGCTTACAAAGTGACAGATGTATCAAAAAGAGAGGAAGTAAAAACGTTGGTTGATTTTGCAATTTCTGAATACGGAAAAATAGATGTTATATTTCAACAATGCCGGATTAATGCCAAATGCACCATTGTCAGAACTAAAAAATAGCGAATGGGACGAAATGATTGATGTAAATTTAAAAGGTGTATTAAATGGTATTGAAGTTGTACTTCCACATTTTATTAAGCAAAAATCTGGACACGTTATCAGCACATCTTCTGTCGCTGGACTAAATACATATCTTGGAGCAGGAGTTTCACTGTGCTACAAAAACACGGTGTAAAAAGCACTCAATGGAAGTATTAAGAAAAGAAAGTGCCAACGAAAAAATGAATGTCCGACAACAACTCTATATTTAGGAGCATTCAGAACTGAACTCTGCAACACGTATCACAAATAAAGCAATTAAGGAAAGAACTGAATTTCTTTATGACACAATTGAGCTAGATCCAATGATAGTTGCCGAAGCTGTAAAATTTGCATGATTGATTTACCAGAAGAAGTAAGTATGAATGAAATCACTCTTTCATCCTACAGCACAGTTATAATTTTATGTACTTTTCTATCCAAAAATTATTTTGATTATCAAAATTATTTATTTTTTATTTAAATAAAAATATTTCTTGAAAATGTATCATAAAATATGTTATCATCAATGTATGATTTTTAAAATTGAAAAATAATTATAATAAATAATTTTTAGGGAGGAAAAAAGAAAAATGGTTATAAAAACCTGAGATTAAAAAGGTGGTTTAGCACTTACAAATCATCCAATTGGAGCAAAAGAATTTGTAAAAAGGCAAATTGACTATGTAAAATCACAAGATAAATATGAAGGTCCAGTTCTAATTATCGGTTCTTCATCTGGATACGGACTTGCAACAAGAATCTCCCTTGCCTTTTGGTGCTGGAGCAGAAACTATCGGAGTAGCATTTGAAAAAGGTGTAGAAGGAAAAAGAGTAGGCTCTGCTGGTTGGTGGAATACAAATTGCCTTTCTAACGAAAGCTGCTGAAAAAGAGGCTTAGTTTCTAAAAACTTCATTGGTGATGCTTTCTCGATGGAAATGAAAGATGATGTAATAAAAGTTCATTAAAGAAGAATTTGGTGGAAAAATCGATTTGTTAATTTACAGCTTAGCAAGTGCAGTCAGAACTGATCCAATTGACGGTGTAACTTACCGTTCAGCATTAAAATCTACAACAAAGGACATTACAGGTCCAACTATCAACTTTGAAAAAGAAGTTATGGAAGAAACAACAATGGGTGTCGCAACTCCAGAGAGAACCAAAAGCACCGTAAAAAGTTATGGGTGGAGAAGACTGGAAATTATGGATTGAAGCACTTGATAAAGGTGGTGTTCTTTCTGAAGGCTTTCAAAACAGTAGCTTACTCATATTTAGACTCAAAAAGTAACTTACGGAATCTATAAAGGAAGGTACAATTGAGCTGCAAAAGAGATTTGGAACATACTTCTGATGTTTTTAAATGACTTTTTAAAAAGAAAAATACAATGGAGAAGCATACGTTTCATTAAGTAAAGCGTCTAATGACAAAGCAAGTGCAGTTATCCTATTTTCCCATTATACGCGAGCATTGCTTTACAAAGTAATGAAGGAAAAAGGTATCCACGAAGGTACAATCGAACAAAAACACAGACTTTTTGACTCCGAAAATGGTTTTATGGAAACAATCCTGTTATTGACGAAGAAAGAAGACTACGTCCAGATAACTCGAAAATGCGTGAAAGATGTTCAAGCTGAAGTAGAAGCTCTTTGGGATAAAGTTACTCCACGATAACTTTAAGGAAATAAGCGATTACGCTGGAGCAAGAGAGAATTCATGCAATTAAATGGATTCGACTTTGATAATGTGGATTATGATGCTGATGTTGATTTAGATGAATTAGTAAATTAAAACCTTAATTTTCAAAATAAATGATAAAAACTAGACTATCTGTTAGAATTATACTATTCTTTTGGTAGTCTTTTTATTTCATTATAGAAAATTAATGCCACTCGTAGCTATTTTAGATAAGTTGCCTTCCATTCTAAAAACTCAATCAAATTTACACTCGATACCATTTCTGGACATATTATCTTCACTATAAGTTATGACATTACAAAATATGTTTTCAAAATTTTATCAATTGTATCTAGATTTTTATATTTTTCAAAAATTTATAACCTATAACTAGCAATTTATTTTTAAAAATAGACTAGAAAAATCAGTCTTATTTATATCTATGTCTTTCGACTATATTTAGTCTATAAAACTTTCTTTTTCATATATCTCCACAGACTAGCATTAACAACATCATTATAAAATGTACTAATGCCCAAAAATCCCATATCTTGAAGCGGCAACTTCACGTTCATTCCATAAAAATCCAAAAATCATATTTGGAACTGTAAACTCAATATTGTTACTAGTGCTAGAAAAATTTCATTGTTATATTCATATTATTCCCAATATACGATGAATATGTTTCTCTTATCAGTTTTACAGATTTCACAGTATGAAGATGATAAGTCTGAGCGTAAAATTTATCTCCTGTAAAATTTCTTGTCATATATCTTCATATTGTTCAAACTGCTCATCTTCTTTCAAATTCTCAACAACATAGTCCAAATTTCTCAATGCAATATTATAAACATAAAATCCTTGTTCTACTTCCGCAAGAGAAATTAATTTTCATTACTCTGCTGCTCCCTCAAAAACAGTTTCTATCTTGTCATGCTCTCAATCAATAATTCTCACATATTTATAAAGGCTTTTGAGAAATTTTATGAAGCATATTTAGACGATTTTCTTCAAGAACTTCATCTCTTAATTTTGCATACTCTTCAACAAATTGATAAAAAAATCATTGTAATAATCATCATCTAGAAATAACAATTTTATCTTCTTTATTACAATCGATTAATCTCATATGATGTAAATTCTTTTTATCTTTTTGTGGATCACAGCTGGATAATACAGTTTATAAATTTCCCAGTCTGATTTTGAAATTCTTGGAGTAAAAATTTCCTCGTCAATAACATTCTTTATCTTCTTCATCAATTTCCAATCTTTCTGATAAAATTTTATAATCTTCATCTTTCAAATTATACACATAAGAAATTATTTTTACCACTTTTTCGTATCTATTCTTTTTATCATAATTACCTTTCTAAGCTTCTATTTTCTCTCTATTTATATCTATACTACTTTAATATAGGAATAAATTTTTATAATAGAGCTATTTGATAGCTAATTCATAAATCATTTCAACTAAATTATTTTCATTATTTTTCATATTTTGATTAATAAATATTTTTTATATTACTATATTTTTATTTCTTAAATCTCCACTGCAACTTCACTTTTTAAATCAACTTCCATTTCTAAAACTTTTTCCAGCCTTCAAAAACCTTTCTATATTCTTCAAACTTACATTCCACAGAGGATATTCCCTCACAAATCCCAAAATTGTATGCTCAAATTCTACTTTTTCTTTATTAATTTTATGCTGAAAAAGCCTGTCCATCCCAAAGAGTTTCCTGCACTTTTTCAGTTTCAACTTTTTCTAGCTGTGGCAAAAATATCAATTATTTCACATCTGGAAAAATCTTCCATTATTCCAGTTATTAGATATTTTCATGACTCTTCTTTCTTTTTCTAAATGTCCATTTTTTATTATTTTTGTTATTTTCTTTTTCAGAAAATTTTATTTCTGGAAATGCAGTTAATCCAAAAATCTTCATCGTCGTAGTAACCAAATTTTATAATCAATGCTCTACTCCTTTCCTAAAATTATTTTTAACGATTTTCATAAACTGGATAAGCCGTTATTCTAGGGCTTTTTGTAACCACGGATTACAAACTCGCTTTTTGCTTATTCCCTTGCCACATATTGTTATCTCTGCCTTTATAGATCTTTTCTGTTTTCCCATGCTGAATTTATTTCGTCAATAATTCTCGCTTCATCCCAGTTTTCTGGAAACATCTGTATTTACATCCACCATTAGAAGTTTTTGCCTGCCAAGTTCCATCTTTTTCTTTACTTCAATGCTTGCTCTATACACTCCATTTTTAGCTGGATTTCCAATCACAATTCTCACATCTCCATGCAAAAGTGAATGTCCGCCAGTAACTTTACCTTTGCGAATTTTCATCTCCGCCAATCACATGATCATAATCAATTTGATATTTTCTATCTCCTTGGTTTGAAGTATTTTGAGTTCGTTTTTCATTTTTGTTTTTCTATATTTTTCTGTTTAACAAGATTCTTTTTGCTATTTCTCTTATTTTTGTGCAACAAATTCCTTTTGAAGAATTTTTCCTTTGCATTTATACTGTTATTTCTGCTTAAATACAGTTTTTCCTAGTCCAAACAAAATAATAACGTAATAACAGCAATATTTTTGACAATTTTATTTTATTCATTTTCTAAATTTTCTCCTTTTTATATATAGTATATCATAATAATCTTTCTTTTAAAAATCAGACTCAAAGGTTATGATTATTTTACTTAAACTTCAAAAGTTATCTAACTTTTATTATCTTAATTTTAAATGGATTTGAGCATATTATATCAAACTTATACCTTTAAAAATCAATATTATTAAGTTCTTTTTCAAATTCCAAACACTTATGAAATAATTAAAAACGAATAGCATCTAAAAATCAGCAGAATATGTATGAGAATAAAAAGGACTGATATGATTACAAAGAGACTTTGTATTTAATCCGTATGAATAAAAATTTTAATTTACTATTCAAGGAAACTGTGATTTTCGTTGACTGATGTGGGAATTAGATACGCTAAAATTGTGGAAAATATTTTGCGGATAACGGAATTTATTTTAATCTCGGCTTATTCTTCTACTTAGATCTATAATATAATTGAATATGTGACTAATAATATGCAATATAAAAAGAATTATTCCTGTTTTAAAAAGAGATTAACATTAATATTGCAATTTATGTTAAAATAAAAATGCCTTAAATAGATTTTTTTATTTTTGAAAATAATTTATTCTTTTATAAAATTCTTATTTTAAGGCTTTTTATAAAACTATAGTAAAACTGCTTTAACACTAAACTCGTGTTAGGGTTATGACTATTTTACTCAAACCCTAAATCTATATAATTTTTAGTAGTTTTAATTTTAAATAGGTTTGGATATAATAAAATTATAATTGTCTCATAAATTTTATTTCTTTCTATTTTTAATTCATCGATTATTGTAGGCATTCACTAAATTGTTATACTTTTTAATTACATCGTTCGAGTCCCAGCCATATCTTCTGTATAAACTTTCTTCTCAATATTCTTTTACTCAATGACTTACTCAACTTCTTTAATAAATATTGTAACTGATCAAATTCTGTAAGCTGCTTGTTAAATATTTCCAATTTTTCTTTTTGTGTAATTTTCTCTAGCTGTTTTTCGTTTGCAATTGCTTTCGGAAGTTAGCTAGCCACTAAAAATATTTTTGCTGTGCTTTTTAATTTTCCCAAATCACCTTTTATAAATGTTGTCATACTAAGTTTTCTGATTATCCATTTTATCCACAAAAATCTTCTACAACTATTTATGAGAATTGCCAATTGTATTTTATCAGACTGCCTTCATTTTTATATGTTTCTAATATTTTTCTGCACCTTTTCTTTCGTTTTGTTTTTCCACTTCTGTTTTTAAAAATATTTGAACTCTCTTTTTATATCTTTTATAAATTTTTAAAAATTTGTAGTGCAATTGCTGCCCTTTGGAAAAGTTATCTGCCAAATATTCTTTTTCCATAGTAATTTACCATAGAATCCGTTACTGCTTTTTAATTCTTTTTAAAATCGGTAATAATCTTTTGAAGAATTATCCAGCTTTTCCATCTTGAATTTAGAATTTATATCAAGTTTCTGGACAACAGCATTGTCGATTTTAATAACAGGAATGCTTTCCAGAGTCCTCATTTCCTGTGCATTTATTTCCTTGCTTTCTCCAGCCGCATCAATATATTTTGAAATTTCATTCTCAATATTTTGTTACACATTATTATGAATTTCAATATAACCGTTGTACTTCTCCATCTCTTCATTTTTCACTTTTTATACTAAATTTTCTTCCAATTTCCTTAAATGTATCATCACAGGAAAAATATCGAAAGAAAACCTATTAATATTATTTTTATAATTCATTTTACTCCAGTATTTTATTTGATTCAATTTTCTTATAAATTTTACCAATTCCCTAATCTTATTACTCAAAAATAAAACTAGCGAAATTGGTAATTTTTAAAATTTATTTTCTATTTTATTTAATAAAAATCAATAATTAATTATATCGAACTTATATTAAATGAAATGGATTCCAGAACTTTTAGCAAAGCATCTGCTGTATCAAGCGAAGTAAGACATGCTATTTCCTGCTCGCTTGCAGCACGTCTGATTTTAAATCCATCGTTTCTGCAGTCTTTTTCTTACCAGCTGCATTTATTACCATATCGACAAGTCCTTTATAAATCAGTCCCTAGCACATCGTGTCTCATATTTTCCTCTTCTTCAATTTCTTCCAAACTGTTTCAACACGAAGCCCTTTTTCCTCAAAATATCTGGCTGTACTCTTTCGTAGCCATTATATGATAACCCAACCGAGAAAATCTCTTAGCCAGTCCATAAGCTTCCTCTTTGCCGTTCCACTAATTGTAAACAGTACACTTCCTTGATCCTTGACTTTAATTCCAGACGAAATCAGCCCTTTGTAAAGTCGATTTTTCAAGGTTTTCATCACTTCCCATAACCTCTCCTGTAGACTTCATTTGCAGTACCTAGCGTTGTGTCACGTCTTTCAGTTTTTGAAAACTGAACACAGGAACTTTTGTATACACATGTTTGCTTTCTTCAATTAATCCTGTTTGGTATCCTTTTACTTTTCAACGTTTCTCCAAGAATTCCCTTCATAGCAAGATTGCCATGAGGAACACCTGTAATCTTGCTTTAAAAATGGAACGTCCTTGAACTTCTAGGATTTACTTCAATACATAAACTTCTCCATCGCTAATTACATACTGAATATTCAAAAAGCCCTATAATATTTAATCCCTTCGCAAGTCTTGTTGTATAGTCAATTAATGTACGTTTTTGTGAATCTGTAATGCTTTGTGGAGGGTAAACCGCAATAGAATCTCCAGAATGGACTCCCGCTCTTTCGATATGCTCCATAATTCTGGGAATCACAACCGTTTCTCCATCACAAATTGCATCCACCTTTGATTTCCTTTCCAACTAAATATCTGTCAGTAAGCACAGGATGATCAGGAGACACTTTTACAGCATTCTCCATATATTGACGCAATTCCTCTCACGATATACGATTTCCATTGCTCTTCCACCCAATACATAAGATGGACGTACTAAAACAGGATATCCGATTTCTAGCCGCATTTTTACAGCAGTTTCCGTATCAAATGCAGTTTTTCCAAGTGGCTGAGGAATATTCAATTTATGCAGCAATGCCTCACTTTATCACGGTTTTCCGCATTATCAATTTCTTCAAGTGCTGTTCCCAATATTTTTAACACTCATGTCTTCGCCAATTTTTCAGCCAAGTTAATTGCCGTCTGTCCACCAAACTGAACAACAACGCCTTCTGGCTGTTCAAGTTCAATTATTGCCATAACATCCTCTTCTGTAAGTGGCTCAAAATAAAGCTTATCCGAAATTGAAAAGTCCGTTGAAAACAGTTTCTGTTGTTATTTACAATAATTGCCTCATAGCCAGACTCTTTATCGCCTTCACAGCGTGAACTGTAGCATAGTCAAATTCAACACCTTGCCCAATTCTAATAGGTCCTGAGCCAAGCACAATAATCTATTTCCTACAACACTTTCATTTTCCTGTTCATAAGTTGAGGAAAAATAAGGTGTTTCTGACTTAAATTCAATACACACAGGTATCAACCATCTTAAATACAGGCTTAATATTGCATTTTTCACGAAGTTTGTAAACTTCATCTTCTGTCGTATTCCAACGGTGTGCACAACTTTATCTGAAAAATCCATATCTTTTGGCAAATAGCAGTACATCTGGATTATTTACATTCGCCTTCAATTCCACCTCAATATCAATAATATTTTTCTATTTTATCAAGAAAACATGTCAATTTTTGTAATATCATGTATTTCCTGTGGAGGTAACTCCACGTCTTAATGCCTCCCCAATGAAAAACAGTCTTTCATCTCCGGCTTTTCGGATTCTTCTCAAAATATATTCCAATCTAAATTCATCCCCTATTTGGAAGCCCCAAGTGATGTACTCCATACTCAAAGCGAACGAATAGCCTTCAACAGACTTTTCCTCATAAGTTCTTCCAATGCCATTACTTTCCCCGTTGCCTTCTATTTGAGTTCCTAGATGTCTATCCGCCTTTTCAAACTTATCAAAATGGAAATCTCGGTATTTTGCTCACAACATAGTCAAGTGACGGCTCAAAGCACGCATACGAATTTTGTAACAGGATTTATAATTTCATCAAGTGTCAATCCAACCGCAATTTTTGCGGCAATTTTTGCACTGATAACCTGTCGCCTTTTGAAGCAAGTGCCGATGAACGCGATACCCTCGGATTTACCTCAATATAATAATTGAATGAACACGGATCTAATGCCAGCTGAACGTTACATCCACCTTCTATTTCCTCAATGCTCTTATTATTTTCAGCGAAACATCTCTCAACATGTGGTATTCCCTGTCTGTCAACGTTTGCGACGGTGCAACTACAATCGAATCTCCCGTATGAATACCAACTGGATCAATATTTTCCCATATTACATACAACAATCGCTGTATCATTACTGTCACGCATTACTTCATACTCAATTTCCTTGTATCCTGAAATTGATTTTTCCAATAAACATTGTGTTACTGGCGAATATCTAAGTCCATTTGTAACAATATCTTCCAGTTCTTCATCATTGTGGCAGATTCTCCACCAGTTCCTCCCATTGTAAAGGCAGGCCGCACAATCACAGGGTATCCAATTTTTTCCACAAATCTACGTGCCTCTTCCAAATTATGAATAATATCCGATTCAGGCACAGGCTCTCCCAGTTCATTCATCAAATCTCTGAACAGTTCCCTGTCTTCCGCCTGCTTAATCAGAGTCAAGCTTTAGTTCCCAGAGCTCTACTCCACATTCTTCCAGCACTCCTGCTTCATGCAGTTCCACAGCCAGATTTAGCCTCAACCTGTCCTCCAAGAGTAGGAAGCAAGGCATCTGGACGTTCTTTTTCTTGTAATTTTTGACACAAATTCAACAGTTAATGGCTCAATATATACTTTATCCGCAATTTCCTTTATCTGTCATAATAGTTGCAGGATTTGAATTTACAAGGATAACCTTGTACCCTTCTTCACGCAATGATAGACACGCCTGTGTCCCCGCATAATCAAATTCAGCAGCCTGTCCAATAATAATCGGTCCAGATCCAATCACTAAAAATCGTTTCTATATCTTTTCGTTTAGGCATTTCCTCACATCTCCTTTGACTATTAATCTTTATCAACGCTTTTATTTCAATATTTTATAATTTTTAATTTTATGTAACAAATTTACCTAAAATAAACTAAAAATTTGTTTTTCAATCAATAGTTCTAAAATTATTTCCGATTCTTTTTCATATTTTCAATAAACATATCAAATAAATAATTTGGGTCATGTGGTCCCGATAGCTCTCCTGGATGATACTGTACCGAAAAATACTGGATATTTTTATGTCTTACACCTTCGCAGGTTCTGTCATTTACTGCAATATGTGTCAGTTCCAGCTCTGTATCCTTCAATGAGTCAATATCTACGGCATATCCATGATTTTGTGCTGTAATATCAACTTTTCCAGTTTGTAGGCTTTAATACTGGCTGATTTGTTCCACGATGTCCGAATAGCAATTTATATGTTTTTGCTCCGCAGGCAAGCGAAATCAGCTGATGTCCCATGCAAATTCCAAAAATTGGCACTTTATCTATTAATTCACTAATTGTAGCAATTGTTTCTGGAACATCTATCGGATCTCCCGGTCCATTGCTTAACATTATTCCGTCTGCTTTTGTCTTAAAACTTTCTTTAGAGTTGCATTATGTGGCATTACGACAATATCACAGTCCCTTGAGTTAAGTTCCCCCATAATCCCTGGATTTCATTCCTAAGTCAAGAAGAACAACTCTCATCCCTCTCCAGATGAAAGAAATGCTTTTGTCGATACCTGTTCGATTTTGGATTGGTTGGCAAACGAATTGATTTTAAATTTTTGCAACTCTGCGGGTTTTTATCTGCACTAACGATAACCCTTTTAATCGTTCCATGCTCTCTCTTATTTTCTTTTGTCAGACTACGTGTATCAATTCCAGAAATTCTGAATATTCAAATCCTTCAAAACTTCATCCAATGTAAATTCATTTCTAAAATTAGAAGGTTTTCTACATATTTCACGAGTTACAATTCCTTTAATACTCTGGATAATAGTTTCATAATCATCCTATTTATCCCATACTCTAATTAACGGTAAGTAAATGTAATAATCTGCCCATTATACTGATGGATCTGAAATAGTTTCTGATACTCCAGTCATCGCAGCATTAAAACAACTTCTCCAGCCATTTCCACATCTGCTCCAAATCCATACCCCTTATACACACTACCATCTTCTAAAACAAGCTGTTTATCCAATGCGTACATAAATACTACCTCCCCTAAATTTTTAAATGGTACTATTTGTTTTAAAATTTGTTCAATTGTCATTAATGTGTCTGATTTTATGATATAGTAAACTATTTTAACTCAAATTCTAGATATGTATTTAATAAAAGTCTGAATGTATTTACTAACATCTCTAATCTCATAATTACAAATCATATAGTTTTATCAATAATGGTAAATGATTATAATTTTTGAAAAATTTATATATACTAAATCTCTTCTAAAAGCAGGAACAAATTTTTATTATAGAATTTCTGATATGCATAATTTGAAAATATAGATTATTATTTCTCAATACTCTAGAATAAATCGTTATTATACCACACACAGACTGGAAACAATCAGCTCTTAATTTAACAAATTAATTTAAAAAGTTGTATTTTTACTTCTCCATTGTTCTAACTTTAATATGTACCTAAAATCCATATATTCCAAAAGTTACCACTATTAGCACAACCATTTTATCCAGTTGCCAAATAAAACCATTGCACCACTGATTAAACTTTAGCCTTCTACCCTCAATAACATTATGATTTATTTTCTCAAACATAAATCATGCATGCCATGCCCATGGATAACAGATCCCAAGCGTACAAGATGTTATAAGAGACTCCTAAAATAAATCACACCCAATGTAACTCAAGTAATCCACATCAAAATAATCTTTATTTTCCATAATTCCTCCTTATTATTTTAAATTATACTCAAAACCTATTTAAAATTAAACTACTAAAATTATAGTGATTTAGGTTTGAGTAAAATAGTCATAGCCTTTTTAAGTTTAGCTGTTTAAAGCAGTTTCGCTATAATTATAATATAAAATATAAGTTTATAAAAATTTTATTTAAATAGTATAACAGGAAAAGATATAGTGTTTTGTATATTGCTTGTATATTGTGTGTATATTGTAGGCATACATTTCTATACTTTTTCCATACTTTTTCCAAATAAAAACCCCTGAAAACCAGTAAGTTTCAAGGGGTGTAAAATAATACAATTATCTTTTGAAAATTGTGCTTCTTCTTGCTTTCTTTTTCCCGCATTTTTTCCTTTCAACCATTCTTGAATCTCTTGTTAAGAATCCTGCTAAAGCTCCTCTTAATTCAGCGATCAGCTACTAATAAAGCTCTGAAACACCATGTCTCAATTGCTCCTGCTTGTCCAGTGTTTCCTCCACCAATTTACATTAACTCTACTCCATATTTGTTTAAAGTTTCTGTTAATTCTAATGGTTGTTCTACTATTTTAGCCAAGATTTCTCTTCCACCAAAATATTCTCTCATATCTTTTCCATTTATTGTTACTCCAGTTTCACCTGGTACTAATCTTACTCTTGCTACTGAAGTTTTTCTTCTTCCAGTTCCTAAATATTGAATTTTTCTGCCACGAAAATTTACCTCCTATAACTCTATTCTTTCTGGTTTTTGTGCTGTATGTGTATGCTCAGATCCTGTGAATAATCTCAATCTGTTAATCATTTGGCTTCCTAATTTATTTTTAGGTAACATTCTTTCTACAGCTTTTCTGATTACTTCAGTAGGTTGTTTTTGTAACATTTCTTCTAAACTTCTTACTTTCAATCCACCTGGATATCCATCCATGTCTGTAATATTTTTTGTCTAATAATTTGATTTCCTGTTACAGCGATTTTATCAGCGTTCAATACGATAACAAAATCTCCTCCATCAACGTGCGGTGTGTAGCTTGGCTTTGATGTTTACCCATTAATCTAACTCGTGATTTCAGTAGCTAATTTTCCAAGCACTTTTCCTTCTGCGTCTATCTCATACCAGTTTCATAACTTCTTCTTTTTGCATTACAGTGTATTTACTCACTTTGTTTCCCTCCTGTTTTTATTCTCTATTTTATAGAATAACGGTCCTTTGTGGAAAGGCTCATATTAATTATATATCATTTCTTTTACTTGTCAAGTGAATTTCCTTGATATTTTTCCATTTGAAGAAATTTAAAGATTTTATTCATAAAAATACCCTTTTTACTTTTTAATCTTTATAAAAATCTGCTCATTCCATTTTTCTCAAGATTTTTACTCATCTCTTTTTATTTTGTTTTTCTAAATTCATCTGATAACAAAAACTCATATCCATGTTTCTTAATAAGTTTCATCTCTTTTTCGGTTATTTCCTCGGAGTTTTTGAACTGGCAATTTTATATGCTAACGAATCTCTCCAGAGCGACATTTTTTAATAAGTTTCATTTCTCTTTTGTTATGTCTTCCAGTTCTTTTGAACGAATAATTTTATCAGCCATTATATCCTCAATCATACTATTACCAAAACAAAGCAAATACATTTGTACTAATTCCTAAAAGCCATATAGCTAATATAATATCATATTTATCATTCCTTCCATTTATTTTTACTGAAAATATAATTCTTACATATTTTTACCTATTTGATTAAAGCAATATTCAAATCCAAAATATCCTTTAACACAATATTATTATACTACATTTTCATCTATAATGTCAATTTTTAAAGTAGTTTTTCCGTAATTTGAACAAACTTTATAAAGGAAATAATAAATTATACAAATGCAGATGGTAACATTTTTTTCAAATATATTTGAAATGTGAATTTAGATTGATTATTTAAATCGAGGTATCCTCATTATAGAAAAGGTGAATAATATGTTAAATTATAGGAAACTGAAATATTGAATAATCTTATTAAAGGGGAAAAATATAATTTTCAAATTAATATCTGAAAAATATGGTGTTTCAGATCGAGACGCTAGATATTATATTAATAATATTGACAGCATTTTTACAGTTACTTGACTATAGAGATTACTAAAAAGTTAAAACAGTATTTATCTTGATACTCAATCAGGATTTTAAAAAGTCTCATTTGAGATTTTTGGAAAAATTAATAAAACTATCTATAGAAGATAGAATAGATATTTTTAAAGTTAATATTATTTTTGACGAAAAAGGACTTAATATTACAAAAGATATGTAAAGAACTGAAATTTCAAGAACAACAATAAAAAGATTTGAAACTGATGTCAGAAGAATTTAAAATACAAGGAAATTGAGCTAGTTTTATAAAAATGCTCAACGGTTATCGCCTTAATGGTACTTTTCGAGAAATTTCTACATATTGACCTTGGACAAAATATTTGATCTCTTTAATACATAAAAATTTTTCAAAAGTAATCAAAACAAAAGTCTTTTTCGCTATTTTCTTTCAAATATATATCAAAACAGTATTGAAAATGCAAAAGTTTATTGTAGAAATTGAAAAAGGTGATGTGTTTTTAAATATAAATGAAGAGAGTTATAATAAAAATATTTTCTTATGTATTGCTACTGCTAAACTTTTGAAAAAGATCTCTATGAACATGAAACAGATTTTGACTTGCATTTTAATTCACACAGAAGAATATCAAAAATTGAAAAAGATTTTACAAAAATTCTGAATAAAAATAAAATAAAAATCTGAAATGTTAATTGAAATAACTGACTTGATAATGGGAATAAACATAAATAGTCTTATAATTCGTTTGAAAGGCTGGATAAATGAAGAACTGATTATAAAAAGATGATTTCTAAAGTGAGCAAAGTTGTAAAAACTGACTTTGACACGTGATGAAATACTATACAATGGACTTTTTATACCATATAAAAGCCTGCTATGTATGAGAATAAAAATAATATTCAAATTACACAAAATTCAGTTTTTCAAGAACTTATTTTTAGAAAAAGATCCTATTTTGGGAAGTAGTAAATAGAGCTGATAGGAAATCGAAGGGCTTTTTGAAGTAAAGCCTCAGAAGATAGAAATCGCTCTTATGGGCTTTTCATATAAAGGCATCTATTGAAAGAAACACTTCGAAAAACTAGAAAGGTAATATTAATTTGCGGACTAGGTTATGGCAGTTCAAAAGTGCTTGAACAAAGCTTAAAGGAAAATTACGGATTTGGATATTGTAGACGTTTTACCATACTCACTGATAAAAAGACTTCAATGCCCAATTATGCAAATATTGACTTAATTTTTATCTACTGATCGATTTAGAAGAAAGTTATGATATTCTGTTGTCAAATAAATCCATTGCTTAAAGAGAAGATTTTATTCTTTTATCAAAATATGGGATAAGAAAAATATAACAAAAATTTCTTTAAAGCAAATAATGGACATAATAAAAATAATACAACCATAACAGATGAGAAAAATAGACTTATAAAATGAATTTGAAAAATAAACTTGAAATAAAGTTATTGATGATTTGTCATGAAGTAGGAATTATTTTTAAAAGAAAATGCTTAATAAAAACAACGTTTCAATTTATCAACAAAGGTAGATTGGAAAGTAGCAATAACTAAAGCTGGAGATATACTTGAAAGAAACGGATTTATCAAGAAAGATTATAGCAGTAGAAATGATAAAATTAATTGAAAAACATGGAGCTTATATATTATTGAGGAAGGACTGGCAATTCCACATGCATCAATTTCAAAAATGTATTAAAAACGGAGATTTCATTATTAATTGTAAAGAAAAAGTTCTATTTCCAAACGGAAAAGGCGCAAACATATTTTTGAGTTTTTGCAACTACCAGCAAACAGAGCATCTAGGAATTTTAAACGACTTATTTGAATTAATTACAAAAATATAATTTTATTGAAAAATCTCAAAAATAACTGAATATGAAGAATTAGATGAATTTTCAGAAAGGAACTTATATGTTAGAAAAAATACTTGATGGTAACATTCAAATAATAGATTCTGTAATCGACTGGAAAGATAGTATAAAAATTGCAAGTAAATCTTTGTTAGACATAATAACGGAAAATTATATCAAAGCTATGATAGAAAGTATTGAAAAACTAGGTTTTTATGTTATTTTAAGAGATAATTTGACAATGCCGCATGCAAGACCTGAAGACAGGACATTAGGGAACTGGAGTAAGCCTTTTAAAACTCAATAATCCAGTATATTATGGGGATTCCAAAGTATCAGCTGGTATTTGTGCTGGCAAACTAAGGATGCCAACAGCCATTTGGAAACTCTATGCAGTTAATGGAATTATTTCAAGATGATGAAAGTATTGAAAATTAATAATATTCAAAAGATTATAACGAAATATTAGAAATCATATATATTGATTTAAAAAATAAAATAATTTATAAAAATTTAGGAGGAGATTATTATGAAAAATTATGGCAGTTTGTGGATCAGGATTAGGGAGCAGCTTTTATGGTGGAAAATGAACATTAAAAAGGTTCTAAAAAAATTGGTGTAGAAGCGAAGTTGAACATTCTGACTTGGCATCAGCACTTCCAGGAGGCAAAGCAGATGTATTTGTAATGGGAAAGGACATTGCAGAAAGCGCAACAGTTCCAGCTGATAAAGTTAATTGTTTTGACAGTATTATCAGTATGCCTGAACTGGAAGAAAAATTAACAGATTATTTTCAAAAATAAAATATAAAATTTAGGAGGTAAAAATGAAAAGCTTATTAACTCTTATTGTAGACATTTTTAAAAGTTCCATCAATTTTTAGTCGGATTAATAGCTATGATTGGTTTGCTAGTCCAGAAAAACCAGCTACAGATATAGTAAAAGGTACAATTAAGACGATTTTAGGATTTTTAGTGCTAGGTGGAGGAGCAGGACTTGTTGTAAACTCGTTAGCACCTATGGGAAGCATGTTTGAACAAGGATTTCATGTTCAAGGAATAGTGCCCTAATAATGAAGCAATTGTTTCATTGGCATTAAAAAGAATACGGAACAATAACAGCATTAATAATGGCGCTTGGAATGTTCTGGAATATATTTATCGCAAGATTTACAAAAGTTAAAATATATTTTTCCTGACAGGACATACACTTTATATATGGCATGTGATGATTGGAATAATATTAAAAGTTGGTGGATCTGAAGGGACCTTTATTAGTAATCATTGGTTCATTGACATTAGACTCTGTAATGGCAATATTTCCTGCATTAGCACAACCTTACGTTAGAAAAATTACTGGAAGATGACGATGTTGGATTTGGAGCATTTCAGCACAATAGGTATGTTTTATCCGGGATTTGTCGGATCTTTAGTTGGAAAAAGGTTCAAAATCAACTGAAGAAATGAAATTGCCTAAAAATCTAAGTTTTTAAGAGACAGCTCAATTTCAATTTCATTAACTATGATGATAATTTACTTAATTTTGGCATTAGTTGCAGGAAAAGACTATGTTGAAACTGAATCAGGGCAGTGAGATAACTATTTAGTATTTGCAATTATTCAAGCTATAACATTTGCAGCGGGAGTTTATATTATCTTTATCAGGTGTTAGACTTGTTCTTGCAGAAATAGTACCTGCCTTTGTAGGATTTTTCTGAAAAACTTGTACCAATGCAAAAACCTGCATTAGACTGTCCAATAGTATTCCCTTATGCACCTAATGCTGTATTAATCGGATTTTATGCAGTTTTTAGGAGGAGTTATCGGATTATTTATGCTTGGTATGTTAAAATGGACTCTATTCTGCCTGGAGTGGTGCCTCACTTCTTCTGTGGAGCAACAGCAGGTGTATTTGGAAATGCTACTGGCGGTAGAAGAGGAGCTCCAATTGAGCTTTTTGCAAATGGATTATTATTAACATTCTTACCTGTAATTTTATTACCAGTGCTAGGAAATTTAGGATTTGCAAACACTACATTCTCTGATGCAGATTTTGTAACAGTTGGAATTGTATTAGTAATATGGCAAACACACATCTCCAGTAGTAATTTCTGGAATAATCGTTGGAATAACTGCTATTTTTAGTAGCCTCTTTTGGATTTGTACTCTTCATCAGAAATAAATCATTGTTAAAAACCGGAATACATCGATTATCATTTGAAGGAGCAAAAATGAATAGTGATTATAATGAAAAAGTGAAAGAAATGAAAAATTAGCTGCCAATATTAGGATAAATACACTAAAATCCCTTACTAATCTAGGTTTTGGGCATTACGGAAAGTTTATCAATCGTTGAAATATTAGCAGTACTGTATGGCGGCATTATGAATGTTGACGCTAAAAATCCGCATTGGGAAGGCAGAGATTATTTTTGTGCTGTCAAAGCATGCAGGACCTGCACTGTACACAACTTTAGCTTTAAAAGGATTTTTCCCACTTGAAGAAATTTACACTTAAATCAGAATGGAACAAATTTGCCAAAGCCATCCGATAGACCAAAACAAAAGGAATTGATGCAACAACAGGTTCCTAGGGCAAGGAATCCAATTGCCACAGGAATTGCAAAAAGCTCTGACAAATAGATCATCTAATAGAGTATTCTGTATTGTTGGAGATGGAGAATAAATGAAGGACAATGCTGGAAGATTTCAGTTTATTGCTCATCATCAACTTAAAATAATTTAACGGTGTCTCGATTACAACAAAAACAGCTGGATCGGTGCTTTGGATGAAATAATAAAGCTCATTCTCTTTGAGGGAAAAATGAAATCATTCGGCTTTTGATGCTGTTACTGTAAAAGGAAATGATATTGAAAAATGTATGATATTTTGAAAGTGCCTCGTAAAAACAATGAAAAACCACTATTTGTAATACTTGACACTATAAAAGGGCAAGGTGTCGAATACATTGAAAATTGAAAAATCCACATCATCTAAGATTGACTGATGAACTAGCGGAAATCGAAAAGGCGATAAAGGATTTGGAAAGCGAGAGTGGAATAAATGATAAAAATTTATAACGGAACTCCAAAAAGATGAAATAGAAATGAGAAAAGTTTATTCTTCCAAACTTTGTGAATTACTGGAAAAACATAATAAAATTGTAGCTCTTGAAGCTGACTTAATGAACGCAATTACAACTGACAAGATACAGGATAAATACTCTGAAAGAGTGATAAACTGCGGTATAATGGAAGCGAATATGATAGGTGTCGCAGCTGGAATGTCCATTGCTGGAAAAAATACCCTTCGCACATACTTTTACAGCTTTCGCAAGCCGAAGATGCTTTGATCAGTTATTTATGTCAGTCATATCAGAAAAATATTAAAATAATCGCTCTGACGCAGGAATAACTTCCGCCCATAATGGAGGAAACTCACATGTCCTTTGAAGATATGGGAATAATGAGAGGACTCACAATACAGTTGTACTAGAAGTGGACAGATGCCACGAATGTTTGAAAATATTCTTGAACAAGTGCAACTAAAAGATGGCTCTCTACTGGATTAGAACAATTAGAAAAATGCATCAACAATTTATGAAAAAGGCTCAACATTTTGAAATTGGAAAAAGGAAACTTTATTAAAAGATGGTTCAGATATTACTTTAATAGCAAATGGAATTATGGTGGCAGAAGCCTTGAAAAACAGCAGAAAAATTAAAAACGAAGCGAATAAATCCGCCGTAATAGATATGTTTCACTTTAAATCCAATAGACAAAGAGTTAATTGAAACGTATGCACAAAAACAGGGAAAAATAGTAACTTGTGAAACCATAGTATCTCATAATGGTTTAGGAAGTGCAGTTGCTAAGTAATTGCTGAAACTGGAGACTGCAAAACTACGATAGAATTGGAATAAAAGGAAAGATTTGGGTAAGTTGGAACTTTGAATTTTTGATGAATGAATATGAATTAACTGTAGAGCTATATTTATGAAGCTCGCAATGAAAGTACTAAAATATTAAAAATCCATTTTAATTAGTAGAAAAATATCGATTTATTAAGTTAGAGGTATTAATAAGTCGATATTTTTATTTTTCTATATTAAACCTCATTAGATTAACAGAAATAAAATGTTTTATTACATAATTAAACTGTTAAAAATTAGAAAAGTATGCATAAGAAAAATAGAATAAGATAAAAACACTTAGAGAAAAATAGAAAAACATTAAAAATTTGTAATATTGACATCATAATATAAAAATAAGATATAATAATAAGGTAAAAGTTTATATTTATAAATAAAGAATATAAACAAAAAGTAGAAAGAGAGTTGGTTAAAAATGATGAAGTATTTACAGAAAATTAGTAAATCACTTATGCTACAGTTGCAGTATTACCAGTTGCAGCAATACTTTTGTAGGAATAGGGTTACAGACTTGATCCTGTTGGTTGGGGGCAAATAGTCCTATGCAGCCTTTCCCTAATAAAATCAGGAGCTTCCATACTGGACAATATTCCTATATTGTTCGCAGTAGGGAATAGCTGTTGGAACATCTAAAGAGAAAGATGGTTCTCAGCATTAGCAGGGTTAGTAGGTTTTTAGTGATAACTACAGTTATTATCTAAAAGAGTGCTGTTGCAGTTTTGACAAAAGTGGAAGTAGATAAAGTTCCTTTAGCTTTTGGAAAAATAAATAATGCATTTATAGGGAATATTATCTGAATAATAGTCGCTGAAATATTCAAATAGATTTCATAAGACACACGTTGCCAATGGCTTTGCATTTCTTTCAGTGGTAAAAGACTAGTTCAATATTAATATCAGCTAGTAATGCTTATATTATCTCCTGTATTATTCTTCTGTGCTACCTATAATATTTGGAGCTTTAGTGACTTTGGGAGAAACATTTCTAAAATTAGGACCTTTAGGAGCTGGAATATTTGGATTCTTTAACAGATTGTTAATTCCTTTGGGATTACATCACGCATTAAATGCGGCTTTTCGGGTTTGATGTAGCAGGAATAAACGCATATTGGAAACTTCCTTGAGTAGAACAGGAGTAAAAGGTATTACAGGAATGTATCAAGCAGGATTCTTTCCCTATTATGATGTTTGACTGCCAGCAGCCGCATTTGCAATGTATCAAGAAGCTAAACCTGAGAAAAAGAAACAGATTGCATCGTCTAATGTTAGCAGCAGGAGTCACTTCATTTTGTAACAGGAGTGACAGAACCTCTTGAATTTGCATTTTATGTTTGTAGCACCTTTGATTGATATGGAGTTCATGCTGTTTTAACAGGATTAAGTTTATTTATAGCATCATGTTCCACTGACAGCAGGATTTGACTTTAGTGTGGACCATCGACTTTTTCGCTAACTTCGGGAATGCCAATGGCTAACAATCCATTTATGCTGTTAGTTCTAGGACTTGATTTGAGCAGTCGATCATCTGTTATTTAAAAGTATTGATAAATACCCGTTTAATTTAAAACGCCTGGAAGAGAAGACGAGGATAATGAAGAAGAATTAAAAATAGAAATTTCAAATAACGTCATGACGTAGCTATCAATAATATATGAAGCATTAGGTGAAAAGATAATGTAGTTTCCATAGATAACTGTGCTACAAGATTAAGACTGAAGTAAAAAGATTCAACTTTAGTAGATGATATTAAAAAGGTTGCAGCGGGAATAATAAAACCTTCTAAAACAGATGTTCAGGTAATTATTGGTCCATTAGTTGAATTTGTTGCAAATGAAATGAAAAATTATAAAAGTATATTATTAGAATATAAAAACTGCACTTAAAACTTTAAATACAAGATTAAAAGTGCAGTTTTAAAATATTTTGCATTTTATTTTACTTATCATTGCTGTCTTCACTTTTTCCATCAAGCAAACAACCTCAAATGCGGTGTAACGTGAACATATCCACCACTGAACACCCTAACCAGCCTGTATCCAAATTCTCCAAACTTTTACTCAGATCTGTCATCAAAGTTTTTGGATTACAAGACACATAAATTATATTTTTAGTATTGTATTTTACCAGTTTTTGTGATAGTTTTTCACCCACTCAGCACGTGGCGGATCCAAAATTAAAATATCTGGATTGATTCCGTCATTATCAAATTCATCTAATTTTGCAAAAACATCTCCTGCGATAAAATGTGCATTCTGAATATTATTTAATTTTTGCATTTTCATTAGCCTTTTCTACCGCTTCTGGCACTAATTCAATTCCATAAACCTGCTTTTGCCTTTTTTTGAAACAATTTCGTCCCAATTGTACCTGTACCGCTGAATAAAGTCAAAAACTGTTGCCTCATCAATTTTAATATTTTCAATTTCTTCAAGATATGTTAAGACTTTCTTTCCTGCATAATTTTTTTCGACTGTCTGGGAATTTGTCTGAAAAAGCTGTATGGGCTGATTTTAAATTTTAATCCAAAAATCTCCTCTGTCAAATCACGTTCTCCATACAAAAATCGTTTCACTTTCAGAAATAACCATATCCGAAAAATTATCATTAAATGTGTGTAAAATTCAGTAATTTTTAAAAATCATCATCTAAATTTAAGGACAATAACCTTCCTTAAACTCTTTTTGAAATTTTTCCTTTTCTATTTCACTAATTTGCGTCGTTGTTACAATATTTTTACCAAAAATCTGCTTTTGTAAATTCCGCCTTTTCTAATTACAAGATTTCTAAAAACCTGTATGATTCTAGCCTGTGATAAAAAGTCAAAACCTGTCTTTTTACAAAAATTCATTACAAAAACATAAATTTTATTAAAATTATCATCCATTAATTTTAACCCATCAACTTCTACAATATCGTGAAAAACTATTCTGCTTATGAGTCCTAAAAATTATAGGTCCTCCTTTTGTAGCATTTCAAAGCTAAATTCCATCTTGTTTCTATATTTATCAGGCTTTTACACTTCTGACAGGCTCTTCAAAAATATAATTATACTTAATAATCTTGTCTAATTCTTTTTATGTGCCCTGCCTTTATTTCAAGCCGCTCATCATACGTGTAATACTGGTAGTTACAGCCTCCATTTTGTCTTTCAATATCATCATATATCGCATTTTGTCTTCCAGCAAAGTCAATAATTTTGCAATGTATCAGCTCATACTTTCTCCGTCTTTTTACAAAAATTCCCTCAACAACTTGATTTTCTGCAGCATTAATATTCACATAAATTTTATTTTCATCAAAAAGCCATAGGCTCTGCCCTTAGTATCGAGATTTACAATTTTTAACTGTATCAAGTCTCCTTTTTCAAACTTTTTCTTTTCCGTTTTTCCATTAATTTCTCCAATTTTTCTAAATTATCATTTTTACTTTCTTTTTATACTTTTTCCAACCTCTTTATAGCTCTTCCAATACTGGAATATCATGCACAATCGAAAATCTTACATACCCTCCACTTGAAACGTAACCCCGGCACAATTGCAAGTTCGATTTTTTCCAGTAAATCAAGAACAAAAATCAAATGATTTCATATTTTTTGACTTTTTCAATATTCTTGTAAGTTGCAAAAACATAAAACGCCCCTTTGGGTTTTGAAAACATTCAAAACCTAATTTTTCTAGTCTATTTACAAAAATATTCCACTCTTTTTATAAATTTCAGAAATTTTCGCTGTATCAGAACATTTGTCAAGAGCAGCAATTGTTCCATATTGTGACAATGTTGAGGCACTTGTCACGTTGTACTGACTGACTTTCTTCACTTGATTCTGTAATTTTTCATCGGCAATAATATAGCCTAGTCTGTAACCTGTCATTGAATGCGATTTTGAAAATCCATTAATTATAATGAGCTGTTCCTTCAATTCATCAGAAAATTTTGCAAAGGAAGTAAATTTTTCAAAAGTAATCGCTGCATAAATTTCATCACTTATCAAGTAAATATTTTTATCTTTCAAAAATTTCACAATTTTAACCATTTCTTCTTCCGCAAGCGTAATTCCAGATGGATTATTTGGATATGTCAAAAATTATTAATTTAGTTTTATCAGTAATATCTAAAATTTCTTTTGTCAAAAACAAAATTATTTTTTCTTCTAAGTCAACAAAATTTAGTTTTTCGCCTCAGAAATAGTAATTAATGGCTCATATCCCACATACGCAGGTGTTGGAATAATCACTTCATCATCTTTTGCTAAAAATAGTTTTCAAAACCCGGAAAGCAAGCCCTTCTGTAGAACCAACCGTGACCAAAAACATTTTGAGCATTATAATTTCCCAAAACTGCTCATTGTAGTATTTGGCAATCTTAATTCTGGCATCCCTCCTACAGGAGAATATTTTTATTCTGCTATTTAAGGCATGATACGCCACAGACTCTTTAATTTCTCTGCGGAACATCAATATCAGGCTCCCCTAATTGTCATATTTATCACATTTTTATAATTTACTAATCTTTCGTGAATTTTTCCTAATATCAGAAATTTCAATTCCTTCAATAATTGGATTTATATACATTTCAAAAACCTTCTTTCTTACTTTTATATTTCAGATTTATAATCAATTATATCATATTTTCACTTTATTTTATAATTTTTATTAAATTTTCCATTGTCATTTTTAGTAACTTTTTTGATAGAATTAAGATATAAATTTAATTTGAAAGGAAATAAAATGGATAATAAAAATCAGCAAATAATTGATGCAAAGTATGATAATTAAGATTATTTATAAAAATAAAACTTTTAATTGCTTTTAACTGCAATAATAGTCGTAATACTTTCTACAGCTTTTTGTCTTTGTAAATAAATCTTTTAAATCAGATATTACCCTTTATGGTAATGATAAAGTTCTTACTGAAATTGGAGAAAAATTCACAATTTTCACTAAATCTCTTTGATTTCTACTCTACTTTGATTCAAAAACTTTGAGAAATATAAATTTGCCAGAGGATAAGTTTTCTTTTTAAAGAAATGTCAACAAGATTAACAGCACAGTCTGAAAAATAATGATCCCACAGTAAAAGGTAAAATTTCACTACAAATAACAAAAGCAGAAGGTGAAAAATTTTTGCAAAAGAATATCCATCACTTGCTCAAGGCTACTGCTTGAAAGAAAAACAACTTTCTTAATACACAAATAAAATTATTAGAACAACAATATAACTTTTTAACACAAAACATTGATGTGCGAACTACAAAAGATTCGTTAACAGATACATTAATATCAAGATTTGCATATTATCGTTTATTAAAAAACGATTCAAACCCAGTTGTTAAATATGTAAATTCCACAACAAAAACCTGCATTAAATAAAAAGTTAGTTATAGCTGGTTCATTATTCTTAGGATTATTTTTAGAATTTTGATTGCTTTTATAAAAGAATTTTTCTACTACATTAGATTGGGAAGATATTAAAAAGACGAAAATTAATGAAAATTGAAAGGGATTATCTCATACTTTGAGGCAATCCCTATTTTTATTTTCTTTACTAATTTCCAATTACTAAAAATTATTAACCTATTTCAACCATCTTTCTTTCTTTTATCAAAAGTTACCATTTCAGTAATTCCAAATTTCTTTGCATATTCACCAGCTTCTTTTATTTTCATTCCAAATATGTTCAGAATAGCGAATCACTTGACAAAATCAAAGGAATATTATATCACATACTCCATAAAAATCTCTATATGGTGTGATTTCCTTAATTGATACCGATAAAACGTCTCATGATTTGAGTATCCACAACCATATTATTTTCAAGCATTTAGCAGTACTTTCAAGCAATTATCAACATCTTTTTCTGGAATATTTTTAAATAATCTCAAGTTAAACGGATGTCTAAAAATATCACTACATTCCTGTATTTGCCACATCCTCAATCTCTTTTGCATAATCTTTCCAAATCTGCACCAAATTCTCATCTGTAAATTTATGCTTCAAAGCACTAAAATCAAATCCCCAGCCCTTAATAAAAATGTATCGAAACAATCAGATAGTCAAAAATCATATTTAGACAATATTTCCTTAACTTTCTCCTGATTTTTAAAATTACACACTTCAATTCCAAATTTTACTGGGTATCCTTTTGATTTTAACTTATCTATAAAAATCTCTGTATTCATCCAATGTATGGACAAATTTTGTTTTCTGCTCAAGCTCATTTTTCTGGAAATTCCCAGTTTCGCTATTATCCAAAAATCAGTTCCTCATAATATAAATCCTTAAATTCCTTAAATCTGTGAGTATGTTCCGTTATTCCTATTTCAAAAAGCCCCATTTCCTTTCGCTCTTTTTCAAAAGAAACGGATTTACATAATCTCATCATAACTCCATATTCAAAATGCATATGATAATCCACTAACATGATATTCTCTCTTTCTATACAATTAATTTCTTTAATTTTGACCTTATACAGTTAAGTTTAATTGACAAATTGTAACATTTTAAGTCCACATTTAAAGAGTTTTATTATATTTTAAAAATAAAATCACATATAAAGGAAAAAGCCATTCCAAAATTTATCATTTTGAAACAGCCTTTCTTTTTAAACAAAAATTAATTAATCGATTATTGAGAAATTACATTTGTTGCTTGAGGTCCTTTTTGGTCCTTCTTCTACATCAAAGCTTACTTCTTCACCTTCGTTAACTGTTTTGAATCCTTCTTTATTGATTTTTGAGAAATGCAAGAAATAATCATTTCCATCTTCTCCTGAAATAAATCTGAATCCTTTTTGTCGTTAAACCATTTTACTTTTTACCTAACAAAGTATTACCTCCTAAAATTTTACACCTCAAACAACTGTTACTGTTACAAATATATATTTTTTTGTTACACTTACTTGCTTTTTGGTTATCTGCAATTATTATATCACACTTTTTCAAAAAGCATAGCCCTCAAAAATTTTAATTTTTTTAAGAAAACATTATAAAAAGATTTGGCAAATCTAATTTTAACAAACATTTATCCTTACAGCCCTTGTAATTTATCCAAAAACAATATAAAAATATATTAAGAATAAACTGAAAAGGACGTGGTAATTTATGAATTTAAAAAACAAATGTTAATCAGTACATTTGCAATATTAGCAATAATGAGCTGCGAAAAAAGAGAAGTCGGTTCAAAAATGAAGATCAGGATGAAATTCAAATTGAACAGCAAAGTGCTGATGCTACAACTAATAATACTCAGTCTCAACCCAGAGAAGCACAGCCAGTTGTAGAATCTTCTGAAAGCCTATTGACGAAAAACGCTAATAATCAGCCTCCTTCTCAAGTAAAACCTGAAGAAAGTAAAACTAGCCATACTTTTTACAACATGTAGACAAACTTATTGGTAAGGAAATCTCAATGGAAGATAGAATTTTTAGTCTTTTCTAAAGAAAAACAAACCAATATAAAATAACTTACAAAAGGTGAATCTGAAAATGGAATGCAAGTAGATACCAAAAATCTGACTTTTAATGAAAAAGAACGACAGTTTTAACAGATGGAATCATATACATTTAAGCTAAAACAAGAAATAAATTAGGTTTATATTCTGGAAATCAATTTATATTCACAGTAGATTAATTCCATTAAAATTAATTTTTAGAAATACACTCAAGCAGGTAAATTATATATTTAACTGTCTGAGTGTTTTTATATTCATTTTTAGAATTATACTCAAAACCTATTTAAAAATTAAACTATAAAAATTATATAAATTTAGGATTTTAGTAAAAATAATCATAACTTCTAAGTTAAGTTTTAAAAACAGTTTTACTATAGAAAAGTATTGTAAACTTTTTATAAGCTTTAGTATTTCATTTAGTTATTCTAACTACATCTTTTGAAATTAAAGTTACACTTGTAAAAATTTAACTTTTTATTCAATGGTAATTTTCCTTGAACAACTCTCTTTTTCTGGATAATTTCCTATCTTTCCCAAATTATCCAAAAATTTTAACTAGATATTGGTAAAGCTCTTCATTACTATAATTTTCTGTTCCATCTCCAATTTTAAATTAATATAGGCAATTATAATATCTCTTTCCACGCTTTCATTTAAACAATTTACATAAAATTTACATCATAAATATCTAAATTTGTGTAGCCTCTTTTACCAAATAATTCCAAAATTTTAGGATGAAGTGTCCCTAATCTCATGTTTTGAAGAATATTTTGTATTTATCAGTTCCAGCAAGTTAAAATCACGCCTTAAATCTTTAAAAGCTATTGTAATCATTTCTAAGTTCTGCTCCAACTCTTGTAATAAATCTCGTTATTTCAATTTCTCCGATCTCCCAGTATTTTCAACATTTTTCATAATTTATTTCTAATTGATTGTATAAATCAAATCCCTGCTTCAACATCATCTTCATTTTTATTTCAACATTTTCTCCATTATTTAAAATTTCTAAAGAAAAATCTGCACTTCTAACATAAAATTTTTCTTTTTCTGAAAATCTGAAAATAGATTTAATTTCAAAATATATCTATTCTCAATCTCAGGTATATCAAATTTATAATCTTCATTCATCCAAAAATTTCTACCGCCACATTTCACAATTCCTTTTGTTACTGTCACTTGTTTGCTTTCTGCATCTGTAAAAAGATTAAATCCCAAATTATCCTGCTTTTTCTATCCAGATATATAGTTCTGTCAATTCTATGGATTATCCTCAATAAATCAGCGCCTGCTTACTTATCACCTGCCCATGCTCAAATATTGGATACTTATTCTCAATCATCTTTTCCCCATATCTTACTAATTTTATTAATTTCAACTTGTAAATTTTTTTCAAATTTCCTGCAAAAGTTATATTTAACTGGCAAATACCATTATCCATATCAATTATATGGGATAAGTCATCCCTTTTTGCATAATTCCATTTACAAATTTTGTATCTTTTTAACCAGACTGATTTTTGACTTTCAGGATTTGTACTGAAAAACATATTTAACTTATCTTCCTTAAAGTCTGTCGTTGTAAATCTTAACGTTCTTTTCAATATACGTCGTTGCAAAGCGTCTTATAAAGCGGTTCATAGCTCCATCCAGATTTTTAACAAAGTTCTTGCTTTATATACAACTATATTCCGTATTTTTCACGTGCTACATTTGCATTATCTCGATGAAAATACAAATCCATAGTTAAATTGATTTATTCTATCCTTTATTGTATTTGTAAATCCTGATATTTCCTTTTAGACATTGTTGCTGTTTTTGTATGATAAGAACTGTCTTTTTCCTCAATATCAAAACGTACTCCCGGATATTGCGGGTGACACATTTGAAAATCTTTCCTTCAGATAATTTGACATTGTGTGGCTCCGATTATCCCAGCCGCCACATAAGCCGCGATCAACATACACACCTTCTATCCAGAATTTTAACAAATCTTCCTGTTCTTTTGAAAGTGATACTTGCTTCTTCAAATTTCATTTTATAATCCAGCATAACACCTGATTTATCCTTTTGGAATTATAGTAAAATTAGGAATTACTGGTATTAAATATTCAGAATATTTTTGATTTTTCCAACATTTGAGTCTTTTTCAATATATTTATCCACACCCATTGTAGCAAGATTGTCAAACGAAGTTTCAGTACTTCCTTTCAAAATTAAAAATACTTGAACTCTATATTCCGCCAGCATAGTCATTAAATTTGTCAAAACTTCAACTGTATTTTTCTCAGTTTTCTCATCTTTTACTCCCCATAAATCTTTTCACGAACTCAGATTTTTCATCTCCAAATCAACATTTGGATAAATTCCAAACCATACTGTATTTTCAAAGTCGTTCTTTTCATTAGTTGTGTTCAAAAATGCTCTCAATTTCTCTTTATTTCCAGCCTTTACAATCATTTCAGGCTTTACATTTGTAATCAAAAGCGTTGGTTTCATAAGCCCCATTCTCACATCATACTGCTCAAAAACATTTTCACACCCAATATTTTTCTCTATCAGAGGTTTCGCAATTTTATAAAATCCTCCTGTGCCGATTTATAAAACGCCAACAATTGTTATAATTTTCAACTTCCTGCTCAGGATCAACATCCACTAAATGTCTTTTGCAAGTGCACAAATGTTCTGACAACTCAAATCGCTAATATATTTATTCGGCTCATCTGTCACATTTTCATAGTCATCCCTAAAAGCCTCAACTAGAGCTGTCGTATCTTCAATCATTGCAAGAGCCGTCTGATTTTCCTGCTTTATACCAATTACTTCAAGCTCCCCTTTTCTCCCACTTGAAAGATTCCAAGCTTTTATTTTTCTCAGACTTAAAAATTATTGGTATCACTTCCAATTAAAAAGCCGAGTTTTTATATCTTCAATCGCAAGTGGCACATTCCAAGCACATTACTGTAATTTTTCAGTTTTCTTCTAAACTTTGAATTAAGTTTATCCCCTACATTCCAGCTTTTTAGGATTTTCATCATCCAGTTCTTCATATTTCTGATAAAATATACGCAATCTCTTTTCTTGTCTGCTTAATATCTTCGATAACCTCGGTGAAATTAACTCCAAAAATATTTTCAAACTTCAAATCCACATTCCTGTTTCCTTGTGACTTTTCTAGCCTCAATCAATGTACTAAGCATTTTAAAAACTGTATTCCCATTATTAATCTTACTTCTGTCACAAGATCCTCAGGCACTCCTCCGCTTTTTCAAAATATACTTAATACCTGACTCTCTGCATCAAAATAGCTGTACACCTTGATCAAATTTTTCCAGAAACCCCTCAAAGCTCCCAACCAAAAAGATGCCTGTTAATCTCATCAATATTCTCATCATCCAGCGAATCCATATCCTCGCATCATTAATAAGCGTTAAAAATATCCATTTTCTGGATTAATTTCTCAAATAAAAATAGCTCGATTAGTCTGATTTATAACATTCTTATTCCCCATATTCCTTTTTAAAATTATTCTTAGAATCATATAAAATTAATTACTGGCTATCAACTTTTTGCAACCATTTAAATTAATTTTAGACAATATTCCAAATAACTTTATTTTCCCTTTTCTTTTATTTTTAATTTATTTTTAATTATATATAATACATCATAATTGAATTTTTGTCAATATTATTATTTTCAGTTTTATTCTGCATAGTAAAACACTTGATTCCTCACTGCTTATATCTTCATTTTCATGAAATATCAAAGAGCCTTCTATTTTCAAATTTTTCATAATATTCAACATACTTTTCTTTTTCCATTCTTGTAATTATTTCAGAATGTAATTTTCCACTCTCACACACATTCTAAGTTTACCATTTTCATTAGTAACCTCTGCCTTAATCTCTATGTAGAGCCATTTTTATAATCTAGATATTTTTCTTCTTCTTTATATCTGAATTTATTTTTATCAGTTTTGTACTATTTTCAGAAATATACTAAAAAGCATAAAATAATCTAATTATTATATTTTTATGCTATAACTTAATTTGTTTCCTCTACTTTTTATAATCTTGATAATGTTGACTTGCTGTCTTACCAAATCTAAATTGAAAATGTGGTTTGTTCTTTAAACTTAATTCCCCATTCTGCACCAAATTTTTACAGCTCATTATTAAATAACTTATAATCTTTTTCTCTCCAATATGCTTTTTCCATTTTCATTAGTACAGACATCAACAGCTAAACCATAATTATGATAACTCATACCCTGCTTTAACCCATGATATACTACAGGTCCTTTTTGTTGTTCTTCCTTTTTATAAAGTTCATTTTTGCTGAGCGTGACTCTATATCCATCTGTGACTTTCATTCTTATTTTATATTTATCTTCCATAAAAGTTTATCAAATGTTTTACTGTACATCTTATTCTAGGATCTAGTTTTTCTATTCTTTCGTTAGTAACCTCATCCCAAGTATCTCTACAATCCAAATTTCTGATTTTCATGTGGACAAGTTAAACAATCTTTTCTTTTCACTTTCTTTTTGGATTTAAAGTTCGAATCTGTTTTGAAGTTGAAATATTTGAAATATTATTTTTACCCTTAACATTATGTTCCGCAGGTTTAATATCAGGAACCCTTCTCTAATCCTCTTTTATAGTTTGTGTATTATTTTGTAAATTTTACTTTCATTTCCATTAATCTTAGTTTCAGAATTATTCTCCACTTTTTATCAACACTATTACTCGCACTTATTCTACTTGATGAACTATGAGTATCATCCCACACTCCTTGACTAAAACGGACACACTGCCACACTTTTTCCATCTTATAGCATTTAATATATCTCTTGCAGTTGGAACATGTTTTTGTAGAAGTATGAAAGGTTTTCCTATTCCAATCCAATTTGATACATCTGATGATTTTATTCTTTGTTTTGGAATTGTTTTTGTCTGTCTTTCATATTGCTTTGTATTTTTATGAGTTTTTGTAAATTTTTATCTGTCCTGTGTTTGTAGTGTTTATATCACTATTTAATTCTGATTCGATCAATCTTGAATTTTCTGTTATAGTCAAATTTCCAGCTCGCATTAACATAAACATAAGTTATTAGTTTGGAGCTTTTTGCAGAATAAAATTTTTCTTTCATAATCACATAGGCTTTAATCCATGATTTTTACTACTCCTTTTGTATCAAATTTAGACTCTGATTTTTGTTTTACACTTTTATAGGCTTCTTTGAATACGGCATAGATCTTAGATATTTTTCTTTTCTGGGGTAACTTCCTGATTTGCATCTGCATTTTTGCTTTGTTTATCTTTATAAAATCTTCTTTATTTTTCTTTTTCAGACTCACTTAATTTTCTCATTCCAAGCATATTTTTACATCTTTTTGCAAAGTAAGAACGCATATTGTCCATTACCCCCAGCTTTTATATTTTTCCATTTAGCATATTTTGTGCCTCTTTTTCAGCTGTGTCTGCATAAAATTGATTATTTATATCGCTACAAATATTTATTAACAGCTTATATTGACAATCCGCATCTCTCAGCTTCCTTTAACTTCTTCCGTTTTTGGTAACAGCTGTTCCTACTTTTGTCCAGCATCATCAATACTTATTATTCCACCGTGCATACATTGTATAGTCGAAAATATCCAGCAATGCAGGCTTGTCTCTTACTTTCACATCTGTATTTTTCTCCTATGTCCCTATTAATGCTGTTGACAAATCCCATAGCACTAGCATGATTTAAAAAGGCTGAATATTTGTATCATTTTATATTTGCCTGCTTTTGCTCCTCTACATAACTCTATCTTCATTTATTATTAGCCTGCTTATATCCTTTCCAAGCGTACACTTTAACATATGCAGTTAGTATTTACAAACAATTCTCCAGTAGGATTTATAATATTCTGCAAATCATAAATGATTTATAAAACGAATATAAGTCCACAGAATCAATATTCGATGCATAATCTCGCAATTCTGCTATCTTTAAATAATCCCAAAAATAATGCTTTTATCTTTCTCAAAATCTGAACTCATCCCTATAATTTTTATAGACTTCATCAATCAAATTACTTATTTGCTCTAATATTTCGTACTTTTATTGCTGATTTTGAAGTTATCCAGTCATTAAGAACAGTAGTTACCCTTATATCTTTCCACTGAAGCTCTGTCAAATAGTCCCATTTCACTTTTTGAAGGTAAATCTATTCCTTATGTTTTTATATACCATAATAAATAATTTCTCACTATATTACTATCTTTGTATTTATGATTATCAAAATACTTAATTTCATTTTCTTCCTTAAATCCAGTCTGAACCTTCAAAAATTCAATTATTATATTGTCAATTAACCTCTTGACAAAGGAAAAATGTCTAACCTGTTTTCATCCATCAAATAAGTTTTTCATTCCAAATCATTTTCTCCAAGTTCTCGTATCAAATTTTTCACATCTTGTCTTTTTGCAATTCTGATGTATAGTAACTTTTATAACAATTTCGTCAACATCCTTTATTCCTTGCATGTATTTATCATATTTTTCAGGTAATTGATCAATCTTAACTTCCTCATCTTTCACGATGTATCTGAATCACACTCTGTATTTTATCCACATAATCATTTTTGTTTCAATTTATTTACAGGCTTTTTATCAGGAAATTTTCATATATTTTTGCTGAATATTGCTACAGCACGTATTCCAGCTGACTCGATGTTAGTTTTATTTGGGAATAGGGTACGAATAAATATAATAAACTATATCCTGTATCCGCAAAACTTCATTATTCTCCTCTTCCCCTCAAGACATCAAACCCATGTTGTCTTATCACATTCCCAATATTTTCCGTTATCTTTGTTGCCTCATCATACATTTTCAAAATAACATTTATATCTTCCTTATTCTCTTCCAGCACCTTTTTCCCCAGTCTTAGTTTCCAAATATTTTACATAATCCTGATTATAAAGATTTTTCATCTTGAAATTTAGCCTGCAGTCTCTTTAGAATAGACCTTCAGGATTTACAAAGGCTAATTCAGGAGCTTTTTCCATTTTCAGATTCTGTCTCTTTTATACTCTTCACTATCCCAAACTTCCTCAATGTCCATTAAATGTGAATACTCCCTACTTTGCTGGTATTTTTCAACATTTTCTATTTTTGTATTATTTGAGGTTGAAACAGGTTTTTGCATTTTGTACTGGTTTTTGATTGAGAATTATTTTGAAACATTATTTTAGGTTTCTGCTGAACTGCAACCTGTTTATTTATATTTTTATTATCAGTCTCGAGTATGATTTTCTCCACAACTTTATGTCCAACTTCACAATTATCCTTGAATCCAATAATTACTGGATAAAGTCATAGTCCTGCTAAATTTTCAGCACAGCAGTGAAGGCTAGAATTTCCATCTACTGGTATTCCCCATACTCCTTTAAAAAGTTATTTTTCCAGCATTAGACATTGCACCTTGTCCACATAAATGAGGCATAAGCATTCCAGATGATGTAAAGTATCTTTCCCTCTCAAATCTTCCGCTTTATAGCCTTGATTTCTTTTTCATTATTATTGTTTTTACTTTTGTTTCAGCAGCTGTTACTTTTCCTGACGCTTTGTAAACTGCATTTTTAGGAACTGCTATATTTTTACAAATTTTTGTCCTTATGTTTTTCAAAGTTGCCCATCTCATTTTTACAGAACGCATAATTACTTCATCTTGTGTCGTTGGAGTATTCAAAAACTTTGTTTTCCTGTTAACTTCCATTTTGTGGGTCCTTCACCAATAAATCTAGCATTTGCCCAAAGTTGATCCTTTTTGGAAGCTCATCCTCTATCCATCTAGAAACATCTGTTCCTATTTGATATTTTCCAATATAGTATTTTTGGTCTACAAAATCATATTTTTCCTCCACTCTCCAGCTTAGCCAATTTTCAAAAATTCAACCGCACTATCCCAATATCTCACCCCATTAAATTTTCCTGTTTACCACAATTAATTTCCCTTTTAATTTTATAATTTTTCCCCAAAATTAACTTCTTTTATCAATTCATAATGAAACTCATCACATCCTTCTCTTTTTATCTAAAAACTTTATTTATAATTACTTTTTACAAACTATTTTAACTGGCTCTTATGTATATAGCCTTTCATATATATCCCCATCTTTATTATAAAAATACACATATTTCCAGCCTCTTCATTTTGAAATTTCCTCAACTGCAACATTATTCGCTAATTTATGAATTATGGAACTGTCTCGAACCATGGTTTTTCTCACATTAACAACATTTTCCTTTGAAGTCGTTATAAAAATTTTACCTGTTCTCTTAGGTGATATTAGTCGAAAATCCCCAAAATTCCCTTCCCTCCACATCTGCTCACTTTTCATATCTGTTATTGCATAATTTATCGCACCACTTGCTCGCGAACTATTGATAAAAATAGATTATCTCCGTCATACTTTCTAATTGATAACCCAAATCTACTGTATCTTTTTCCAATTACTTTCCCATTTTTACAAAAATTGTCTCTGTTTGATTGCCCAGTATAAAGCATACGGATAAATAAGTGTACATTGAATAAATTCTTATTTGTAAAAATATTACCCTTTCGACTTTATCATCTGCTTTCTTCAGAATTTTTATTATATTCATCAACTCATCTTGTAAACTCTCTTTGGAAGTTTATCCAGTGCAATTTTTGTAGAAAGTTCTTTCTACTAACTTTTACTGTTTCAAAGCCGTTTATTTTGTTCTCAAATTCTGAAAAATTAGGATATTTTGCTACATTTTCTCTCTTTTGCAGTAAGTTCTGGGTGCCTTGCTCAATAAATATAGGAATCATAAAATTACGATAATTTTCATATACATAATCCACTATTTCTTTTGGAACTTCACGTAATTCCAACCTTTTTAAAGTTTTTAATCGAGAAATTTCCTCAACTCCATAACGGATTAAAAACTTACATCTAAATGTTCCAGCTTTGTTAATTTTCCCAATCCCTCTAATATCGCTTATTTTATTGTTATGTATCCATAGTTCCCTTTAAATTTGGCAAATTTAATAACGGTTTTATATTTCTATCTGATTGAAACTTATTTTCAACACTTCCAGCTTTCTTTTTAGGTTTTCCAGTGGTTTTATATCCTTTTATTTTATTCCAGCGTAAATCAAGAATTTTACATTTTTGTAATTTGCAATGCAGTTTATCTCTCTCCAGCTTCTTTATTTTTCAATTCTATTTCTTTCAGCGTTAATCACTGTACTTTCCCACTTCTGTACAGCTTTTTGCATAGAACTTGTCTGAATTTGTGCCATTTGTTCATTTGCATTCCTGTTTTCTTTTCAACTTTTCGCTTTACTGTTACTGCATACTCATAAATATATTAGTATTTCCAGTATTTTTCTATTTTTGCCTCCTGTTATGTTATTATTTTTAATTAACAAAAATTTATTCTATATAAATATTTTTATATTTATTCATTTTTATTTTAATTATCATAATAATATCCTTATGTTTTAACTTTTGTCAACGAAAATGATTTTTCTAAAAATTTTACATTATTTTGAAAAAGTACTTGTAATTATAGAGTGAGGTATATTAATTAGAAAATAAATTTAAAGCCTAGGGACAGGAGCGAAATTCCGACCGGTGGTAAGTCCACGAGTTGTTTTTATTTTTAAATAAAATGAAAACGACATGAACTGGTGTGATTCCAGTACCTGATAGTTATAGTCTCAGATGGTAGAAGTGAAATTGTTGACTGTTTTAAAAATTTATTTTTCAATTTTATTGTATTTTATCTGCAATATTTTGAATAATTTTTGATACATTCAGCATTATAATTAAAATTAGATATATTAATATCATCTACCTTTTAAATATCAGTAAAAAGCCTTTGAATCATAACGTTCTTGGCTTGTTTTGATTTTAGCAAATAATGCTTTTTAACTTTTATTTTTATTTAGTATGTCAAACCTCTTTTGAAACCAGACTATAGTTAGATTTTTGTTTTTAAAGAGAATTGATATAGATAACGAAAGGATGATTTGAAAATGAGAACTTTGAAGGAAAATTTGATGGAAGAGATGTAAAGAAATAGCGATTGTAGCTGGAAGATTTAACGAGTTTATTACTTCCAAATTAGTTGGCAGGAGCTTTGGATGTATTGAGAAATGATGTTTCTGAAGAAAATATTGATATTGCCTGTGTCCTGGGAGCTTTTGAAATACCACTAATTGCATTAGCAAATACACAAAAATATGATGCAATAATTACTCTTGGAGCTGTTATAAAGAGGTTCTACACCACACTTTGACTATGTTTGTGCAGAGTTTCAAAAAGGAGTTGCCCAAAATCTCATTACAAAGTGAATTACCTGTACTTTTTGGAGTTTTTAACTCACACAACATTGAAGAAGTTTATTGAAAGAGCCGGAACAAAAGCTGGAAATAGGCAGATGTCGTATTTTCTGCAATCGAAATGATGACTTATCAGAGATTGGATAAAAATATAGATGCTACAAATTTCAGAGATCGAGATGAATATATGATAAAACCCAAAATGTACTTGATTTGAAGTAAGATATGATAGCAACCGCATCGATGGTGCTCTCCGTAATTTCCAAGTTATTTGAAAATTTAGACTACAGATTGATATACATAGGACTGCGTGAAAATAAGTCATGCCTCACCCATGAGATTATAGATTCACCGATCAAGGTTATGACTAATAAAGGAAAAATAAATGAATGAAAAATATTGACGAAAAAGTATATGAAAAATGGCAATTGAACTGGCAAAAAGGTGCTGGATCGGTAAATCCCAATCCAATGGTTGGAGCTGTTGTCGTTCAAAGATGGAAAAATCATTGGAACTGGCTATCACAAGTATTTTGGAGGACCTCACGCCGAAGTTTACGCTGGACGAAGCTTCAAAATTTCCCAGATTTATCAGATGCAGCTGATTTACGCTACATTGGGACGCTCGATTAGGAAAACACCGCCTTGTGCAGAAAAATTGTAACTTTGGGACTAAAAAGATGCGTGTCGGCTCATCTGATCCAAACCAAAAGTAGCTGAAAAGGTATACAAATATTGAAAAATGCTGGAATTGAAGTTACTGAAATATTTTGAAAGACGAATGCGACAAAAATAAACCAAGTATTTTCAAATATATTATGACAAAATTACCATATTATTCTTATAAATGTGCGATTACCTGGAGTGGAAAAATTGCTACAAAACAGGAAATTCCAAATGGATTACAAACGGAAAGCACGTGAAAAGTGCACCTTTACCGAAATAAATTTAGAGAATAATGGTCGATAAACACTGTCTTAGTCTGACAATCCAAGTCTTACTGCGAGAATTGAAAAACGGTGTAAATCCATACAGAATAATTATTGATCCACATTTAAAAACTGAAAAATATTCATACTGTTATTAAGGAAAATATTGATGACAATTATTACATCAGATAAAAATTTCTGAAAAGCAGTTAGATTTTTCTAGAAAAATAACAAGGTTAAATTTGTATTTTTAAATGGTACAAAAATTCAATTTAAAGAAATTCTTGAAAAATTGGATATTAGGAATTGACTCAATTTTGCTGGAAGGTGGTCAATCACTTATTTTCACGAGCATTTGAAGAAAGATGTTATTGATGCTGGAGAAATTTTCATTGCATAATAAAAATTTTGAGGCGATACTGAAGGAAAATCTTTTTATTGCTGGATTTGATAAAAAATAGAATGAAGCCATCGTTTTGAAAAACGTAAGATATAATGTTTATGGTGAAATATGTTGAATGGAATTTTACAAAAAGTTATATAGTTAGTAGATTGGTTATATAATCTAACTTTATACTATCATTTTAAAATAGAATTACTATAATTTAGAATAAAATCAGAAATCAGAGAAAATTATGCTTACTGGTTTTAGTTGAAGAAACTGGAAAAATATTGATATTGCAGTCTGCAAGTATCGAAATTACAATAAGGGGAGTCGCCGAAAAGCACAGATTGGGGATAGTATACTGTAAATGGCGTGCTGTCTGACTGTTACAAAACTAAATGGAAACGACTTTACTGCCGATGTGATGTTTGAAACTATTGAAAAGAAGCGGTTTAAAAACGTGCTAAAGCTGGAGATATTGTAAATCTTGAAAAGTCACTTACACTATGACTTTTTAGGCGGACACCTTGTAATGGGAGATGTTGACTGAGGCTAAAATTGCTTATCAATTACAGACAAAGGGATTGCAAAAGTGTACAGAATTCCAGCTGGATAAAAATTATAAAACAATATGAAATACATTGTTGAAAAAGGACGTGTAACGATTGACGGAGCGAGCCTTACAGTACTGATGTACAAATGATGGAATTTTCTCAGTTTTCACTTATTCCACATACGATTGAAAATATTACCGTTGGAATGACTGAGATTTTGTAAATATTGAAACAGATTTGTTTGGAAAAATATGTTGAAAAATATTAAAGTTTGACAATTTTGAAAATATAGAAAATAAAGATCAAATTTAACAATGGAATTTTTACAAAAACATGGATTTTAATTAATTAAAAATATAAAACAAGAAGAAAGAAGTGATTTTAAATGTCAGAGATGAATTTCTGACAGCATTGAAGCTCGCCACTGAAGATTTAAAAATGGTATTCCAGTAGTAGGTTGTTGACGATGAGGACAGGGAAAATGAAGATTTTGCAATTCCAGCTGATGCAGTAACTTATGAAACTTTAAATTTTCATAATTAACTGAAGCACGTGGCTTATATGTGTCCCAATGTCCAAAAACGTGCAGAAGAAAGCTTGAACTAAACCCAATGGTTCAACACAATACTGATTATTACGGAACTGCTTTACAGTGTCAGTTGACTCGCTAGAAGGTACAACTACTGGAATTTCCTGCAGGCGATAGACTAAAAACAATAAAAAGACTTGGCAAAATCCTCTAAAAACTGCAAAGAGACTTAGAAAACCAGGGATATATTCCCGCTAATCGCACGTGAAGGTGGCGTTCTTGAAAGAAAAGAGGACACTACTGAAAGGGCTGCTGTTGAATTATCTAGGCTTGCTGGATTTTCTGATATAGGCGTAATTATGGAAAATTTTAAGAGAAGATGGGGAAATGGCTCGTCGAAATGACTTTGTTTTGAATTTTTGCCAAAACATAATTTAAAATTAATTACAATTGATGATTTGATTGTTTACATACGAAAATTAGTTAAAAATGGCAGTTGTTGATATTCCAACACAATTTGGAAATTTTACTTTTTGCAGGTTATAGTGATGAAAATTGAACATAAAGATATATTGCAGTTATGAAAGGGAAATAAAAATAAAAGAGAATGTCGCTAGTCGAACTTCACTCTGAATGCCTGACAGGTGATGTTTTTGAGTTCAAGACGATTTTGCGATTGTCAGAACAGCTTCATAGAGCTTTACATGAACTGAAGAAAGTGGAGAAGGTCTTTTAATCTATCTACGTCAAGAAGGACTGGAAATCGGTATTTTTAAATAAATTAAAAGGCATATAAAGCTTCAGGATGAAGGCTTATGATACTGTTGAAGCATAATCATAAATTGATTTTCTGATGATTTAAGGGATTACGCTGTAGCAGACAGATTATAAAGGATTTGGGAATAAAATCTATTATTTTAAAAACTAATAATCCAAAGAAAATTGAAGGACTTGAAAAATACGGAGTTAAAGTTGCTGGACGTACAGAAGATTGAAATTACATGCAAAATGATGTGGATAAAAGTTATTTAAAGGTAAAAAGAAAGAAAAATGGGACATTTATGAAACAAAATTATAACTTCATAACGGCTTTAATATATAAACAACACAATTTATATATAAAATTGGCAATTTCTAATGCCATTTTTTCCAGCTATTGTATTTCTTTGTTTTAAAGGTTAGATCTTACTTTAAACCCATGTTCTGGCAGTCACTTTACAGGAATTGGAATCCGACGAAGCCGCCTATATGAGCTTTGTGGAGAAATTCTTGAGGATTAGAAAGGCTTTGTTGACACAGACTTATGTCCATTTTTGATTTAGTTTTGCCTGTTATAGCTATTTTAGAAAGATGGAGGCTAAGAGAACGAAGCCGTCGACCATTGAAATCTTAAAATAAGCATTGCTGGTAGAATTTAGACCCAAGGTTATTCTCGTTCAATTGCGAGTGCTTTGACGAACAGAACTGCGGATGTGTAGTTTATCCGTCCTCTTTATTTTCCAATGGCTGAAGCTCAGCAGAAGAAAATCGCCAAAAAAAGAGGAATTGACTGAAAAGGAAATGGTACCAAAGAGTTTTAAGTGCCGCCATTGAAATATGTAACTTTTCAACAAAACATATTTATCGGCATCTGGACTTATTAATTCAAACAACTAAAGAAATGATAAGATGTTACATTGGAAAATTGGCTCTATTTTCTACTCTAGTCTGAATTAAGCTTGCTAATATTTATATTTCTATCATGTATATATAGACAAAAATAAAAAAGCAGGAAAGGGTGGGATAAATAATGGCATTAAAAGAAACCCTCATGCAATATAGCAGAAAATTATTTATATTCTTTGTGCTTGTAAGTTACACCCAATTAGAGGATTAAAAAATGAAAGCCAAATTGGAACATTCTTTATTCTGGTTTATTCTAGGAATTTATATTTATTGGAAAAATTATTCCATAAAGTTACTATGATTACTAACATTTTAGCGAATTACGCTTACAAAACAATCATAAAATGGGAAGTTTTGAAAATGAATTGCTCAATTTAAACTTGCACGCAAAGTAAGATTGAAAACAAAAATTTATTCCTGCAAGAGTTAATAGGTACTGGTCGCTTAATATTGCACTTTAAAATCGAACTGTAACCACCTGCACCGGTATCGGTGGTGGATTCTGCACTTTAGTTGCACGCACTATCAAACCAAATTTAGTGAAACAACCACACGATACGTCACCATTTTGGTGCAACCGAGCAACTTCCGTTTTTACCTACAACCTCGTCGTGACTTCAAAGCGTTTCATAAAGAGGAGTTGAAATGTTATTTCAAATATATCATCAGTAGTTCCATTGCAAAATATATTTATCGGAATTGTTATTCATGCTATCGGAATGGCTGTATTTACTTACATTATGGAATGCTTTGTCGTGATTTTCAGAATTACTGCTTAAATCGGTATTCCATTTATTTTAAAAACATAGTGGAAATCCTGCTGGCAGCACAGGCCTAGGAACACCGCTGGTTACTGGGGAACCTGAGGACCCCAATGTACGAAACTTTAATATCGTCCCAGCCTAATACTTGAAATAAAAAAAAAAATAAAAATGGAATTATTAAGACGCAACTATGGCTTTAGTATTGGCCTGGTTGCTCAGTATTATTCTAATGCTACTTTTACTGAATAAAACAATTGTCTGAAGGGAAGAAAAATAAAAACAAAATTCTTGTAACAGGTTTTGATCCATTTGAGGTGAACCAGTAACCTACATTGAACGAAAACTGCTTAATGAAATAGCAGGAGTACAGATTATAAACTAGAATAATCAAGAAAAAAACCATTGAAAACGAAAAGCTACTGAAGGTCCAGATGTTATACAATAATTGATGTTGGTGAAAGATTACATTGAACGCATTGGAACAACTTTGATGATGAACTTAGACAATGAAGGAAATCAAACTATTGATGAACCAATTTGATTCAGAAGGAGAGAATGTTTATTTGTACCTGTTAAAGCTATGGTTAACAACATTCACAACATATACCGCTTCGTTTCTATACTGCTGGTACTTTTTGTATGTAAACGAAGTGTTTATATGCGTCCTTTTATCTTGTAAACAAAAATACAACATGAAAAGAGCAGGATTTATTCACATCCCAGCTACCTTCCTGAGCAAGTTGTAGATAAAAAATATGCTATCAATGGATCTCAAAATATCATGTTAAGTGGGATTAACTGCGCCTATTGAGGCTATTGTTGAAAATACCATGATATAAAAAGTAGGAGCTTTACATTAAAGTAAATTAAATATGGACTAGAACAATTTAGTCCGTATTTTTATACTTTTAAATCTAAAAAATACATATATAAAAAATTATTTTAATAAAATAAACTTAAAGTAGATTTATAACTTTTTTTTATTTTATTATCACAAAAATTACTTTTTTTATCTTCTATAAATTTTATGAGTTTCAAAATTCTCTCCATTGTCTTTTTGAATGTTGGCGAACCGCACTAAATCATATTGCTGTGTGTGGTCTTTTACATACCGTCACATAGTAAAACCTCTATGGATTTTATCCTTTCCTCCATTGAACATCACGAAAGTCTCAGCTCGCAACATTTCATTAAATTGTTTAATACCCTTGTACTTCAGCCAAAGTATGTGTCATTTTTCACCATCTTTTATGTAGCTTCCATAATCTGCAGATCGAAATTGGCAACTACGTATACTTTACTTCCTGACCATCTCTTGTTATAGACTGTCCACCTTTCCTGCACTGCATACAGCACACCCTCTTTCATCCCTAGAAGGTTCGTCACGCTCAAAAAGCTGGAAAATGCCAATAATCCCAATAAAATAAGCTGTTTTCATTGTAAATCTCTCCTTTTTATAATAGTAATTTTAAACACTTTTATGTTCTTCTAAGGTAATTATACCACACAGTTTACACAGTCTCCATACCGACTAGTATTTCTATCACGATTTTTCTTACTCTCAGTAAGAATTAATCAATTCCAACAGGAGTCATCCTTATCTTCATTATAAACTCATATAATCAATAAATATCTGCTCTACTTCCGTATTATTCTTCATATTAACTAAAAATTATACATTACTAATTTTCAATTTATTAGAAATTTCTTGTTTTAAACTCGCTTTTAGCATATCGGATCAAAATCTTTTGCTTTTCACATCCAAAATTCTAAATTCGAAAAATTTTCCTTGCTTTCACTTGACTATCATACAAAATTTATTAAGCAATAATTAATCAATTCATCACTGGTATTTCAATGTTTTCATAAAATCAAATCATCTACTTTTAGTTGCGTATTCTATAAGGCTAGGATATGTACTGAATTTATATATATTTATCTCCATTGCCTTTTGTTTACAGTTCCTTCATTTATAAATCATTGATCCCCAATTTTCTAGAAAAATGGCTGATATTTTATTGGAATATCTTCTTTTCTTATATTTGAACTTACGAAAAGTTTATTTGGTTATCTTCGCTATAATTTGAGAATATTCACTCTTATAATCAACAGGCACTTCAAAGGTTTTCCAAAGCAAAAAGCCGCCACATGATGCCTTTATGGTGTCCATCAATTACTAAAATTTATAAAACTCAAATTATACACAATCGCTCTTGGCTCATTATTAGTCTTCATTATTGAATTTATCAATATAATATTTTACTCTTTCTTCATTATCAATTGTTTCAAACTGTTGGATAAAGATAGACTGGCTGATTAAATACAAATATCTGTCACTATCTTTTAAATATGCTAAACCTGTTGCTGGAGAATCCGTAATTCATTTGGGATATTCCAGAAAAATTTCCATTCCATCAGTTGGATGAACATTCCGCCTCTGATATCAAATAAAATCCTGTTTCAAAAAGTTTACTAATGGCTCCATTGCTTTCATAGAATTTTTCCAGCGAAAATGAAATCAGCGTTAATTTCTTTCTCGTATTTCCATAAGTCCCCTGACATTTTGCATTTTCTATTCCATAAATCCTAGTTGCAAGTAAAGGAATTGCAGTGAGGACAATATGGAGCATTTAGTCAGAACAAGAGGAGTATGGCTAGAAGTTTGTATCTGAGAGAAAATATTTTGAAGTTTTTCTGCACCATCTATATAAACCACTCTTGAATCTTTTAATATTAATCATGCCTCAGATGTGTCAACCTTTGACATCTACTGGTTCAACTGAGAGTCTTTTCCTCATTTTTCCCTACGATAATTTACGTCACCTTTTTAAATATTTATAGATTTATTATACTGCGAAATAGTTTAAACTTCAAAATCTACCTTTACATTCTAAATAAAGCTATAATAATAAAATGATATTAAATTATGGAGGAGTTTTAAATGAGATAATTTTACAATTTTTGTTACTTTCAGTTATTTTAAGTGCTGACAATGCTCAAACTTACACACTTTTTGATTCTAATGTACGAATGTCAACTGCAACTTTACCCTTTACAACTGTTGTTAATAAGCTTCCGAAGACAAAGAGAGCATACTTCTGCTGCACAGTTAAATGCCGAAACTATTTAGCTTTTATTCCAACACGACTTGCTATTATTAATTACTATGAATCTGATGCAGGATTTTGGAAAGTTTAGGAAACAAATAAAAAGGGAAAATAAAATATTCAAGCTGATGTGATTCGTTATGATGAAAATGATTTTTACTCCAATTATAGTAAAAGTGTAAAGCGGCAGAGCTGAATCATAATTTAAACATAGTAGGAGGCGACACTCAAACTAATAAGTCCAGATACTTTACAAATAACAACAAATTATACAACAGATGAGAGGATTTTTACGTAGTTATTCCAATGAATGTGGCATTTTATGTAAAACAAATAAACGATAACATATTCATCTGGTCACTTACTAACGATTTTTAAAAAGATAGAATATACTTTTACTCTGAGAAACAATAAATTAATAGTGAGAAACAATAAAACTCAGATTTACTTTTTACAATTTACAAAAAGAATAATTCATTACTATTTGAAGAACCTCAAAATAACATAGGAATACAGAGTTAATAAAGATTTATCTCAATTTGAATATTATAAAAATCTCCAAAACTACTAGCAACAGAAAAATACCAAATTACGAAATTAATATAATAAATATTTTGATATTTACACAAGATATTCACTATTAAGCTAAAATTCAGAGAAATATACCAATATAGGCATTACAATGCAACAAAATTGATATAGAAGGAGAGAAAATGCAGAGTTATCGAGCATTTTTAAAAACATATAAGGAAAGCACGAAAAGAGGCTCAAATTGTGAGCGTCAAGCCTCAGCTTATGCGAGGCATTTGAACAGTTAAACAGCTGACAGAGGAGCCCAGACTTATACGCACATTTGGATATAGAGAGCTCCCAAAGATAGAGAACACTACAGAGGAAGAAATGGATAGGGCAGAGAGCTCAGGACTCGTTATGTCTGTACTGCACTTGACTCTACTTCACTGGGAAGAGTCTCGGGCGTTAGTAAGCCTACGGACCTGAAACTTATGAGATTAAAGGAACAGAAACGAGGAATTTCGCTTGGACCTACCTCATAGAAGAGGTATGGCAGATATTATTGTAAAGAGATTCGATCACCATGCTAAAGAACTGCCTTTAACGTTTTATCAGATTCAAGACAAAATTTAGATGAAATGCGTCCAAGATTTGGACTTATGCGTGGAAGGGAATTTGTGATGAAGGATGGCTGACAGCTTCCATTTGACACAGGAGTCCTTGATGAGTGAATGTATGAACATGAAAGACACTTATTCAGAGAATTTTTGAAAGAATGGGACCGAATTACAGTGTTAGCGATTTGAGCCTGATACAGGTTCGGTATTGGAGGAGATGCTCTCGCACGAATTTATGGTGCTTGCAGAGCGAGAAGATGATATTTATGCTATGCGACTCTTCAGATTATCACGACCAAACGCTGAAAAGCAGCAAGCGTTACTGAATGAAGGAAAGCGATGAAGACTTTCAAAAGAGTGGAGCTGAAACTCCAAATGCAAAAACAATTGAAGAGCTGGCTAATTTCTTGAATATCCTAGAGAAGAAAACCGTAAAGGCGGTAATGTTAAAGAAGTTCTTGAAAGATGGGGATTTGTGCTAGCCCTAATTCGTGGAGATTTGGATGTGAACCTACAAAATTTATGCACTGGGAGCTCTACAGAACTTGAAGATGGCTAGGAGCGAGGAAGAATGCGAAAAATTCGGGCATGGTTGCTGGACATGCGAGGCTCAAAGTGAGAGAGAAGGCTTATATGTTGTAATTGATGAAACCAGTAAAATACAAAGTAAACTTTGCTTTTAGGGTGCTAATAAAGACTGATGATCGCTATGTGAACGTAAATCTAGAAGACTTTTGCAGACGCGACGTAGCTAGCAGATATCAGAACTGCAAGAGCTGGAGATCTTTCCCTGATGGAAAAGTTGAGGATGCTAAGACTGCACGTGTGAATAGAAGTTGGGCATATCAAACTTGGATATTCAAAATGCCCTAAATGCCACTGTTCTGAGTGAAAATGGAAAACAGAGCAGTTATGAAAATGGGATGTTACAGAATGGGAATCGTCCAAGAATGCAAACTTACTAGCCGCAATTGAGCTACCACGATGAATACGGTATAATCTGGCCAAAACGCACCAGCTCCTTACCACGTTGACGTAATACCGCCACTTATGAAAAGACGAAACACAGGTAGTATAGAGTGAAAAATTGTATAATGAACTCAAATCAAAAATAAAATTGAAAACTGTATTAGACGACGAAATGAGAGCAGATGTGATCTAAATTCAAAGATGCCAGATCGACTGGCTTTCCCGTTGATAGTTGTTGGAAAGGTCATTGGTGGAATTGTGGAAGTGAAAATAAAAACTAAGCATACGGATGTAAAAATTGAGAGGGTTTTGAATTTCCTTGTGAATAATTTTATGGCTGAGTAAAAATCTTTGACATATAAATACTTGTTTTTAAATAAAGGAGCCGACATTGTGTTTAGAGTTAAAAACTTGTGTTTAAAAGGATGAGCATTACCGATACCTCCTCGAGATAATATAGTAAAATATGAGCAAAATTTTGAAGGAAAGGTTCTGAATTAGCAAAATGGAAAATTTTGGAAAATAATCCGAAATATCAAAAGAACTTACTTGAAAGGTTTAGGGTGATCTCAGCTTTTTAATTGCCTATGTTTGTGTTTGGAATATTACACAGGCTTTGATGTTGAAAGTACAAACGATGAAACAGAAAATGCAATAAATGGATATACACGTAAAAGAGAATATAACAGTTACTACCTTCTCCCTTTGACCATTAATAAATTTCTATTATGGTGAAATAACAATCATATCAGCTACAATTCAACCATTCATCAGGAAATCCTTTCCAAACGTACGATTTGTGAGGTCTCATCCACAACAGAGAAAGCTAAAATGCTATAGATGGACTTTTGAACTCTAGGCAGGTCTGCATTTAGATTGGCTGACACTATGTGCATTTGCTTAAAATTTGAAAATGCAGAATTGTAATATATGAGCATAAGAATTGATTTGAGACAAGGATAAAAGTCAAAAGCATAAAGCTTTACGGACCTGCTCTTAGTTACCCTAATTTTGATGGAAAAGAGGCAAAATCGAGGCGGAATTGATATTGATCCCGACGATTGATGAGTTTTGATCCTGTCTTTGCTTGTTCTACAAATTCTATGGAGTACTGATGAGCAAATTAAAGATACAAAGCCAAAGAATTATGCAATAAGACTCTTTGCAATGAAAAATCCAGATGGAAAAACATTAGTGCTGATTGCAGAATTAATGGTGAAGAAGATCCGCAAGCTGAGAAATATTTAAAATGTACAAAACTTGGAAAAAGTGTGAGACAAGGAAGCTAGGAAACAATATGTACTTATTAGAAACGTTGAAAATAGAGAAATTATTAATTAAGATGATACACAAGTAGTCGGAGGTGCACAAAATGGAAAATATTATGCAAAATTCTATAAAAATATAGTATGTTGATTTGGAAATGTTTTGGTAAAATCTTGATACAGAAACATATTTAGATTACCTAAAGAAAAGAGAGGCATTTCAGAGGAAATGTAATTAATACTAAAAGAATGGTTGGTATTTTGCTTGACAGAGTCCCTGACTTGATCCCTGGAAGCAAGAAAATTTTAAGGAAAGAAGTCCACATTTGGCTACTGAAACTGATAAATGACATGAGTGAATTGATAGAAGCCTATAAAAGAAAATATTGAGCTCTTGGTACAAATTAATGAGATCATTATGAATACAAATTATATGTGCTTTCAAATTTTCACAGAGGATTCACACGAATATGTCTTTAAACACAACGATTTCTTTAAAATTATTTTGAAGAAATGTCGCCTAGTTTCATCGTTTATTTCAAGCTGAAGCTAGAAGACCTGAGGACACTCTTCTTTATGAATTTCGCATGAATCCCAGAAGAAACTCTCGTTTTATTGATGATGTGAAGAGGAGATATTAGTCGCTTGAAAATAAAGGAATCAGAGGGACTTCATCTACCAGATTACACTAAATTAGAAGCTTAGAGTTGAAAATATTTTAGATGAATAAATTTCCATCGGAGAGCCACCGCAAAGACATTAGATTGTGAATAAACTTTCTGACTTTATTTTAACTTTCCTATTGACTTTTAGATACACTAGAAGATTATTAAACGAAATTTAAATTTTCATAGGAGTTGATTTTTATGACAAAAATTATCATTCACCATCAAAACACATTCAAGGATGAAATCGCATGAATTTAGCAACCTTTATTACAAGTTACGAGCACAGCGGGCATATACCTGACAGAACAATTTATGATAATTTTGAGGATAAAATTGTTGAAAGTTTTGAAAAGAAGGCGTAAACACCATGTAGCAAGTTTTTGGCGGAGAATGTTCAGCGTGAAATTAGCTGAAATATTGATATTTCAAAAGATGTGATGCAGTATTTGGAATCCGGTGGAGAGAAAACTCTCGATCGCGGCCAAAAGCAGTATCATATTGCAAATATTCCTGTCTTCATCAGTTCCGACAATTGCCTTTCCAACAGATGCACTATGCAGTGGCTTTGTCGGCACCCGGCACTCCAAATGGAGAATTTGGAAGAAGCCATCTGCTCCCTGGAAGGCAAATCCTGACATGGGTAATACTGCGGATACTCGATGTAATCGTAAATGCACCCGCTAGACTTCTTGTCGCCAGGAAATTGGAGATGCACCTGCCACTTACTATGTAGCTCAAAGCCTGTGTTGATTCAAGACCATATGTCAATCGCTGGAGAGTAGCACTGGTAAAAGCCGCGTAATTGCAGTTGCAGAATTGGTGTAAAGATACTCGGTTCCAAGATGACAGCTTTTACGCTATATTGCAGTGGAGCCAGTGAAGCCATACACAAGCTGTTGAAAATATATAATCGAGAGCAAATACTTATTTAAGTGAGTGGATTTGAAAGTGGAGGACTATGGCCAAACTCACGCTATTCATGTAATGGATTCTTACACTGGAAGAAGGACACCACGATAATCATGGAGAAAAAGTTGCACTCAGGAACAATTACATAGTAGTTCTAGAAAACAGATGTGCTATGTGAAATCAGCAGTCGTAGAGTTCTGTAAGAGTGTAGGACTACTGACAACATGGCTTAGACTGGGAATGGAAGTGTTTTGAAGAAAGATTTAAAGTATGTGGCAAAAAAGCACAGCTTGAAGGTGAAACACAATTCATAATATGCCATTCAAAGTTACTGCCGATGATGTCGCGCAATAATAGTAGCAGATGAATTGGGAAAAATTAATATTTCTTTTCGTGCTAAAATTAGCTTAAAATTTTCAAAATAATTTTTGGAGTACTTTATACTGCACTCTCTATATCGGAGCAAATACTCTGAGCTCAGCAATGATTGATTATTTACTTTCGAGTTTTTATATATAATTACTTTCAATAACTTCTATTTAGCTTTCCACAGTATATTCTTTTGCTATTTCTTCACTTTATATTCTTCACAAATTTTGTCTATTAATCGTATTTCTTTTCTTCAATAGCTCTGTTAGCCACCAGTGCGTTAGCAATTTGTTAGTATGCACTGTTTGGTGTTACATTTCCTAATTTTGCTTTTTCGTTTTCATAAGTTTCAGCAATTTCTTCTCGAGTAACTTTTAGTATCTTACTTCTAAGTCTGGGCTAATAATTGATGTATGCATTATCTTTAATGACTCAGCATCATCTTTGTTATTTTCGTCAAAGTTTGATTCTTCCATGTAGCAATTATCCAACAATTAAAGTTTTAGCACTTCAGAATTTCGCTGAGAGAGTCGCATCTTCTTTAGTACTTAAATCTACTCTATCCATTTCTTCAACTAATTTGTTTTAATTCTTCAGCGCTAAGTGTAACAAGTTGTTGATTTAATAAATCTCTTTGAATAATTTCTCTTCTTTGAAAATGGAATATTTTGTGCATCAAAATTTGCTTTATTCTCAGTGTATAGTTTTGTAACACTCACTTTCATTTACAGAAATTTTATCTTCAATTGCTTTTTGCAATAAAGAATTTGTTTGTAATCATTTTTCAAAGAAGTACCTCAAATTCTTCTTTTTCTTCTTCATTGAAGTCATATTTTTAGCTGTTTCTAAAATTGCTATTGGTCTTTTCAGTCCTTTTATTTCTTTCACATTTAGCCCTTCTTGCTTTTCTTCTCTCAGTCAAAGCTAATTTAGTTTCATCATTTTGAAAGCCATCTCCTTATTTTAATAATTCCTATTTATAACACCTTTACTATTTTTACACTATTTTTATTTTCGAGGAATCCTTTTCTCATTTTCTCATAAAATATAATTTAGACAGTAATAATCTTTTGATATTTTTCAAATTTCCTTAATGTAGCGCTTTCTAGATCTTTTAATAATTTTGTAAATTATATGTAAAATTTTAATTTCTATAATTTGCTATAATCTATTTTTCAACATTCTACTCAAAAATTCCTTAGTTCTTTCTATGTTTTGGATTTTTCAAAGAGAGTCTCAGGCTTGCGTCTTCCACAATTACACCTTTGATCCGCCGACACAACTCGGCTCCGAAAACACTCATCGGGCACCCATCTCATGTGAGCCACCACAATCATTGTAAGTCCGCCTTTGCCAAGTCTTTCATTGCTTTTAGAACTTCTCCAACCATTTCCCAGGATCTACGCCGATGTTGGCTCTCATCAAATAATAAAACTTCGTCAGCATTGCCAATGCACGCTCCGCTATTAGCCCGCAGTTGCTTCTGCTGCCGCAAATTTCGTTTGGCTTTGCGTATGAATAAAACGTTCCATTCCTACTTCTTTGCCAAAAATTCTTTCGCTATCAGCCTCATCTCTTGATTCTTTTCAAAACTTTCGTTTGATCCACTATTACACAGTGTTTTCTAAAACACTTAAATTGACTAAACAAATTAAACTGCTGAAATACCATCTCCTACGCAACGTAGCCAAATGACACATCTCCCTGCCACCGCATCTTTTTCCGATGAATTAAGACTCTGTCCATAGCTAGGTACTTTTTCAAGTAAGTTTATACATCTTAAAGTGTTGATTTCTCCCACTTCCAGATGAGACTGAATTGAGACTTACAACATCCTTTTTCATAAACATCAAAGTTTACATCCTTTCAAACCGAAATTTCTCTTTCCAAAACCTTTCTACATGGCTCTCAATAACTTTTTACTCATTATTTCTCCTCCCATTAGAATCATCTAAAATTTCAAAATGTTGAGGCCCATCAATTTCGTGATCGATTTGTTTAAAATGAACAGACAATGTAAACGTTAAGAAGAAGTAAACTCATACTTTGCTTATATCGTACATCACTACACACAACGTGAGTGAGATCTCGCAACAGAATTTGAAATAAAGAACAGTTCAGTAACACTTATTTACATTTGGCTGCAGATGTATCTTTAATATTTACAATAAGCTCATTTCAATCATTGCAAATATTTCTAAACATCTGTGGATGATACTTTGCATCAACTGAAGAAATTCGTCATTCCACAGCTTTTGTCAAGCCTGGAAACTGTCCATTTTATCAATAGGAATCAATCCTCTACGTATAATTTCACTCATATATGCACCTGTATTTATTGATACAATAAACAATGCTGCTTCCACCATTGGTGACAGATTAATATGAAATACTTGCGATAATCCGTAATAAATTACCATTGACGTGCACTATCATTGGAGTTCCCTACATGCTTAATATAGATTGAAGAAAGCCAGTTTAAGAATTTTAATCCAGTTTTTATACTTATGAGACTGTCCATCAATTTCGCTTCTGAATACCTTAATAACGCAAAACTAGTAATCCAATGAAAAATCCAACCACTGCACCAAATTGAAATATACAGTGTTGAAAAGTGTACCTTTTCACAAAAGTCATCCAGTTATTTTAATAAAAAATACCCATCCAAAAATGAACGTGAGGGCTCATCTATTGGATTTTGTACAGACTTTTCCATAATACGTTGACGTACTTTAGGAGTTAAATCTCATCTAATATTTTTATTGATCCTCCAGCTCTGTATTTCCCTAATTTCATTCCAATAGCATTCACTTCTTCTGTATCGTATTTAAATCCTGTATTCTTACTCAAATGAAATGAATTTTTAAACGATTTGAAAATTAGTTTACATAGTTCCCGAGTCTTTCTGATATGTATCCATCTATTTTCCCTGACATTTACTGCTACTATCATAGCTGGAAAACTCTTCCATTGCAGTTTGCTTCCTGCAGCACCTTTCATCCGATCAATAATCATCATAGTGAAGCGTGTTTAATTGCGTTCTGTAATAGGTTCTGTAAAAATCATTAATTGATTTGGCGTTTGCATATTTTCCATTCTTTTTCACAACTACTACTAAATCTGATTCATACTATGGTTTTGAAAATGCTAGACTTTGACGTCTTTCGGGCGTTGCAGACATTCCTATAACTAAATCAACTTTTTCCAGAAGTTAGTGCAGGGCCAAGCAATGCTTCCTCATTTCGTCTTTACAATTACTTCAAATGATTCAATCTGCAATAACTTTGGCTATTTCAACGTCATATCCCCACAATAACTCCATCAACTTTTACAGCACCATTTTTAGCATCATTTTGAAACCAGTTGAAAGGAGCATATCCACACTCCATCCCAACCTTTTATGTCATCACTATAGCCTGTTATGAAAGTTGCAACAAAACTAATAATATTAATATTTTATTTCTTATTGTACTAAATTTCACATTTTATTATAATGCTCCTATTAGTTTCCCAGCTATCTGAATTGTGTTTAAAGCAGACCTTTTCTTATATTATCTGCTACAACCCATAAATTCAAGGCATTGTCTGCTGAAAATCTCTTCCTGATTCTTCCAACATAAACTCCTTGCCAGTATCCTTGAGCACTTTATAGGGCATTGACAACATTATTCTTACCATCATTTTGTGCTAATTATAACTTCTTTTTCCCTCAAATGCAAAATGAATTACGTAATCTTCCAATCTGAAATGGTCTTTCTCTTAATTTCTACGTTTACAGATACTCGCGACGTCCATATTTGATCTATACTGGTACTCACACAAGCTCGCAGCTAGCTTTTAAATCCAGCAAGTTTAATACTTTTCCATGTCTACGTTAATTCAGTCTTTTCCTTTCTTTAGTGTATCCATTATCTAAGAAAACATCAACATGCAGAATGCATTAAATGGCAATTTGATGCGATATCCTTTGAAGGCTCCCCTTTTAGGATTTAGCCTCCCAAACTCACAAGTCCTTCTGTCCAGAAACCCGCCACAGCCGACAAGCTGAATGGATTACTCTTTTAGTCCAGACATTTTCTTGTAAACCTTTCACGCGGTGTACAGGTACTCTGGAATTGTTGAGCAATTTCTGGATTTTGGTAATGATTCCTTGATGATTTTCCAGTGCTCTGGACTTGGCTCCAGGAACCACTACTGGAATAGTTCGTATCCATCTCCTCCAAGCACTGCTACATCACAATAACAACTGCACCTTTTGCTCTTAAACCTTTTGAGCATATCTCAGCTGGATACTCCCTCCACCAGCCGAAAATTGAAAGCCACATCAATATCCCTCAGCCATTGTGCTGTCATCTTTTAGTCTCACAGTGTGAGATGTCTGTCCCATTTAAATTCAATACCAGCTGAATCTCTCGTAGATAAAGGTATAATTTTTCTCACTGGAAAAGTTTCTTCTTTCAAAGCACTTTTATGTTCTCCTCAACAAGTCCAGTTGCCCTAAGTAACAATTGCTACTGTAATTTCCTCATTATTTCTTCCTCCTACTGGATTATAGACTGTACTCCAAGAATGCATATTATTTGCATTAGTTACCCCCAAATCTAATCACATATAATACTACTATCTCTCAAAAGTCTTTTCAACATGAAAATAAAGTAAAAGAATATACGTATCTAAAAATACATAGTTTCTTAAATTTATTAAACTTCTCCTTATTCTCACACTCGCATTTAGAAGTATCTATTCCAGGTATGCTGTATTTTCTAAAGCTCGAAAATTACAACTCCTTTAGAGGATGCTGATGCATTGCATAGTGTAGTCTCCGTAAAACAAACTGCTGTATGATTATTTTTCTCATCTGGTCTCATACAATATCCCCAGGTCATAAATTTTTCTTGAGACATGAGCACCCATTTTAATTTGCTGCACAGTTCGTTCGTCTTGGTAATTCATATCCATATACTTCACGATACACCTACGAGCTAAAGCTGAAACAATCCATACCATACTCTGAATCACCAAGCCTCAAGCGTCATAGTTCCTTTCCAGTTACTATATGATTTTAACACCTCATTTTGTAATTTCAACAGCTTTCTACCTAAATGTTCCACTTTTTAATATTTCTTGATGTTTCTCTTTTTAGTTCAGATAGTGTAATACTAATTGTGAATTTGGCATTGAACGTGATCTTACTAACTTTGTTTTCTATCAACAACTTGTTACATCTTTAAAATTGTCTATACTACTATCTAGAGAGGCGATTGCTATATCTTTTGACTCGCTTTTAGTAGTTTCCTGTTTTGAATATCTTTGTTTCCATTCTCGTTAGTATCTTTCTCTGCACAACTCACAGATGCTTTTCCATTATCTCACATTATCTGATGTTGAAAACTTATTGTCGTTGTTCCTTTTCGTTACCACTTGCACTCTCATTAACCCCTTTTTGTTTGCAACCCTGTAAC